>VOFG01000123.1_pt1 | contig 44001 bp, 69 predicted proteins | sample 5384171 | NCBI WGS metagenome assembly VOFG01 (sample SAMN12384726, study PRJNA508395) | human gut metagenome | isolation source: healthy gut F | host: Homo sapiens
AATGTATCCTCAGGCTGAGAAATTGAATAGGAAATAGTACGTAAATATGATTTTCTTAATCAAAAAAATCCATTTTTTAAGAATTCGACTATTCCCTCTAATACCAGTCAAGTATGTTAGTTTGCATTCTTGCGAAGTCTTGTTGATATTCATATATACCCTGTGCTTCCTTTTTTTTTGACAAATGAGATTATTTCAGGAGTATGACCACTTCTTTTTAATTGGTCAACTACATAATGCATTTTAAGATTACCCGGGACATTTCCTACGAATTTATCTTTTATCTTCATCGGCTATATACCAGCCTATATAATATACCTTCTTCATATATATTTAAACTCCTAATAAAAACACTAAGTGATTTCCTTTCATAAGTTTGTAAATAACATCACAGAATCAATATGTTATAATACATAAAAGGAGAGAGATCATCACCAATACTACTGGTTGCAAAACTTTTGTCTAATGATACATATTTCCAATTACGCTATATATAACGAGAGAACCTAAATAAACTGGTAACCTATATCTACTATATCAACAAAATATTTTTAAAGATTTCCCTTCCATATTATTGATATGATAACTATATTACAATATACAAAGCCAGTTGTACGTAAGTCGAACAACTGACGCAAGCGAGGGATGTATGTCTTGGCTTGATCCGAGAATTCGTCAAGGAATTTATTGTCTATTATCATTGGAAGAAATGTAAAATCGTTAAAACTCTTTCTGGAACAAGTGGCGGGATTGAACCTCATACTCAACGAAGTACTACCTATAACCTTCTTCTTTATACGTGATAGTTTCGGTGGAGGCTTCTATTCAGTTTCAAGTTAATGGTTGGTAAAGCCCCAGATTATCTACGATGAGTGCATAATTCTGACCGGTATGAGCAAGAATCACATCAAAATACTGACGACATTTAGTGATGACAGCTGCCAAACGGATAATCTCGGGACGAGTGCCGACAACGATTATCAGCTTCAATTTACCATTATCCTTGAATTTTATATCTGAATAATCAAGTTTGGGTTGTTTTTCCATATTATTTTTCTACTTTATCAAAGTATGTATCCGGCTTATTAGGATTGAATATCTCATTGCAGTACATCACTGTCACCAGATCTTCCGTATCAGAAAGATTGATGATGTTATGGGCATAACCGGGAAGCATGATGACAGACTGTATTTTCTCTCCGCTCACCTCATAGTTAAGCACTTCGTCTGTTCCTTCCTTACGGAGTTGAATAAGACCATGCCCACTGACTACAATAAATTGTTCCCATTTGGTATTGTGCCAATGTTCCCCCTTAGTAATACCCGGTTTGGAGATATTTATACTTACCTGACCACAGTTCAAGGTATGTACAAGTTCTGTGAAACTGCCACGTTGATCTACATTCATTTTCAAGTCGAAGATCGCTTTTTCTTTTGGTAAGTAGCTCAAAAAGTACTGTACAGACGTTTGGCAAACGAATCTGCCGGGATTTCCGGAATCATCAGTGTCTTAGGCATTTCCGCGAATTGATGTAATAAGTCAACGATTTCACCAAGCGTTACCTTATGGGTGACAGGGCAATAGCAATATCTGCCGTCAGTCTTCGGTTGTACGTCAAGCCCTTCGAACTCGCAATGATGTTCCTCGCCTTTCAGGGCATGAATCATTTCGTCCACAAGATCATCAATGTAAAGTAGCTCAAGTTCTACACTCGGATCGTTGACCTGTATAGGCAAGTCATTGGCAATATTATTGCAGAAAGTGGCTACGGCACTGTTATAGTTTGGACGGCACCACTTGCCGAAAAGGTTCGGAAAGCGATAAACCAAAACCTTAGCTTCTGTTTCTTTGCCGTATTGTAGAAAAAGATCTTCACCCGCCTTTTTGCTACGACCATATTCACTGTCACCAAAGCGACCGGTCAACGAGGCTTGCGCACTGGAGGAAAGCATGACGGGACAAGTGTTATGATATTTCTTCAAGGTATCAAGCAATGTATTTGCAAAACCTAAGTTACCTTTCATGAATTCATCATTGTCTTTAGGGCGGTTCACCCCGGCAAGATTGAATACGAAATCGGATTCTTTGCACCAATTATCCAGTTGTTCCGAAGTAGAGTCAAGATCGTACTCGAATACGTCACTAATCTTCAGTTCACCATAACAACGAGCCTTACCGTCCTTGATGTTATTAAGTTGGGCGCAAAGATTCTTCCCTACAAAACCTTTGGCACCTGTTACTAATATCTTCATAATTTTTATTATTGTACGAAGTTGCCCTCACCACTCAACTCCTTCTTTATATAATCCAAAGCTGCAATCTTAGCTTTAGTTTCTTCCACGTTAAGGATTCGCGTATTGTTTGAATTGAACTCTGTAAGCGTGTTACGCTCTGTCTCACCCTCTTTGAAATATTTATCGTAATTCAATCCGCGGTTATCTGCCGGTACACGATAGAAATTGCCCATATCCTCTGCCTTGGCACATTCCTCATTGGTAAGCAATGTTTCATACATTTTCTCTCCATGACGGATACCGATAACCTTAATATCTTCTTTCTTGCCGCCAAATAGCTCACAGACAGCTTCCGCCTGAGTCCGGATGGTACAAGCCGGAGCTTTCTGAACAAGGATGTCACCATTCTGACCATGTTCGAAAGCAAACAATACGAGATCCACCGCCTCTTCCAATGACATGATGAAGCGGGTCATTTTAGGCTCAGTCAAAGTTACAGGATTACCATTGCGAATTTGCTCTATCCAGAGAGGAATGACTGAACCACGGGAACACATCACGTTGCCATAACGTGTACAACAAATCTTGGTCTTGCCAGAGTAGCGGCTTTTTGCTACTGCTATCTTCTCCTCAACAGCTTTCGTGATACCCATAGCATTGATAGGATAGGCAGCCTTATCCGTAGAAAGGCAGATCACAGCACCAACGCCTGCCTCGATAGCAGCCGTCAATACGTTGTCTGTACCGATTACATTCGTCTTGACAGCTTCCATTGGAAAAATTCGCAACTCGGAACCTGCTTCAAGGCAGCAGCATGGAAAGATATAGTCTACTCCCGGCATAGCGTTCCTACAAGACTGGAAGTTGCGTACATCACCAATAAAGAACTTTATTTTGTTTGCCACATCAGGATACTTCGTGAAAAAATACGGATTTCTCCGATGTCGGTACGAAGGAAACGATTCAAAACTGCATTGCCGAAGGAACCTGTTCCACCAGTAATCATAAGGTTTTACCCGCAAAAATACTCATAATGATTTTATCTTTTTATTTTTATATAATCAACCTATGGATGGTATTTGAATGTGCCATAATACTTAGCATACCACCCTGCAAACTTCCTCAATCCCTCACGTAATGATGTTGACGGTTTAAATCCAAAATCTTGCTGCAAAGGAGTAGTATCAGCATATGTCACAGGCACATCTCCAGGTTGCATCGGTACTAGTTCTTTGTAGGATTCAAAGTCATAGTAGTTGGGAAGTACACCTGCACGGATAAGTTCATCCTGAAGGATAGTAACGAAATCAAGAAGATTTTCAGGTGAGTTATTCCCAATGTTATATACCTTATACGGTGGCACCGGAAGTCCATCCTCACCATTCCGTTTCTCCGGTGCATGCTGCATAATACGAACTATGCCTTCTACAATATCGTCTATATAAGTAAAGTCGCGCTTACAATTGCCGTAATTATAAATTTGTATGGTCTCACCCTTTAATAGCTTGTTGGTAAAGCTAAAATAAGCCATATCAGGACGACCGCAGGGACCGTAAACGGTGAAGAATCGCAGACCTGTGCTTGGTATGTTATAGAGCCTTGCTATAAGCATGAGCCATTAACTCATTGCTCTTTTTAGTAGCAGCGTAAAGTGATACTGGATTATCTACCTTATCATCGGTACTATAAGGCACTTTCTTATTGCACCCATACACACTACTGGAAGAAGCATATACTAAATGCTCTACGCTATGATGGCGACAGGCTTCTAAGATATTATAAAATCCAATAAGATTACTTTCAATATAGGCATCAGGGTTAGTGATGCTATAGCGTACACCGGCTTGTGCAGCAAGGTTCACGACTACCTGAGGATGGTAGTTAGTGAAAATAGACTCAACAATTTCCTTTTTAGCAATACTGTCTTTTATGAAAACAAATCTGTCACCGTAAGCAGACAATTCTTGTAAGCGTTCATACTTTTAAACGTACGTCATAGTATTCGGTAATATTATCAATACCGATGACTTTCACGGTATCAAACTCATTCAGCAAACGTTTTACCAAATTGGCTCCAATAAAACCGGCTGCACCCGTCACTAGAACCACTTTGTTCTCTAAACTAACATTGTATGTTACCATAAAGTTAATCTCTTTGGAAAATGTCACGAGTATATACCTTCTCTTTCACATCATCCAGACAAGCATCGTAACGATTGGCGATGATGGCTTGACTTACTTCCTTGAACTCAATCAGATTATTGATCACTTGACTTCCAAAGAAAGTTTCACCATCTTGCATAGTGGGCTCGAAAATCACAATAGTAGCCCCTTCGCCTTGATACGCTTCATAATCCCTTGAATGGCACTTTGACGGAAATTATCAGAGTTGGACTTCATGGTCAAACGATATACACCAATGGTTATTTTTTTGCTCTTTTGAGCATCCCATGAACAGGAGGCAGTATAATAACCCGCTTTACGCAGCACTTGATCTGCTATGAAGTCTTTTCTTGTACGGTTACTTTCGACAATAGCAGTCATCATGTTCTGAGGTACATCCTGATAATTAGCCAAGAGTTGTTTCGTGTCTTTAGGCAAACAATAACCGCCATAACCAAAGGATGGATTATTATAGTGTGTGCCAATACGAGGATCCAGACCAACACCCTGTATGATTGACTGAGAATCCAGACCTTTCATCTCTGCATAAGTATCAAGTTCATTAAAATAACTGACACGTAATGCAAGGTAGGTATTAGCAAACAGCTTAACTGCTTCCGCCTCCTTGATACCCATAAAAAGCGTAGGAATATCTTCCTTGATTGCACCTGCCTGAAGCAATGCGGCAAAAGTATGCGCAGCCTTCTCTAGAGTGAGAACATCAGCAATGGCCTTAATAGCTTCATTTTCCTCGTCAAACTGCTCGCTATCAATTAACTTTGGATAACCAACAATAATACGACTTGGATATAAGTTATCATAAAGAGCCATACTCTCACGAAGAAACTCAGGAGAAAAAAGCAAGTTAAGCTTCTTAACTCCCTTTCGGGCATACTTCAAATAAAGTCCACGGCAATATCCCACAGGAATAGTAGACTTGATTACCATTACAGCATCAGGATTGACACTTAACACCAGATCTATGACATCCTCTATATGATGAGTATCGAAATAGTTCTTCACCGGATCATAGTTAGTAGGAGCTGCTATAACCACAAAATCAGCATCACTGTAGGCCTTGGCGCCGTCAAGCGTAGCCGTTAGATTCAATGTTTTTTCAGACAAATATTTCTCTATATACTCATCCTGAATAGGCGATTGTTTACGATTAAGCATATCTACTTTCTCAGGAATCACATCGACTGCCGTCACCTGATGATGTTGCGACAAAAGCGTTGCTATGCTAAGACCAACATAGCCGGTACCTGCAACAGCAATCTTAAATCTTTTGTATCCATTGTTGATTTATGTTAGTGTTATAGATTATTCTGGTTATCTATCCAAAACTTCAAATCTCGGTGAGTTCTTGGATTTAAACTCAGGTACCACTCTCTTCATCAGCTTCACTGTATCCATGATCTTTACTGAACGAGATAACTTCTCAAATTCTGTATAAGTATCAAGGATATCTGTATATTCATAATGACGTACCTTCGCTATCATTATCTTCTTATTCTCAGTAGGGATTGTGTTCTCTTTATCACTCAGGACTTCTTCATAAAAGCTTCTCACCCGGACGCAAGCCCGTAAACTCTATCTCAATATCTTCACCGGGACGATAACCGGCCAATTCGATCATACGGGTGGCCAGATCAACAATCTTCACGGCCTTACCCATCTCAAAGACAAAAATCTCATTGCCTTCACCCATCGTAGCTGCCTCCATTACCAGACGACAAGCTTCGGGAATAGTCATAAAGAAACGAATGATATCAGGGTGAGTCACTGTGACAGGACCGCCATTCTCAATCTGTTCTTTAAAACGGGGAATGACAGATCCGTTACTACCCAATACGTTACCAAAGCGGGTAGTGATAAATTTGGTATGGCCTTTTACTTTGCCCTCACGGATGGCACATCCCAGACTCTGTACATAGATTTCGGCTAATCGTTTCGAGCATCCCATGACATTAGTAGGATTCACCGCCTTATCGGTAGAAACCATGATCATCTTCTCAGCTCCATATTCAACTGCCATATCGGCAACCTGACGAGAGCCGACAACGTTGACCAGCACAGCTTCACAGGGATTTCTCTTCCATTAATGGAACATGCTTATAGGCAGCAGCATGGAAGATGACCTGAGGGTGATAGATATCGAATACCATACGAAGACGCTCTTTCACACGGACATCTCCAATGACAGGAACAAAATCAAGCCCGGGATAATTCTTCTCAAATTCCAGACGGACATTATGCAGAGGTGACTCGGCAGAGTCAAACATGATCAGCTTCTTGATGTTCATCTGAGCCAATTGCCGGCAAAGCTCGCGACCAATACTACCGGCAGCTCCTGTCACCAGCACAACCTTGCCACAGAACTCAGTCATCACCTCCTCCATATTAATATGAATTTCTGAGCGACCCAGCAAATCCTCAATCTTGATAGGACGTACCCACTGGTGGAAACTGCCGTTTTCGTCAGCCTCACTAATACTCGGAGCTATCAATGTTTTCAACCCACTTCTTTTACAATACTGAAGCAAACGTCCTTCCTCTTCACGGGTATTCTCATAACGGGCAAACAAGATGCCTCCGATACACTTCTTATGAATAAGCTTATTGAAGCACTCTTCATCTTTAAAAGAATAAACAGGAAGATCAGCCACACGCCGAATAGAATTACCTGTTCCGTAAATACAAAAGCCTACAACTTTATAATGAGAACTGTTCAGTAACCGGACTTTCAATGCCACACTCTTATCATCAATACCATAAATCAGAATACGCATATTCTTTTTATTCAGTACATTCAGCAAGAATTCATAAACAATAATCAGCTGTATACGAAACCCAACCATGACAATAAAAGTAAGCATAGCATCAAACAGTACAAAAATTATTTTCTGACTATTATGTAATCCCGTCTGAGGCAAGAAAAGCCAGATAGCCATTGCGATACAGACAGCCTTTTATCAGCGCACTTCCGGCAAGTCTCCATAATTCCTTCAACTGGGAAAAGCGGATCGTATTACGGTAGGTATGGAATAAAAAGGAACCTAAGACACTGGAGATCACCGAAATCGCTAAAATATGGAAAGAGAGAAGTGATTTCTTTGGAAGTCTCCGTTATATAATGAATGCCGATAAATGACACCCAGGTACAAATCAAAGCTATGAATGTATCAATTCCTAATACAATCCAATAACTAAAATAGTTTTTCTGCAAATATTGAACAAAACGGTCAAATGCGTGTTTCATAATTTAAATACCCCAATAAATTATAAAGTCTTTTTCCAAAAAAGTAGATTTACTATGACAATAGTTTATCGTAGATTGTGTGTAACTGAATTTTCAATGGTGAAGGCAATTGGTTTTTCAGAATCATTTGCGAACGCCTCAGAACAGTTTTCTTCTTTGCCTCATCCTCTGAATTGGCATACATAGACACACTATATCCCATCAGAAGAGACAGACACAAAGCAGCTTCCTGCTCAGCAGTCTTACCGTGACAAGGATACAGATCATTGATCTGTTCATGAATTTCGTTGTTCAGTCGTGCAAGATCATCAACATACACACCCGCCATATAATTACTTTTATGGAGCAGAGCATGAACTGTATTTTGAAGTTTATCGATTTTTGCTTGTAAACAGGAAGTCGTCATTACCCACTTAGTTTTTTTTCACCTATAGGCTCAACATAGCCAATCGGCATGTCTACGCAGGCGCAACCAAGCATGTTCAGTCGAACAGCAATCTTACTTTTACCATCTACATTGACAAGTTCTCACCCACAAGCCCCTGCAGAGGTCCTTTAATTACTTGAACTTTCTCACCACGTGCCAAAGGGGAGCTATTCATACAGACTGTTTCATCCGAATAATCAAGCATGAAACGGAAACGTGCCATCTGGTCGTCAGGAATAACAGCAGGACTGCTCTCACCGCGCATCACCATATAACGGCTCACAGTAGTAAAGTTCAGGACTTCCATACGTTCCTTCGGATCGGCATGAACAAACACCATCATCGGAAGAAGAACTGTTTCAACTAATTTACGGCGATCACTCCATTGATGGATTTTCCTTCTGGACAGGTACAAAAGTCTCAATCCCCACCTTGTTCAAATACTCGGAAACCTTCTTTTCATGATGCATACGAACTAATGCAACATACCAGCGTTTTGAGTGTGCTACGCCTTCCCCTCTCCCATAAATAGGCCCAGCATTTAGTGATTTCTCTTTTGTTAGAATCATGTTTTTTTACCCCATATGTTTCCGTTACTTCTTAGGTAACGGAAGTAAATTGATGCAAAGATAGACAAAAAACACATGTATTAAACAAATAAAACCTACTTTTTTTCGATTTAACCCTGAATTTGAAAAAAAATGTATCTGAACATGAAAAGGCCTATTTTCATGCTTAGGAATTTATATGCCCAATTTTCCTAAGAATCTCTACTTTCTCTAAAGCCAAGATGCTCTCAACCCTCATTAGCCGGTACTTTTCGACATTTTTTCCTCCCGATTTATTATGAAGTGTACTTTTCCGTTACCTAAGAAGTAACACACCAGCATCAGTACTGATTATCAAATTTTTTAACCATTCAAATTCGACCTAGAGGACAAGTCTTCACGTAATGTAAATTCTTACGATTTACCTCTGTACGCTCTTTCAACTCAAAACCCTTCAGATAAATTTGTGTCGTCTTTATAGACTTATGCCCTAAAGATTCACTGATCATTTCAATTGGAACTCCACGGAACTTGGCAGTAGTTGCCCAAGAATGGCGAATCGTGTAAGAAGTTACCGGAGAAGTCAGGTGCAAAGCCCTCGCCAAACTTTTTCAAATGATTATTAAACCGGCGAAGTGCAGACTGATATTCACGATAAGCACGTTCATCCTTACGTTTCTTATCACCGGAAAGGATACTGAAAAGGTAATCGGGGCAACCCGGACGCGATGACTGGGAATTGCGAAGCCTGATTCATCATTTCCTTAGCTGTATCCAAAACTTCCACACTCATTGGAGTTCTGGTTTTAATTCGATTATATCGGAGCACATTACAATCTAAAGCCGACTTTTCCAAATGAGCCAAATCGGCAAAAGACATCCCACAGAATTGAAACATCAAAGCAGCAATCGATTGTGTGCGCCGCAAACAATCCGTCTTGGGATCTTCGTAAAGAAGCCGTCGAAGTTCACTCACCGGAAGAGCCCTTTTTTCTGACGGATATCCACTCCTGTATACACATCACGGAACAGACCATGTACATAGGGCGCACTACCCAACTCTACCCCACGGTTATAGATACTGCGAAGCATACGCATATACGTTGATACCGTATTCGGTTTTAAGCCCGAATCATACAGATGTTCCCCGTAACGACGCAATCGGTCACGAGTGACTTGCCTGAAAGATACACTGGCATTACCACAAAATTTATTAAAAGAGAAAAGAGCATTTTGATAGACATGTGCCGTAGAAAAACGACCTTCTTTTCGTAAAAGGCCGATGTATAGTTCCCCACATCGGCTAAATCCATTTTTATTCATTATTTGCATCACTAGTTATTTTATATACAATTATAGGGCGAAAATTTGGAATTTCCATCTTAATGCCATTTATTAATTTTATTTAAATCAAAAGAAATGACAACGACAAAAAATGCCTGAAAAATGCAACTGGCACACAAAAGAAGAGAAGTCTTGAAACTGATTATCAGGATGATGACGAAATTATTGACATCGATGAGGTCAGAAAAGAAATGGCATCACAGGCGAAAAAAAACACTATTTCATTGCCTGTCTTCGCACTTATTACGAAGATGACGAGTTTAATTCCTACGTAAAATCTTTAACAGGACTAGCCAAGTACATTGCAGACTGGAGAATCTTTTACGTAAACACACATCATGGATATAGATTAATGAAATTCAGGGTATACTCAGCGAAATTAGCAGTTTAAGCAAAGGAATCGGAATAATTTCGAAGCACGAAAAAGAAGAGAAAGAACAATACAAATCAAAGTATCACAGTAGAAAATAGCAAGAATAATTGGAGCGAAAAATACAACTTATACTTTTGCCCCCGTTTTTTAGATAAAGAAATGAACGAACTATCCGCAGAAATTATAGTGTCACTATAACAGCAAGATAGTGTCACTATCCCGACAGGATAGTGTAACTATCATCGCACGATAGTGTAAGCATCCTACAGACAGTTCCGCCTTTTCTTTAAATATAACTATTTTACTAACAAATTTATAATGTAATGACAAAAGAAAAACGGCTGATAGCCACTAACAAAACAGAAGAAGAAAGAGATCGATTAACAGAAGTATGGAAAAAACGTATCGTATCAGAGAAAGGTTATTCGGAAACGATCGCAGAACGAATAGCCGAAAAAGTGAAATCACTGGCAGACTACATGCAATATGGCCATGCCATCATCGCATACTACAGACAGAACGGTAGTTTTCAGTTAGTTACAGGCACTCTTATTTCTTATTCCAAAGACTTTCACCACTCTTATGACATGAAGCAGGTACACAGTACCTTCATATTCTGGTGCATGGAAGAGAAAGGATGGAGAACCTTTCAGATTGAGAATTTTCTCGATTGGAAACCAATTGTATAAACTTAAAAACAAACAATAAGACTGATATGAGCACAACTTATTTAAGCGTAGACTATTTCCGCTTACCGTAAACTTTTTCGACAGAGATGCCATTGAACTGGCTGAAGCCAAATATGGCATCAGAGTGGATGGACTGTATGCAAACTTCTATGTAAAATATTCAAAGAAGGATATTACATCCCATGGGGTGAGGAACAATCGTTGATTTTTGCCCGCAAACTGGGAGGAGAACTGAAAGGAAAAGAGATAGACGGAATCATTCAAATTTTGCTTGACAAAGGATTCTTTGACAAAGAAAGCTATGAGAAGTTTCAGATATTGACTTCCCTTGAAATTCAGCACATCTGGATAGATGCTACCTGCCGCAGGAAAAGAAAGTTAGAAGATTTGCCCTACCTGTTAGTCAATGACACCCAAAAACAGGAAAAGGAAAATAATACAAAGGATGCAAACAATTCGTCAGTACAAGGTGAATTGAAACTGGAAAATGAGAACATTTCACCCGAAATTGCTGACATTTCCGGACAAAGTAAAGAGAGAAAAGAAAAGCAGAAGAGGAAGAAGACAATACAGGCTTCGCCTTCGCTCGAAATCCCCGGTTATGCCTACAACAAGAGTACGCACAACGTCAAAGGACTTCTGGACAGCCTGGCACAACATGGAGTAACAAACAAGAAAGAAATTACAGCTATTCTCAAGCTGTCGGATTACGGAAAGAAGGGGACGCAGATATGGATCACGCTGTCTACCACCAAGTGGGGAAAGATTGATAATCCGGGAAGGTATATCATTTCAACGTTGAGGACATAGAGATAAAATAAGGCACGGATTACACGAATTAACACGGTTTTTAGTTACTCAATTCCTGAAACCGTGAAATCTGTGTAATCTGTGCCTAAAAAAAAACCACTTATAGTTAATACCGAAGCTCAGCAATTCCTTCAGCTGGAAAAAGCTGCCATTTTCAACGGTTGGTTTTGAACTGTCGTCAAAACGGGCGTGTACGTAAAGTTTAGTAGAAAGATAGCGGTTCAAAACAAAGTTGAATGTATTCTCCCACTCCACACGCACCCATTCGTAATTGGTCAGATAGTTCAGACGGGATTCCAGCGAAACAGCCGAAATGATTTTCCAGTTGAACGTTGACTGCAACTGAGAACCGAAGTCGTTTTTAGAGCATTTGCCTTTCTCCAGACCGAACTTGGTTTCATCTACTTCCGAATTGTCGATATATCGCAAGTTATAAGTCAGCGGACCGATGAAAACAGAAAGATTGAATTTCTGCTTATTCAATTTGTAGTCCATACCGATACTGACTGCCAAATCCGCCGGAGACAGGAATGCGGAAACAAGTTCTTCGCTATTGGCTTTGTAACCGTGACAGAACTGAGTCTTAAACTCGGAAGAAATAGTATAGTACCAGTTCTTTAACGCTCTCAATCCTAACTTATTGTACAAACGGAACTGGTCGGTATTAATCAGATAATCATGGAATTTATCCGACGGTGTGGATGTCATACCCAGTTTAGCCTCCAACTGATTTTCGAAAAGGACTTTCTCATTATCATTGTAGTTGGCATAAAGCTGCAAGGTAGCCAGACCGGCAAAGTTACTTTCTCCTCCCTTGTACCAGTTCTCAGAAAGGTGGTTCTGGCTGATTTGCAAAGAACCGTTACCTCCGGTAACCCACCAGTTAGGACGGCTGATTTTCATTTTTGCCTTGCCTACATCGTTGCTCATTTCTTCCGGCTGGAAAAGATGGACAACAGATGCCTTCGGAGAAATCTTCGGTTTCACATCCCTACGGAAGACATCACGGCTCATGATACGGTTTTCCGTGGTGACAACCAATTCCGGATGATTGAGATAAAGAGCCATCAGTGCTTTATTGACCGATTGATTGGCACGCTCGGACTTCGTATATGCCAAAGTATCATAAGGAAGAAGTTCCGCTGTCAACTTTTTCAAGTTGTCGGGCAAAGAGTCGAACTGTACCGGTTTCCAATCCACCTTTGAATACTGCGCCATCGGAGCATAATAATAGGCTAACGGAGTAAACAGACGAAAATAGTCAGGATCGGACGGAATATAACGTTCCGGTACAGACGGGTCATTCAGATAGTCCAACTGACCGATATACTTATTATATAAGATTGATACAGTGTCCAATTTAGGAGTTTCTCCGGACAGATTCAATTTAAGCATTAAATACTTCTGAAGTTCTGACGAAAGCGTGTCTGCCTTCACAATTTTCGCTTTTGCCACTACGGTAGAAGGTTGAGTGGCGGTCTGTGCTGAAAGCGATAAAGATAAAGTCGAGGTAAAAACTACGAATGATAATAACTCTCTTCTCATAATATTCCTAATTTGGTGCAAATCTACATTATTTTGTTTAGAAAACATAGGAATCTTTCAAAATTGCATTTTTTAATAAAATTGTAGAGGGGAAAGTCTGCATTCTTCCCTCTTTTTTTTATAATTTTGCGCTTTTTAAGTTCGTAAGAAACTACTAAGTAAAAATAATTAAAACAGTTATAGCTGTGGGAGAAACAAAGTATATTTTCGTCACCGGTGGTGTTGCCTCTTCTTTAGGAAAAGGGATCATCTCATCCTCCATCGGTAAATTGCTGCAAGCAAGAGGTTACAATGTAACCATCCAAAAGTTTGACCCGTATATCAACATCGATCCGGGTACATTGAACCCCTACGAGCATGGCGAATGCTATGTGACTGTCGACGGCCACGAGGCCGATCTTGACCTGGGACACTACGAACGTTTCCTGGGTATTCAGACTACAAAGGCTAACAACATCACTACGGGACGTATCTACAAAAGTGTTATTGACAAAGAACGCCGTGGAGACTATCTGGGTAAGACGATTCAGGTGATTCCTCATATCACGGATGAAATCAAACGGAACGTAAAATTGCTCGGTAACAAATACAAGTTCGATTTTGTAATTACCGAAATCGGTGGTACGGTAGGTGATATCGAATCACTCCCCTACCTCGAAAGTATCCGCCAGTTGAAATGGGAGTTGGGTAAGAACGCTCTTTGCGTACACCTGACATATGTGCCTTATCTTGCCGCTGCCGGAGAGCCTGAAAACCAAACCGACACAGCATTCTGTCAAGGAACTCCAGAGTGTAGGTATTCAGCCGGACGTATTGGTGCTTCGTGCCGAACACCCGCTGAGCGACGGACTCCGCAAAAAAGTAGCTCAATTCTGTAATGTGGATGACAAGGCTGTCGTGCAGTCTATCGACGCAGAAACAATTTATGAAGTACCTCTCCTGATGCAGGCACAGGGACTGGACAGCACAATCCTTGAAAAGATGGGGCTGCCCGTAGGAGAAACTCCGGGGCTCGGTCCATGGCGTAAATTCTTGGAACGCCGCCACGCAGCTGAGACCAAAGAGCCTATCAACATCGCATTGGTCGGAAAATATGACTTGCAGGATGCTTACAAATCAATCCGTGAAGCATTGTCACAGGCAGGTACTTACAACGACCGCAAAGTGGAGGTTCACTTTGTGAACAGCGAAAAACTGACAGATGAGAACGTAGCCGAAGCCTTGAAAGGCATGGCAGGCGTGATGATCGGTCCGGGATTCGGTCAGCGTGGTATCGACGGTAAGTTCGTTGCCATCAAATATACACGTACACATGATATACCGACCTTCGGTATCTGTCTGGGTATGCAATGTATCGCTATCGAATTTGCCCGCAACGTATTGGGATATGCCGATGCCGACTCACGCGAAATGGATGAAAAGACTCCGCACAACGTGATCGACATCATGGAGGAACAGAAAGCGATCACCAATATGGGAGGTACGATGCGTCTGGGCGCTTACGAATGTGTGCTTCAGAAAGGATCAAAAGCATACCTTGCTTATGGTGAAGAACATATTCAGGAACGTCACCGCCATCGCTATGAGTTCAACAATGACTATAAGGCTCAATACGAAGCTGCCGGTATGAAATGCGTGGGTATCAACCCCGAATCGGATCTGGTGGAAATCGTTGAGATCCCGGCATTGAAGTGGTTTATCGGCACTCAGTTCCATCCGGAATACAGCAGTACGGTATTGAACCCGCATCCGTTGTTTGTGGCTTTCGTGAAGGCAGCCATCGAGAACGAGAAGAATTGACAATTGACAGTTGACAATTGACAATTTATTATTCAAAAATTTATAATTCATAATTAATAGGAATGGATAAAAACACCATTACAGGTCTCGTTTTAATAGGTATATTATTGGTAGGATTCAGTTATCTGAGCCGTCAAGCGAGGAGCAGATAGCTGCGCAGAAGAAATACTACGATTCTATTGCCGTGGTGCAACAGCAGCAGGAAGCGCTGAAAGCAAAACAGAAGCCGCACTCGCCAATGAAAACAAAGGTGCAGCGGCGGCAGCAGATTCTTCTGCCCTGTTTTTTCAACGCGATGCATGGAACTGATTCCAAAGTAAGCATCCAGAACAGCGTAGCGGAAATCACTTTCACTACGAAAGGCGGACGGGTATATTCGGCTATGCTGAAAGAATACAAAGGACAGGACAAGACAAACCCTGTCGTACTGTTCGACGGTGATGATGCTACCATGAGTTTCAACTTCTACAACAAGCAAGGAGCCATCCAGACAAAGGACTATTACTTCGAAGTTTGTCAATAAGACAGACAGCAGCGTAACTATGCGTCTGGCTGCGGACAACGCCAGCTACATCGATTTTATCTATACGCTGAAACCGAACAGCTACCTGATGAACTTTGAAATCAAAGCAACAGGCATGGAAGGCAAACTGGCCAGTACGGAGTATGTAGACATCGACTGGACACAGCGTGCACGCCGCTGGAAAAGGGATTCACTTACGAAACCGCCTCTCAGAGCTGACTTATAAGGTAAAAGGTGACAATGTAGATAATCTGTCGGCTGCCAAGGATGACGAAAAGGATCTGGGCAATACAGCGATAGACTGGGTAGCATTCAAAAACCAGTTCTTCTCTTCTGTATTCATCGCAGACCAGGACTTCAACAAGGTTTCTGTGAAGTCAAGAATGGAACAACAAGGAAGCGGATATATCAAGGATTATTCTGCAGAAATGAGTACCTTCTTCGATCCGAGCGGAAAACAACCGACAGAAATGTACTTCTACTTTGGTCCGAACCACTTCAAGACCTTGAAGGCACTGGACAAAGGACGTACAGAGAAATGGGAACTTAACAGACTGGTATATCTGGGCTGGCCGTTAATCCGCTGGATCAACCAGTTTATCACGATCAACGTATTCGACTGGCTGTCGGGCTGGGGCTTGAGCATGGGTATCGTACTGTTGATTCTGACAATTATGGTGAAGGTGGTAGTTTACCCTGCTACCTGGAAAACATACATGTCTTCTGCCAAGATGCGTGTATTGAAACCGAAAATCGACGAGATCAACAAGAAGTATCCGAAGCAGGAAGATGCGATGAAGAAACAGCAGGAGGTGATGAGCCTTTACAGCCAGTATGGCGTGAGCCCGATGGGCGGTTGTCTGCCAATGTTATTGCAGTTCCCGATCTTGATGGCATTGTTCATGTTCGTACCGAGCGCTATCGAGTTACGTCAGCAGAGCCTTCTTGTGGGCGGACGACTTGTCCACTTACGACGCGTTCATCACATTCCCGTTCCATATCCCGTTCCTGGGCAACCATCTCAGCCTTGTTCTGCTTGCTGATGACGGTAACCAACATCCTGAACACAAAGTATACAATGACGATGCAGGATACAGGAGCACAACCGCAAATGGCTGCGATGAAATGGATGATGTATCTGATGCCGATTATGTTCCTGTTCGTACTGAACGACTATCCTTCGGGATTGAACTATTATTATTTCGTGTCAACACTGATTAGTGTAGGAACCATGATTTTGTTGCGTAAAACTACAGACGAAACAAAATTACTGGCTATTCTGGAAGCTAAGAAAAAAGACCCGAAACAAATGAAAAAGACCGGATTTGCTGCACGCCTGGAAGCTATGCAAAAGCAACAGGAACAGTTACAGCAGCAAAACAGAATAAACGATAAGAAATTATCCGAAGATATATTCTGAGAAAGCCGGGCAACCGAAAGGGGTTTGTCCGGCTTTCTTTCTCTAAAAACAAACTTAATATGAAGACAAAATATACTTATAAACAAATCTGGACGATCGCCTCACCTATTCTGATCAGCCTGATTATGGAGCAGCTGATCGGCATGACGGACACGGCCTTTCTTGGACGTGTCGGGGAAATTGAATTAGGGGCATCCGCCATCGCCGGGGTTTACTACCTGGCTATTTTCATGATGGCATTCGGATTCAGCGTAGGAGCACAGATATTGATCGCCCGTCGCAACGGGGAAGGAAACTACAAAGGAAATCGGACCGATTTTCTATCAGGATTTATTTCCTGGTAGTGGTTGCTGCGATTCTGTTTACACTTTCCATCGTATTCTCGCCATTTATTTTAAAGAATATCATTTCGTCCCCTCACATTTATGATGCAGCGGAAAGTTATATTCATTGGCGGGTGTACGGGTTTTTTCTCATTTGTCGGAGTGATGTTCCGCGCCTTCTTTGTCGGTACGACACAGACCAAGACGCTGACGCTGAACTCCATCGTGATGGTGCTTTCTAACGTGGTATTCAACTATATCCTGATTTTCGGTAAGTTCGGTTTCCCGCAACTGGGAATTGCCGGTGCCGCTATCGGTTCTTCATTGGCGGAAATGGTATCGGTGATTTTCTTTATCATTTATACCTGGAAGCGGATTGACTGCAAGAAATATGCATTGAATATATTACCCAAATTCCAGAGAAAGACATTGAAGCGGATTCTCAATGTTTCGGTGTGGACGATGATTCAGAATTTTGTTTCTTTATCTACCTGGTTTATGTTCTTCCTGTTCGTGGAACACCTGGGAGAACGGTCATTGGCTATCGCGAACATTATCCGAAATGTGTCGGGCATCCCGTTTATGATCGCCATGGCTTTTGCTGCAACCTGCGGATCTCTGGTCAGCAACCTTATCGGTGCGGGCGAAAAAGATTGTGTACGGGGAACCATCAATCAGCACATCCGTATCGGATATGTGTTCGTACTGCCGATATTGATATTCTTCTGTCTGTTTCCCGACCTGATTCTGCGCATATACACGGATATGCCCGATTTGAGGATGCGTCCATCCCTTCTTTATGGGTGTTATGCGCAGCCTACGTAGTGCTGGTACCAGCCAATGTGTATTTCCAATCGGTATCGGGAACAGGTAACACACGCACGGCACTGGCCATGGAACTTTGTGTACTGACAATTTATGTAGCTTACGCTACTTATTTTATTCTTTACCTTAAAATGGACATTGCGTTTGCCTGGACAACAGAAAGTGTGTATGGAATCTTTATCCTCCTCTTCTGCTACTGGTATATGAAGAAAGGAAACTGGCAGAAAAAGCAGATTTAAATCCTTTTTTTCATTATCTTCGCAAGAAAATAAACATTTTTATAAAATATGAGACAAGCAAATCTATTTATGATGTCGGCAGCAATGTTGTTAGCTGCCTGCGGCGGAACAAAAGACGCGGGGGCAAAACGGATCAGGTGCTTATCGAAAAATCCGATATTAAGATCGAAGGGAAGCGTATGACGCCTGAAGCCCCTTTGGGCAATGGGACGTATCGGAGGACTGGCGGTATCGCCCGACGGAAAGAAAATTGCGTATACAGTAGCATACTACAGTGTACCGGAGAACAAGAGTAATCGCGAAGTTTTCGTCATGAACGCGGACGGCAGCGATAATCGGCAAATCACCCGCACTCCTTACCAAGAGAATGAGGTGACCTGGATAAAAAAGGAGGAACGAAGCTGGCTTTCCTGAGCAACGACAACGGAAGCAGCCAACTATACGAAATGAATCCGGACGGTAGTGGCCGTAAACAACTGACCAACTACGACGGTGACATCGAGGGTTATTCTATCTCACCGGACGGCAAGAAACTGCTGTTCATCTCGCAAGTGAAAACCAAAGAAAGCACTGCCGATAAATATCCGGATCTGCCGAAAGCTACAGGTATTATTGTCACCGACCTAATGTATAAGCACTGGGATGAATGGGTGACAACTGCTCCGCATCCTTTCGTGGCAGACTTTGACGGTAACGGTATTTCCAATATCGTGGATATACTGGAAGGAGAACCATACGAAAGTCCGATGAAACCTTGGGGCGGCATTGAGCAGCTGGCTTGGAATACGACTTCGGACAAAGTGGCTTATACCTGTCGCAAAGAAAACAGGGCTGGAATATGCTGTTTCTACCAATTCGGATATTTATGTGTATGATCTGAATACAAAGAAAACGGATAATATCACCGAAGAAAACAAGGGGTATGACACCAATCCGCAATACTCTCCGGATGGCAAGTACATTGCATGGCAAAGCATGGAGCGCGATGGATACGAAGCTGATCTGAACCGTTTGTTTATCATGAATCTGGAAACCGGAGAGAAGCGTTTTGTCAGCAAAGCATTTGAGTCTAATGTGGATGCGTTTGTCTGGGGCAACGATGCCAAGACCATCTATTTTACAGGTGTATGGCACGGAGAAACTCAGATTTATTCTCTTGACCTGACGAATGATTCTGTAAAGGCGATTACTTCGGGTATGTATGATTATGAAGGGGTAGCACTCTTCGGTGACAAACTGATTGCTAAACGCCACTCAATGATGATGGGTGATGAGATCTATGCGGTCGCATTGGATGGTTCTGCAAATCAACTGACACAGGAGAACAAGGAGATTTATGATCAGCTGGAAATGGGTAAGGTAGAAGGTCGCTGGATGAAAACGACGGATGGCAAGGATATGTTGACATGGGTGATCTATCCTCCCCAGTTCGATCCGAACAAGAAATATCCGACATTGCTGTTCTGTGAAGGTGGTCCTCAAAGTCCGGTAAGCCAGTTCTGGTCTTATCGCTGGAACTTCCAGATTATGGCTGCCAACGACTATATCATTGTAGCCCCGAACCGTCGCGGATTACCGGGATTCGGAGTGGAATGGAACGAACAGATCAGTGGTGATTATGGTGGTCAGTGTATGAAAGACTATTTCACTGCTATCGACGAGATGGCAAAAGAATCGTATGTAGATAAAGATCGTCTGGGATGTGTGGGCGCTAGTTTCGGAGGATTCTCCGTATATTGGTTAGCCGGTCATCACGACAAACGTTTCAAGGCATTTATCGCTCATGACGGAATCTTCAATATGGAAATGCAGTATCTGGAAACAGAAGAGAAATGGTTTGCCAACTGGGATATGGGCGGCGCGTACTGGGAAAAACAGAATCCGATAGCACAACGTACTTTCGCCAACTCCCTCACCTCTTCGTGGAAAAATGGGATACTCCGATTCTCTGTATTCATGGAGAAAAAGATTTCCGTATTTTGGCTAATCAGGCTATGGCTGCATTTGATGCCGCTGTAATGCGTGGTGTACCTGCAGAGTTGCTAATTTATCCGGATGAGAACCACTGGGTACTGAAACCGCAGAATGGTGTCTTGTGGCAACGCACTTTCTTTGAGTGGCTGGATAAGTGGCTGAAGGCTCCTGCAAAATAAATCTTTGATATAAGACAAATAATGAAGGCTCTGTTCTCAAATCAAATTGAGTTCAGAGCCTTCTGCATTACATCTAAAATCCGCTAGACTTTACTCATGATATATATTTTCGATTGCTACTATATACTTAGATAAGGTCTATGATTCAATCTAGACCTGTTTCATAATCCTTTTCAAATAGCTCAATCGGAGCCTCCATTAAAACAGTTTTTTCAGCACCTTTTTCGTCTGATAAATCAATTAATCCCATTTTTTGCTCCCTTAATTGTTCTCCAGTCCATCTGCCTTTTAAATGGTATTCTTCCCCTTTATTTACGGCCTTCAGTACCAAATAAAAAGTTAAGGTACATCGATATCCACATTCTTGTTTTGTTAACTCATAAGTTGAATAGGGAGGTATCTCATACTTTACATTTCAATAGAACGTGATCCATTCTTTACTTTTAATGTTTCTCCAAAAATCAACGGAGTCTTCGCACCCGTTCCGTCTATAAAAACTTACCTCCAGCATCAATGAAAGGAACAGGAATCTTCAAATCCGCCAAATTTTCAGCATTAACAGGCAAAGAACCTTCAGTCAATACAAATAAAGAGTTCTCTTCCTCTTCCACATCCCATGCATATATCATTGGAAGAGGTTCATCTTTATCATTTACTTTATGTTGCAAGACTACTACAGGATATTCAACCCGCTCTACTACATCCGTTTCCTCCTGCACAAACTTATAGGAAACAACCTCTAATATCGCCGGAGTATTGGATGGAGAAGAAGACACATCATCCGAATCACTACTACAAGCTGCGAGTGCAGCACAGATACCTGCAAGAAAGAACATTTTTGTTTTCATAACGCTTAGTTTTAGTTGTGTTACAATAGTTTAGTTTAGGGCAAATGTGTAATATTTATATCACTTATCAAAAGCTTTACCGATAAAAAAATAAAAAAAGGGAGAATTAATCTCCCTCCCAAATATTTTCGATTTCTACTATATACATTTTATGAAAACCTCCATGAGCATCGTCATACCATTTTTCCAAGGACTCTTTATCCAGGAAACATTCAGGTTTAATGTTATCCGCATACAGTTTTTTCTTCCTTCCAGACTCAGGCGGGCCTGTTCGAAAAGCACATTCCCCTGTTCTGTGAAGACCGGCTTTAACCCGGTTGCTTTCACCTTATCCGTATCACGACCGGACTTTGAGCCACAAACCGCATGAATCTTCTTATTTGCTTCGCCCAAAAAGAAAGTGTCAGATAATCACTTTTCTCGATGAACTCATACGTATATCGTTCGGGGCGGACAAAAACAAAAAGCAACGGGCTTATTCCAAAGCCAGCCAATGCCACCCCAGCTGGCAGTCATTGTATTGAATTTCTCTTTGGTGCCGGCAGTAACCAACATCCATTCTTTGCCAATCGCCTCAAAGAAATTTTCTTTCAGGTCTTTTACTTCTAACTTCTTCATCTCTCAGTTTATTTTATAATTACTTTCTTTTACTTAGTTTTACGATTTCTCCCAGATAAGGGATTTCCACACGAATCTTTCTTTTCTTTGCTTCTGCCGCAAATACTTTAGGCGGATCATGCAAGGGTTCATCAGACAAATCAAATGTACCGTAGTGCATCGGAATGGTTATTCCTGCATGCATCTCTTCGGAGGCAGTCAGTGATTCATAAGGGGAAATATGATTGGGACGCATGAACCAACGGGGGTTTATATGCACCAATACCCAACAAGGCATAGTCCGGAGCTCCGAACAGATCCGGGATTTCCTAAAATGGGTAGAATACCCTGTGTCTCCGCTATAATAGAGAGAAACACCATTCCCCTGCAGCATGAAAGCCTCCCCCACAATCGCTGCCCTCCATCACGTACGGAACGTTTGCTCCAATGCTGTGCCGGCAAGAAAGTTATTTTCAGCCCTTCATCTTCCAGTTGCTGATACCAGCCGGCCTCGATCACTCTCATTTCCGGAAACCAACTCTTTATCAGTTCTCCGGTTCCCAAACCGCAAAACAGTTTCATCTGCGGATTATTATTCAGCAAACGGGTGATACTTTGCTTGTCCAAATGATCAAAATGGTCATGACTGATAAGCAGGTAATCAATTTCTGTAAAAATGTCGGGATTGGCAGGAAACTCACTCTGTCTTTTCACAAAAGGGATGTTTCCGAAAACCGGATCGAACATGATTCTTTTGCCTGCCAGCCTGAAGGAAGAAGGAATTATGTCCCAGCCATATTAAAGAATCTCCCACCATAGCATCCAGCGAACGAAGATAACAGACTTTCGGGTCCCACTTCACCGTTTTCTTTTCTTTCCGCTGAGGATTGGGGGACAACCGCCATTTCAACACACTTCCTATACCGGGGCGGAAACGGTGCTGCCTGTTAAAAAAGCGTCCGCGTACCATCGGATTTCCTCTCCAATAAGGATTGACGGTAGCCAAACGTTCGTTTCTCCTGAAACATATATGTTCACCCATTTTCTTTATCTATTGAATAAGTCCTCACAAACTTAATTAAAAATCTCGATTTACAAAGAGGGACAAACAAAAAATGTGCCCCGGACACACTATCGGGGCACATTTCTCAGAAAAAAAGAATAAATATTATTCTTTTTTAATAGAACGATCTTATATTAAAAGCAATGCAGTCCATACAACGGCAACTGCCATCCGAGAGCGACAAATTGATAATCACGATGACCAGTCCCAATACCCATAGGATAAACAGAGACCATTTCAAGCCGGTCCCCATCGGTGACCAATGGAACAACTGACGCATTATGGTGTACAGAAAAGGCTCCTAATGGAATGGCAATGAGTGCAATTCCTGAAATGGTGCCAAGCAATGTCATCACAGGAGATATGGTAGCTATGGGCGTCCAGTCAATAGCCGGAAGCATTTCATAAAGCAGAGCTCCGCCGCCAACAAGCGCAGCAATCACCGCAAACACAAGAGCTACTATCACCACAGCGAGCACGAACAATACCGGACAGCAAATGATGACAAGAGCTACCAGGAATATCTTAAGAATGATAGCGGCGATCGTGACAAATACATCTCCTACTTTTTGCAGAAAGGTACGCGGTTTATCCGAGTTCACAAAGTTATTGACCCCGTCGGCCACCCGTTCAAATCCGTCCGTCACCGTTTTGCCTATATTTTCTATGGTTACCGCTTCGCCACGCATACTCAGCTTCTCTGCTGCCGTACGTGCTTCGGGAATGATAATCCATCCTATAATATAAAGGATAATCATCGGGCAATAGGGAACAAACAATAATACGATCATCAGGATACGCACCAACGTGATATCCCAGTCAAAATAAGCTGCCAGCCCGGAAGCTACTCCCCAAGCAACTTATTATCCGGATCACGGAACAGGCGACGGGCTGTAGTGGTCCGTGTATATCCCTGACCGGAAGAAGCTGTCTGTTCCTTCTTATGCGGTTCGGATTCGTCGTCAGATACACCAAAATCTTCCGGTTTGCCTACCCGGGCAATTATTTCTTCCACATCGGCAATAGTAATGACTTGCTTCCCTGCGGACACTTTCTCGGCAAACGAACCGGCAATACGAATCTCGATATCATTCACAATCTCTTCCGCCCCCCTCCTGTTTGCGAAAAAAATGTTTCAGGTTGGCCAGATAGTCGTCCAGCAAGCGGTAGGCATCATCATCTATATGATAGACAGTTCCTCCCAAATTTACAGTCAATGTTTTTTTCATTATTATTTCTTCTTTATCGAATTATCTACTAGCAATATGATTCACGGTTTCGTTCAGTTCCTTCCGGGATATCTCAAAGGCTCGCCTAAAAAAGCCTCTCCCTTTTTCTGTGAGCTTTTATAGTACTTGCGAGGAGGTCCCTGCGTGGATTCTACCCATTCATAACTCAACAAATCGTCATTCTTCAAACGTGTCAGCAATGGATACAAGGTACCTTCCACCACAATCAGGTGTGCCTCTTTCAACTTCTGAATAATATCAGAAGCATAAGCCGGGTCTTTAGTGCAGTAAAAAAGAATGATGCAATACTCTAACATGCCTTTTCTCATCTGAGATTTTACATTGTCTACATTCATTGTTATTTTTCTTTTTGACAGGACAAATATTGCATTACTCTAGTACCTTGCATTACAAAGTACTATAATTTAATAATAATTAAATCATTAGAAGTTTTCTCCTTATTATAAAAGAAATAATAGCTATATTTGCTCATAAAACCACAAAAAAGAAAAATACGTATGTTTACTATTCGAAAAGCAAGGATAGATGATTGCGGTCTGATCAACCAAATGGCCGGTGAAGTATTTCCCGCCACTTACCAAGAGATCTTATCTCCCGGACAACTGGACTATATGATGGACTGGATGTACTCTCCCGAAAATATCCGGAAACAAATGGAAGCAGAAGGTCATGTTTATTTTATCGCATATGAAGGAGATGAGCCCTGTGGCTATGTCTCCGTACAGCAACAGGAAGAGAATGTATTCCATCTGCAGAAAATCTATGTCCTCCCCCATTTTCAAGGCGCACACTGCGGTAGTTTTTTATTCAGAGAGGCTGTCAGATATATCAAGGAGGTGCATCCGGAACCTTGCTTAATGGAGCTTAACGTGAACCGTAACAACAAGGCTTTACTGTTCTATGAACGGATGGGTATGAGAAAATTGCGGGAAGGGGATTTTCCGATTGGCAACGGGTACTATATGAATGATTATATCATGGGACTGGATATCTGAAAAGTAAGGTAACCATATACAAAATGCCCCGGAACAGATTGTTACTCAATCAATGTTCGGGGCATTCGTTTATTTATTACCAAGCGGGCTTATTTCGCTACGCGTTCCAGCCATTTCAGCATGAAGATCATGGTAAACATTGAAATAGTACAAGCTACCACAAATACTGTCCATGTCATCCAGATAGGAATGGATTCATACAAAATAGCACCGATCACCAACAGGCTGATTGCCAAGTGCAGTCGCACCTAACCATCCTCCCTGCATAATACCCTGGTATTTCGGAGGAGCTACTTTAGACACAAATGAAATTCCTAACGGAGAAATATACAATTCAGCTACTGTCAAAATCAGATAAGTCAGCATCAACAAGAACGGAGTCACTTTCACCGGTGAAGTTCCAACAGCGATAATGTCCTTATGCAACGGCAAATTAGCAAAATAAGAACCGACAGCCATTACGATAAAGGCCAATGCGGCAATACCCATACCAATTGCAATCTTCTTAGGAGTAGAAGGCTCTTTTCCACGTCTGCGCTGACTTGCAAAAAGATAGCCATAATCACCGGAGTCAGGAACACAACAAAAAATGGATTCAACGACTGGAACAACTCAGCGGAAATAGGCATACCAAACAAGTTAAAGGTCAGTGTATTCCTTTGCAAAGTATGTCAAAGTCAAACCATTCTGATGGAAAGAGAACCAGAAGAAGATAACAACTCCGAACACTGCGAACAGGGCATACATACGTTGTTTCACTTCCTGAATACTCATTTCTACAGTAGCCGAAGATGCTGAAGACGCAACGGCTTTCTTGCTGGGATCGGGGAAGTTTCTCTTATTCAGCAAATAGATAGTCAAAGAAATGACCATAGCAATGATAGCCACTCCAAATGCATAATGGAAACCTGTAGTAAAGACGTTCAGGTAATCGGATGCAAAAAGCTGTATAATCCTGTACCGGAGCGTTGGAAAAGCTTTTCTACCAACGTATGATAAGTTTTCAGTAGCTTCCGGGCGACAAAGTACCAGCCAAATGACCGTGACATAATGCAGGAAGATCAGCATCGTAATTATAACCGAAAGTAGACAACCACCAGTTACGTACACCTACCGCTGCAAACGGAGCAAAAGATTGCACCGATATTAATGAACATATAAAACAAGGAGAAACCGGAGTCACGCATGCTGGCATATTGAGGATTATCGTACATCTGCCCTACCAGAGCTTTTGCAGATTTCCTTTAAATAATCCGTTTCCAAATGCAATAACAAACAAACTAGCACAAGTAATGACCAGATAAAGCATCTTGTTATCTACCGGAGTCTTAGATGGAATAGCCAACAACAAGTATCCCACTGCCATCAGCACAATTCCCGTGAAAATAGTTCCTTTGTAGTTTCGTGTCTTATCGGCGATAATACCTCCAACCAAAGCAAGAATGTAAATGGAAAAATAGAAAGTTGAATAAATAAATCCTGCTTCTTTTCCATTCATTCCAAACTTGGCTTGCAAGAAAAGCACAAGGATAGCCATCATAGTATAAAAGCCAAAACGCTCACCTAGATTGGCTAAAGCGGCTGCTATCAGTCCTTTAGGGTGTTTGTCAAACATAGATATAAATTTATTAATTAATGATTGATAATTTTTCTAATGACATATATTCTGCAAATATATACTTTTTGGATTTATTCCTCAAATAAACGGCAAATTTCTGCCCTCGATTCGCGGATTAAATCACCCGGCGCAAAACTTTTATCTGCAGCCCCCCGTACACCGGCACTTACATAAATATACGGAAAATGCCGGCATGTTTCATGGATATAAGTAGGGAAATGCTTTTTCATACCAATAGGCGAACACCCGCCCCGAATATATCCCGTCAGCGGAAGAAGTTCTTTCACCGGTATCAGATCACACTTTTTATTGCCGGAAGCCTTTGCTGCCAGCTTCAGATCGACTTCGTGCTCACCCGGAATGACGCAAACAAAATAACCGCTTTTGTCACCCTGAAGAACCAGTGTCTTAAATACCTGTTCTATATTCTCGCCTAAGCTGGCAGCTACATGAATGGCACTCAGATCGTTTTCGTCAACTTCATAAGGAATCAGTTCATAAGCTATTTTAGCTTTATCCAGCAAACGCGCCGCATTCGTTTTATTGATTTTCATCTTGTTGTTTCTTTTTAGTAAGCCGACACTTATACTTCAATATTAAAGTCCTAATTCCTCGCGAAGAAACTTAGGAGTATAACCTTTCTGGCTCTTCGCAACCTCTTCCGGTGTTCCGTAGCTAAGGAGTACTCCCCCGCCCTTACCACCTTCAGGTCCCATGTCTATGATATAATCCGCCATCTTGATAACGTCCAGGTTATGTTCGATTACAATGACGGTATTACCTTTGTCCACCAGCTTATTAAGTACCCCCATCAATACACGGATATCCTCAAAGTGAAGTCCGGTAGTCGGTTCATCGAGAATGTAAAGTGTTTTACCGGTATCTCGCTTGGACAATTCTGTTGCTAGTTTCACACGCTGGCTCTCTCCACCAGAAAGGGTAGTAGATGACTGCCCTAATTTAATATAGCCCAAACCAACATCCTGCAAGACTTTTATCTTATTCAGAATCTGCGGCACATTCTCAAAGAATTCGACAGCACGGTTTATAGTCATATCAAGCACATCAGCAATAGACTTTCCTTTGAAACGTACTTCAAGCGTTTCGCGATTATACCGCTTGCCGTGGCAAACCTCACAAGGCACATACACATCCGGCAAGAAGTTCATTTCAATCGTCTTGTATCCATTTCCGGTACAGGCTTCACAACGACCGCCCGATACATTAAAAAAAGAGAAGCGTCCGGGCTTGTAACCGCGAATCTTAGCTTCCGGAAGGCTTACGAACAAGTTACGGATATCGGAAAATACACCTGTATAAGTGGCCGGATTGGAACGGGGGTACGACCAATCGGAGATTGATCCACGTCCACTACCTTATCTATGTTTTCCAGTCCCTCTATAGAATCGTATTCCAGAGGATCCTGCAAAGAGCGATAGAATTTCTGTGAAAGAATCGGCTGCAAAGTCTCATTAATCAACGTCGATTTACCACTTCCGGATACTCCGGTCACACAAATCAACTTCCCTAACGGAAATTCAACATCTACATTTTTCAGATTATTTCCCTTCGCTCCTTTCAGCCAGATAGATTTTCCATTTCCTTTTTCTTCGCGTTTGGCGGGTACTTCTATTTTCATCTCTCCGTTCAGATACTGCGAAGTCATCGTTTCGGTTTGAAGCATTTCTGACGGGGTTCCCGAGAAGACTACCTCCCCACCCAGACGACCGGCTTTAGGCCCCATATCAATCACATAATCGGCAGCCAGCATCATATCTTTATCGTGTTCAACAACGATAACCGAGTTTCCCATATCACGAAAGCTCTTTCAACGAGCGGATCAAACGCAGATTGTCACGCTGGTGCAACCCAATACTCGGTTCATCCAAGATATATAGTACATTCACCAACTGCGAGCCGATCTGTGTAGCCAAACGGATACGTTGACTTTCACCACCGGAAAGACTCACCGAACTACGGTTCAAAGCAAGATAATCCAATCCGACATCTAACAAGAATTTCAGACGCGTACGAATTTCTTTCAGAATCTCGGCTGCGATTTTCTTTTGTTTATCGGACAGAAATTGATCTACGTTCATCAACCAGTCATATAGCTCATTGATGTCCATATTCGCCAATTCGTTGATATTTTTATCATGAATACGGAAGTGCAAGGCTTCTTTATTCAACCGGGCACCTTTACATTCCGGACAAACAGTGGTACGGGCAAACTGCTCCGCCCACTTCTGCGCGGTAGCAGAAGCATCCTTTTCCTGAAGCATCTGGATATATTTTACGACTCCTTCATAGGTTACAAAGTAATCAGAAGAAGTTCCTATCAGCGAACTCTTGATCTTGATCCGGTCATCCGAACCATATAATATTTCTTCAACCGCATCATCCGACAATTCCTTCACCGGAGTTTTTAAAGTGGCTTCATACTTCTCCAGCAAAGCACCGATCTGCCAGAAAATCATGGCATTCTTGTATTTTCCCAAAGGTGCTATCGCTCCTTCATAGATGGAAAGTTCACGGTCGGGAATCACTTTATCGACATCAATCTGATTGACCACGCCTAATCCTTTACATTTCGGGCACGCTCCCTGCGGAGAGTTGAACGAAGTTATGAGGAGCCGGTTCCCGATAAGACAGTCCGGTAACCGGACACATCAGGCGTTTACTGTAATGACGGACACTTTCTGTCTGCGCATCAAGAATCATCAATAAACCATCACCTTGGCGCATAGCAGTTGCCACGCTCTGTTTCAGTCGTTTATCATCTTTCTCGGCTACTATCAGTTTATCAATGACTACCTCAATATCATGATTCTTGTAACGGTCGAGTTTCATGCCGTGCGTCACTTCACGCAGTTCGCCGTCTATCCGTACATAGAGATATCCTTTCTTTCGCACCTGTTCGAAGAGTTCTTTGTAATGTCCCTTACGCGAACGAACCAAGGGTGCGAGCAAGTATATTTTCTTTCCTTTATAATCTTTCAGGATTAAATCCAGAATCTGTTCTTCCGTATATTTCACCATCTCCTCTCCTGACAGGTACGAATAAGCAATACCTGCACGGGCATAGAGCAGACGAAGATAATCGTATATTTCCGTTGTTGTTCCCACGGTAGAACGGGGATTTTTATTCGTAGTTTTCTGTTCGATAGAGATAACCGGACTCAGCCCTGTTATTTTATCGACATCCGGACGTTCAGATTCCCCAAAAAGTTGCGGGCATAGGCCGAAAAAGTCTCGATATAGCGGCGCTGTCCCTCGGCAAATATCGTATCGAAAGCCAAGGAAGATTTACCACTACCACTCAATCCGGTAATCACTGTCAAACTGTTACGGGGAATTTCAGCATCAATATCTTTCAAATTGTGCACACGGGCACCATACACATTAATATATTCTGTTTCTTGCATATTCATATCCTTCATAAACGGTACAAAATTAATGTTTCCGCCCGAAATATGCTCACAAAAAAAGCACAATATTATTTTCTTAACTCAAATCTTATGAAGATATAGGGCATTATTCGTACCTTTGTTCCTTGATTTCAAGAACCAATAGTTATAAATTGATGAAACCGATAAGCCGAATATTCTTATTTTTGCTTTTTATAAGCGCCTCATACGCTATTAGTTATGCACAAGAGAACCAATCTTATTTCTTGCATACCATCGAAAAAAGGACAAAGTTTATATTCTATATCCAAGATGTACAATGTCACAACATCGGATATTATCCACTTGAATCCCGGTTGCGACGAGAAGATTTATGCCGGACAAGCCATTAAAATTCCCAAAGGAAAGGATACTCAGAAAGGGAAACATTCCATACGATTCAAGCCGGAGAGACTTTATACAAACTGACTACCATTTATAATATATCTGCAAAAGCCATTTGTGAAGCCAATCCGGGATTAAGCGCCGAAAACTTCCGTATCGGTCAGGTTATTCTCATTCCGTTGGAACAAAGAGCAGGAAACGGAAGCTGCACAAGCACCGGCTGAAAAACCCGCTATACAGGGGCCTGTACAATCCAGATGCAAAGAAATGCATAAAGTAAAACGCAAAGAAACAATCTTTAGCGTAAGCCGCGAATACGGAATCAGTGAAGAGGAACTGATTGCCGCTAATCCCGAACTTAAAAAAGGAATGAAAAAAGGGACAATATCTCTGTATCCCCTATCCCAGTGCAACCACCATGCAACCGACAACCCAAAGAGGATCCGTACGCTATCCCCCCAGTAACAATGAACTTTTCCGTAAGAGTAAAGAAGCTCCGAAGCAATCTCGACTATTAAAGCCGCTCTGCTACTGCCTTTCCAGGAAGACAAACGTATGGTAGAATATTATGAAGGTTTCTAATGGCAGTAGACAGTCTGAAACGTACAGGTACTTCTATTGATCTATATGTATATGACTGCGGTAAAGAAGTTTCTACGTTGAACACAATTCTGGCTAAAAAAGAGATGAAGAACATGAATGTCATCTTCGGTCCGATGCATCAAAGGCAACAATCAAACCTTTATCTGACTTTTGCAGAAAAGAATGATATACGACTGGTGATTCCTTTCTCTTCAGAAAGGGGAAGAAGTATTCAACAATCCTGCCGTTTACCAGATTAATACTCCACAATCATATTTATATTCTGAAGTATACGAGCATTTCACTCGCCAATTCCCCAATTCTCATGTTATTTTTATTGAATCCAAATCCGGACAAAGAAAAAGCAGACTTCATCAGTGGGTTGAAGCAGGAATTGAAAAAGCAAAGGCATTTCCATGCGGACTGTAGACGAAAGCGCAACTAAAGAAACGCTGAAAGCAGCACTACGCAACGATAAAGAAAATATCTTTATTCCGACATCCGGTAAAAATGTATTATTAATCAAGATACTTCCTCAGTTAATTCTGTTAGTCAGAGATACTCCGGAGCCCAACATTCATCTGTTCGGTTATCCCGAATGGCAGACTATACCAAAGATCACCTGGAAAGTTTCTTTGAACTGGATACCTATTTCTACTCCTCATTCTACACAAATACTTTGTTCCCGGCTGCCGTGCAATTTACTAATGCCTACCACAAATGGTACAGCAAAGATTTAGCCAGCAAATATCCCAACTATGCAATGCTTGGTTTCGATACAGGTTTCTTCTTCGTGAAAGGGTTGTCACGCTATGGCTCGGAACTGGAAAATAACCTGTCCAAGATGAACCTTACTCCTATCCAGACCGGTTTCAAATTCGAGCGTGTAAACAACTGGGGAGGATTTATTAATAAAAAGGTGTTCTTCATACGTTTCACTAAGAACTTTGAATTAGTAAAACTTGATTTCGAATAATACGAAAATGATAAAGATAAAGACATTTTTGCTCGCAACACTCCTGCTTACAGGACTTGTTTTTCCTGCTACTGCACAGATCGGAGAGCCACGAAGAACTTCTCTGTTGGTGTCAATGGAGGTGTCAACCTGAACAGCGCTTCCTTCACTCCGACTATTAAGCAAAACAGCCTTATGGGTATTACCGGAGGTTTGACGGCACGCTACATTTCCGAAAAGTATTTTGCAATGATCTGTGGTGCGCAAGTAGAACTTAATATCTCACAACGAGGCTGGGATGAGTTATTTGAAATGGAAGATGAAAACGGGCAAACGATTAAAGTACCCGGCAAGACATATACCCGCAAGATGACCTATGTCGATATCCCTTTTCTTGCGCATCTTGCTTTCGGACGAGAAAGAGGTTTGCAGTTCTTTGTTCATGCAGGTCCTCAAATCGGTTTCTGATCGGTGAATCGGAAACAATAGAGGGCATAGATATGAATACGTTGTCGAACACCCAGAAAGCGATATATGGAGTTAAGATCCAGAATAAATTCGATTATGGTATCACTGGCGGTGGCGGCGGGAACTAAGAACGAAAAAAGCCGGCAGTTTTTTGGTAGAAGGTCGTTATTATTTTGCCTTATCCGACTTTTACAGTACAACAAAAAAGATTATTTCGCCCGCGCAGCTCATGGCACAATTACAGTGAAGCTCACCTATCTTTTTGATTTGAAGAAATAAATAATTCTCATCAGATTATAAAATATGGCCACCTAGTTCATTGCTGAAACAGTGGCCATTTTATATTATATTCTTATTTCTGACGATTATCTCAATCTATCGGCAGCCTTTAACCATAACTTCATCACGTCCGATAGCACGAATAGCCAGCACATTCAGAACGATAGACACAAATGGTAAGCAAATCGCCCAACCAATACGGAACAGATTGGCATCGCTCTTCAATGCAAAATAAAAAGCAATGAAGGCAATATAATAGCCCACCAGCAACAAGCTATTGAAGATTGACATACGAATCTGCAACATTCGGTTCTTATATAAAAGATAGTAGCAAAAGCAACTATAGTGCTAAGCATCAATATGCCAAACAATCCCCATGTAGATTGAAAAGCACCATTTACATCCATTCCTAAAGCTTTGAAGGGATGTTCGCCCATTGTATCAGTAAAATATCCCATTGGCAAACACATTGCCGTAATAAGCAACCCTGTAACAATCAGTAAATAAACTGTTTGAATTCGTTGAATCATAAGTATTCTAATAGTAGTTAAGTTAAACAATAATAGCCAAGCAATAAGGAATAGGGAATTACTTTCCCGCTTACTACTTGACTATCAATTCTTTCGTCAGAAAATAAATTACTGAAGTTTTTCCTTTTCCTTTGCCGGATTTCTATAATATATTTTCCCTTCGATATATTCTTGCGTAGCAATCAAGTCCGGTTTCGGCAACTTCTCATAATAACGAGAAATTTCGATTTGCTCTCTATTCTCAAATACTTCTTCCAAGTTATCATTGTAAGAAGCAAACTCTGCCAATTTCTTAGAAAGATCGTTCTTGATTTCCACGCTGATCTGGTTAGCACGCTTACCAATAATGGCAACAGTTTCATAAACATTCCCTGTATCGGCACAGAGTTCCATCATGTCACGGGTTACCGTTGTAGCAGGAGCGTTCGTTTTTTTGTAGTCCATAAATCTATTTAAATTTAGTCTTTAATTACTTTTTGTGATTCATTAAAAATTTTCTCAGCCTCTTTCAAATACTTGCTTTCCGGAAACTCATTCTTAAAAGCATAATACTCATCAACAGTTTCACGATAACGATCCGCCTTTTTATCTTCCACGCTATAAATAGCCATTTCGTATCTTGCACGCAGAATCAATATGGAAAGTTCTTCGCGATAATCTGTATAAGGATAATCTTTCAGAGCATTCTGAGCTGTAATTACACAGGATTCATAGTTATTACCCAGATAATTACCCAGATTATAATACAACTTTGCAGAATAGAGTTCTTTCAACACCAGTTTATCCTGCAAAGCAAAAATCATATCCTGTGCTTCCTGCTTCTTGACACTATTCGGAAAGTATTCCATGAACATCTGTAATTGTTGGATAGCCTGATAAGTACTCGATTGGTCCAGACGTGGTTCCGGAGTATCCAAGAACAGGGATTTACCTGCATGGAAACGTGCCAATTCAGTAAAAGTTCCACGGGGATAAGTGTTGAAATAGGTGATAAACGTCTGGGCAGCTGTCTGATAATCTTTCTGATTATAGTAACTCATACCCAACATATACAGAGACTCCTCCGCTTTATCGGTTCCCTTAAGGATTGTAATCAATTCGTTCAGCAAAGTAGCTGAGCGGTTATACTGCCCTTTAGCAAAATAGTTTTTGGCGGCCTCGTACTTGTATTCGTAATCGGTACTTTTCAGCAACTTATTGTACTCTCCACACGATGTCAGAGAGGCTGCTGCGAGCAAAGTTATAATGATATTTTTCTTCATCCTTTTAAAAAATATTGCGCAAAGTTACTTATTCGCGGGGAATTAACCAATTAATCTATGTTTTTTAATACATAAAAGGCGTTAAACATCGACAAAAGGGGAGAAAATAACGGCGAACCGGAAACAATATACGGTGAATAAACTGCACATCACTTAAAAGCGCAACCTATTCACCGCATATTATTTACAATTCATTTTCTACTGTCTACATTTCAGCTATAATACTACAATTTATACAAATCACTTGCCGCCAACAGGTCGACTTTCTTTTCTTTCAGTACTTCAATACATTTATCCAGATTGCTGGGGCGAATCACCACATTTGCAATATTGTTGTTAGCAAATGAGTACATATACTCAATAAAGACTCCTTCTGCCGACAAGAATCCCAGCACTTTTGCCAGAGCTCCGGGCACATTCGGACAGCTAATGCCGACCACATCTGTTATATTCACGGCAAAGTGATTATCTTTCAATGCTTTATATGCTTTATCCGGATCGGATACAATTCCACGCAAAATGCCAAAATCAGCATTTTCAGCGATGCACAAGGCAGAAAGATTGATGTTCTCTTTTGCCAGCACTTCAGTCACTTCCGTCAAACGGCCTGACTTGTTTTCCAAAAAGATAGAAAGTTGTTTTGCTACCATAATTATTTAAGTATTAGGTTTACAGTTTTCTGTTATCAATCACTCGTTTCGCTTTGCCCACGCTGCGTTCAATGCTACGCGGTTCTACCAGTTTCACATTAACACCCAATCCGAGTACACTTTGCAAACGTCCTGCCAATTTCTTCTTCAATGCCAACATCCGGTTGATTTCGTCCGAATAAAAATCCGGACGTACTTCCACCTGGAGTTCCATGGTATCGGTATTATTTTCACGGCCTACTATTAACAGGTAATGTGGTTCGAATTCTTCCATCTCAAGAATGACGGACTCGATCTGAGTCGGGAATACATTGACACCACGGATAATCAGCATATCGTCACTACGTCCCAAGATACGATCCATACGTACCAACGTACGACCACAGGAACATGTGTCATAATGCAAGGCAGTTAAGTCACGAGTACGGTAACGTAATAGTGGCATCCCTTCTTTTGTCAAATGAGTAAATACCAGTTCACCCGTTTGCCCGGGTTCAACAGGTTGCAGGGTATTGGGATCAATAATTTCCGGAAAATAATGGTCTTCATTCAAGTGAGTGCCGTGTTGGCATTCACATTCGTACCCCACACCCGGTCCGGCAATCTCACTCAAGCCATAAATATCATAAGCCTTGATACCCAGTTTTTCTTCAATTTCATGGCGCATTTGCTCCGTCCAGGGTTCTGCACCAAAAGCACCGACTTTCAACTTGAATTCTTCGCGGGGTAAACCGGAGTCTTTGATCGCATCAGCCAGATAAAGTGCATAAGAAGGAGTACAACAAAGCACCGTTGAACCGAAATCATGCATCAGTGTGATTTGTTTCTCCGTATTACCGCTGGACATCGGAATCACGGATGCTCCGATATTTTCTGCACCGGCATGTGCTCCCAATCCACCTGTAAAAAGTCCGTATCCATAAGACACCTGGAAAATATCCGAACGGCCGGCACCATAAGCAGTAAAAGCACGTGAGATACATTCTGCCCATGAAGACAAGTCCTTACGGGTATATCCGCCAACGGTCGGTTTTCCGGTAGTACCAGAAGACGCATGAATACGCACAATCTGACTCATCGGCACGGCACAAAGTCCGAACGGATAGTTATCTCTTAAATCATGTTTTGTGGTAAACGGCAGTTTCACAATATCATCAATACTGTTGATGTCATCGGGCGTGATACCCATTTCCTGCATTTTCTTCCGATAGAAGGGGTGTTGTGATAAACGTAATCTACAATTTTCTTGAGTCGTATGCTTTGAATCTTGCGAAGACTTTCGCGGTCCATACACTCAATGCTCTCATTCCAAATCATGTGTTTCTGGTATTACTAGTTGTATGAATCTGTTTTTTGATATTAATATGTTGCAAAGTAAAGGATTTATTTGGAAAAATGATTTGTTATCTCGATTATTTTACCGAATATTGCTCCACTTTTTAGGATTTAACTATGAATTTTGAATTAACATCAGCCTACAAACCCACCGGAGACCAACCGGAAGCGATTGCCCAACTAACAGACGGAGTAATCCAGGGACTTCCTGCACAGACTTTATTAGGAGTTACCGGTTCGGGAAAGACATTCACTATCGCCAACGTTATTGCTAACATCAACAAGCCGACGTTGATTCTAAGCCATAACAAGACGCTGGCTGCACAGTTATACAGCGAGTTTAAGGGATTTTTTCCGAATAATGCGGTAGAATACTATGTTTCTTACTATGACTATTATCAGCCGGAGGCCTATCTACCCAACAGTGATACTTATATAGAAAAGACCTTGCTATCAATGACGAAATTGACAAACTCCGTCTTGCTGCCACTTCTGCCCTACTCTCCGGACGAAAAGACGTAGTAGTGGTCTCTTCCGTTTCCTGTATCTATGGGATGGGAAACCCTTCGGACTTTTATAAAAATGTGATTGAAATAGAAAGGGGACGCATGATTGACCGCAATGTTTTCCTCCGCCGGCTAGTAGATAGTTTATATGTACGCAACGACATTGACCTAAACCGTGGGAATTTCCGTGTCAAAGGGAGATACAGTAGATATTTATCTGGCCTATACGGACAATCTGCTCCGTGTCACTTTCTGGGGTGACGAAATTGACGGTATAGAAGAGGTAGACCCAGTGACCGGAGTCACCATTGCTCCTTTCGAAGCTTACAAGATTTATCCGGCAAATCTGTTCATGACTACCAAGGAGGCGACTCTCCGTGCCATTCACGAAATAGAAGATGATCTGACCAAACAAGTGGCATTCTTCGAATCTATCGGCAAAGAATATGAAGCCAAACGGCTCTATGAACGGGTGACTTACGATATGGAAATGATCCGGGAATTAGGGCATTGCTCCGGAATTGAGAACTATTCACGTTACTTCGACGGTCGGGCTGCCGGTACTCGTCCATACTGCCTGCTCGATTTCTTCCCGGACGATTTCTTGATTGTTATTGATGAAAGCCATGTTAGCGTACCACAAATCCGTGCCATGTACGGAGGAGACCGTGCCCGTAAAATCAATCTTGTAGAATATGGCTTCCGTTTGCCCGCAGCCATGGACAACCGTCCGTTAAAATTTGAAGAGTTTGCAGAAATGGCAAAGCAGGTGATCTATGTCAGTGCCACTCCGGCAGAATATGAATTGATTCAGTCTGAAGGTATTGTCGTAGAACAAGTGATTCGTCCCACCGGCCTGCTTGATCCTATCATTGAAGTCCGGCCGAGCCTGAATCAAATTGATGATTTAATGGAAGAAATCCAGCTTCGTATCGAAAAAAAGCGAACGTGTGCTTGTCACTACTCTCACCAAACGTATGGCTGAAGAACTGACCGAATATCTCCTTAATAATAATGTAAGATGCAATTATATCCACAGTGATGTCGACACTTTGGAGCGTGTGAAGATTATGGATGAGCTCCGGCAAGGTATATACGATGTACTGATTGGTGTCAACCTGCTTCGTGAAGGGCTTGACCTTCCGGAAGTATCACTTGTTGCTATTCTTGATGCGGATAAGGAAGGATTCCTCCGTTCACACCGTTCCCTGACACAGACCGCCGGACGTGCTGCCCGTAATGTCAATGGAAAAGTTATCATGTATGCCGACAGAATGACGGACAGTATGAAACTCACCATTGACGAGACTAACCGCCGCCGCGAAAAACAGTTGGCTTACAATGAAGCAAACGGAATTACTCCTCAACAGATTAAAAAAGGCTCGAAATCTATCAGTATTCGGAAATGCAAACTCGGAAACAGAAGAACTGCTGAAAGAAAAGCACGCTTATGTTGAACCTTCTACTCCGAATATTGCAGCAGATCCGGTGGTACAGTATATGAGCAAAGCGCAAATGGAAAAGAGTATCGAACGTACTCGCAAACTGATGCAGGAAGCAGCCAAGAAACTCGAATTTATTGAAGCTGCACAATACCGTGACGAGTTGTTGAAACTAGAAGACTTGATGAAAGAGAAATGGGGGAAAAACTCCCATTTTTTCATATATATTACATGAGAATTGCCAAGGGATAAAACTCTTAACAAACCTATAATACAGGATTTAATCTTTTAATTAGTGTTATAAAAACACCAATTAGCAGCTTATAATTTGCAAAGTTGCCAAAACTCCGTATCTTTGCACTGTGTTTTTCATAGTATTAGATTTAAGGTTAACAAAGGTTGGAGCAAGGCGTTGCTCTTTTTTATGTCTATACGTCATCTAAAACCTTTTCAACAACTATATCCATAGAAGTGCACATTCACAATAAATGCTGCCCAACTTGATTATCAGACAGCATTTATATTTCAAAATTTACATCAATAAACCTTAGAGTGCTTTCTCTATCGCACTCTTAATCAACGGCTCCATAATATCATACCCCTCGCCTGTCGGATGCACTCCATCTTTAGTATATTGGGGATTCAAGGCCTGATTTTCATCCACCATTGCCTTATAATAATTAACAAACGGAATTTTATTAGCTTTTGCATAAGCCTCTATCCGATCATTTAAAGATTTAATCTTCTGAGGAGCATCTTTAATTTCCATTCTCCATTTAAATGCAGCGGCAGGCAATACGGAAGTCAGAATCACTTTTATCTTATTTGCTTTTGCCAATTCTGCCATAGAAACGATATTTCCGAATGTATAATCTTCATTATAAGCCTGTGTATTTTCGGCAACATCATTTGTTCCGGCATTAATCACTACTAAAGCAGGAGAAAGATTAATCACATCTTCCCGAAAACGTAACAAGAATTGATAAGAAGTCTGCCCACTGATTCCACGGCCGATATAACCGTTTGATTTGAAAAAGTCCGGATGAGTACGTACCCAGCCCTCCGTAATGGAATTTCCCATAAAAATAACTCGTTTGTCTTTCTTCGTCGCCTTTGGAAGTGCAGCATTTTGTTTTGAATAACGAGCTAAATTTCCAAAATCATTTTTTTTGTGCATAGCTTTCTCCTATTGAGAAACTCAACAAACAACAGCCAATAACATCCATTGGCTTAATCTTCTTTTATCCATGTTTATATTAAGTATTAGTAATATGATATTTTGCGCAAAGATAAAAAAACTCCATACATAGACGCCCAAAATATCGAATAACCGTTAAGACGAAAGAAGTTTTTCTTAATCTATGTTATAAAACATGTTATTTTTCTTGGATAATTTGCTAATTTCCCAAGAGTCCGTATCTTTGCAATGTGTTTTTCATAGTATTAGATTTAAGGTTAACAAAGGTTGGAGCAAGGCGTTGCTCCTTTTTTTATGCCTATATATATTAGAAGTGAGTTTAACATACCTTGAATAAAAAGTGATATACATTTCTTTATTCCCAAATATAACTTTACCTTTACTGAAAAATCAGAATATGGCAAAGATTACAGTTCAGACCACAGACGTTACTATCTTAAAGATCAACGATACAGATTATATTTCTTTAACCGACATAGCTAAATACAAGACAACAGATGCTAATACTGTTATTGCCAACTGGCTACGTAATAGAATGACTATTGAATATCTAGGATTATGGGAAATATTATATAACCCCCATTTTAAACCCCTCGAATTGAGGGGTTTAGAAAAAGAAGCAGGTTTAAATGCATTCACTCTTTCTCCTCAAAAATGGATAGAAACGACCTGTGCTATTGGACTCATATCCAAATCCGGAAGATATGGTGGCACTTTTGCTCACAAAGATATTGCATTCAAATTTGCAAGTTGGATTTCTGTTGAATTTGAGTTATATATAGTAAAAAAGAATTCCAACGTCTCAAAAGAGCAAGAGCAAGCTCAAATTGGTTGGTCAGCAAAGCGAGAACTATCTAAAATTAATTATCATATTCATACTGATGCAATCAAGCAGCATCTTATCCCTCAAGAAATCACTCCACAGCAAGCATCCATGATTTATGCCAGCGAAGCTGATATCCTTAATGTAGCCATGTTTGGAATGACAGCCTTAGAATGGCGTGATACACACCCCTAATTTAAAAGGTAATATTCGTGATTATGCCTCAATCAATGAACTTATCTGCTTATCAAACATGGAAAATTTAAATGCCGTTTTCATAAATGAAGGTTTGACACCCAAAGACAGACTTATCAAATTAAATCAAATAGCAATTCAACAAATGAGCATACTAGAAGATATCAAAATAAAAAGTTATTGAAATAATTTATGGAACAACAAATTCAACTCAACGACCACAACAAGCAGGAGTATCCTCCTATGCATACAGTCGAAATGAACACACCCTTAATTAATCAACTATAATACAGAGCGTTAAATCATATACTAAAAAATCATAATTACGCATTTATCTTACGCACTTGTTTTACGCAACTCGCTTAGAAAAATATAAGCCAATAAAGGAAATAAGGTCAGTATTACCAACACCTATTAGGAAGTTAATATTCACAAATATACAATATACTATAAAAGTGAATGCCTGCAAATTACGATTTCACATAGCTTCTATAAACAACTAATAATCAAAAATCTGCATACATTCTTAATATTCATTTATACTCTTAATGAATATTGGATTGAAACAATCAAATTTCATTTTTGGAAGCCTATATAAATCTCATTTTGGTACATAGTTTATCATACAATAGAAATGAACTTATACTGTATTAGTACATTTATTTCAACTATCAATACTTATCCAATTTAACACAAAACAGCCCAAGCATATTTAAATAAAATGGGGCTTTAAAACATTGTACTCAAAAATAAATATTCTTTTGCAAATTCCAATTAGTTTTAGTTCCTTTGTATAATATAACTCTAACATTAAACAAAATGTAAAAACGAACAGAAGGAGCATGGCTGATACACCACACCAAAAAACTATTTGATGTAAGGGATACTCAAGACTTCGAAGATATTGAACTAGCTGGTAAATGTGGAATTTTTCTAGCTAACTTAGCTGCAGACGAAAATACCGATTTAAATAAAGATAAGGTCGATGCCATAGCAAAAGCTTCAAGTATAAAAAAAACAGAGATAGAAACGATTAAAAACAAACTTGTAGAGGCACATTTAATTGATGTTGTAAAAAAATGGAGGTATTTCAGTATTAGGCATAACAACTTCTACGGTTTTATCACATACAGCTAATATATTTGATTCTTCAAATTCAAATAATTATCAAAAGGCTGCTTTAGAGTTATCTGAAAGGATATCAGATTTGCCCAAACCTGAGAAAGAATTAAAAGAATACATATCAGATGAATATAAACTGACTTCTAGAGATACAGTTGATTTATTTTCTCAATGTGAAGAAATAGGTTTTATTGATTACGAGAATCTAGATAATGACTCTAAATTTTATTTCAATGGTAACCTATTTAGAAAAGAAAATATTCAAAAAACAAATGCTATATTGAATTCGTTAAACTCTGATGACAGTAGGAAAATTCTTGAGATGAATGAACTTTTGTCAAAAAAAGGTTGTATCACATTCAGAAAAAGCTAAAGCTATTTTAGGAGAAGTACTACTAACTAAACTTCAATCAATAGGTATGTACGATTTCAATGAAGTGAGTAATTCACATGAAACCAAAACTTTGTAACGAAACCATCCGCATTTTCTAAATACGGCAATCCTTTTGAAGAGGATGCATTAGATTTAGCTAAAGCGTTCGTTTCATCATTATACTATGGAATGAACTTTAGTTCTTCAGGAAGAGGCAGAATTACCATGCTTAATGCTTTAATGAGAAAATTAGTGAATGGTTTTGAAGTTGGTCCAGCTACAGCCATTGGGGAAGATTATAGATTGCTAGAACTGAAAAGGGTCATTCAGCTTCGTGATGCTGGAAATAATCGCTATTTCATGAAATTACTGAAAAAGATGTAGGCCAATTGGCTCTACAAGTCTTAGAATTTGGTGATGCAACGGAACAGTCAATCCAAAATTCAATAGTTTATACTGGTAGTGTCACTAATTATAAAGGTCCAGAGCAAAAGCGATTCATTAGTAGGAAAAGGCAAAACAAGCCAATCAAAAATCAATAGCAGAATTATTACGAACTTTTAGAAATTAGACTATGGAAACTCAGCAGACGCTTTTTAAAGGTGAATTAATGGAAGAGTTATTGAGATATTATTTTCTAGAAATGGGCTATTTTGTGGCTAGAGGAGTGAAATTTCAATACCAAAATATGGATGTAACTGATATCGACTTATTTTTTATATGGAAGACCATCAAGTTTAACACGAGAAAGAATCAATGTTGATATTAAAAATAAAAAAAACGCCACAAGCGTTTGAACGAATTGTATGGGCTAATGGTCTAATGCGAATTCTAAATCTTGATTCTTGTATAGTTGCTACAACAGATTCAAAGCCGATAATTACTTCTTTTTGCTCAATCAATGCACACTATGGTTTTGGATGGTAAGTTTTTGAACAAAATTAAATCTATCACCAATGAAAAATGAGCGTATCTCTGAAGAAGATTTATTAAATGAACTTTCAAAATATAAAAGTTACAAAACCTACAATAATAAGAGTTGGAAATATATCTATGAATTTTCAAAATCAAGACTTCTTACAGAATTAGACTACTCAGGGTTTAACTCCTCTATAATGGACTTAAATTACTTTATTACTAAATATATTGCTGACGAACAAAAAGAGCAATTTCATTAAGAATGGTCTATGTAATACTAGCACATACTCTTATTATAATGGATTTTATTTTAAAAGACATCGCCTTTTTAGAAAAAAAGATAGAGAATCAAAACTTTCTATTGGATTAAAGTATGGAAATTTAGGAAAAGAAGGAATTGATAAAATAATATCTATGGCAATGCATATCTCAGGGAGTGACTTCAGCTAATACTATCATGAAGTCATTAGATAGTATCCCTGTAGATATTCTTAAAGACTTTTTTTCAAAAAATGAGAATGC
>VOFG01000340.1_pt1 | contig 44001 bp, 48 predicted proteins | sample 5384171 | NCBI WGS metagenome assembly VOFG01 (sample SAMN12384726, study PRJNA508395) | human gut metagenome | isolation source: healthy gut F | host: Homo sapiens
CCATCAGTAGGTCCCATGGCGATACATCTGACCGTATCATCACCCAGATGCTGTGCAACCTCAACGACCAGCTTTCCGCCGTTTTTCAGCGGCACCTCAACTGCATCGTTTATCTCAGGCAGATTACCCTCTGACAACTTGATATCCAGAACGGCACTGATAACCTGTATGATTTTACCTACATTTTTATCTGCCATTTATAGTTTCTCCTTCTTTTTTAATTCGTATGATACACTTGCCTTTTTGGCCATTCACAGACACACATGCCTGCCTTCCCATGACCGGATATGCATGTATCACTCTATCGCATTAGCTCCCGCAATTATCTCCGTGAGTTCCTGCGTAATAGAGCCCTGACGTGCTCTATTGAATTTGAGTGTCAGATCACTGATCATATCTTCCGCATTACTGGTCGCAGAATCCATCGCCTGCATTCTGGCTCCGTTCTCACTCGCAACTGCCTCCACCAGCGCCCCGTAAAACAGGCTTGTCACATATTTTGGAATAATAAGCTCCAAAGCCTCCTGCGGATTCGGTTCAAAATTCATGAGAATATTGGAGTCCTCTTGCTCATCTGGCCCCACTCTCATCCAGCTCCACCGGCAATAGCTTTATGAGCTTCGCCTCCTGTGTAACTGTGTTTTTGAAATGGGTATATGCGAGATAAATTTCCCCTCACCTGACCGTCTGTAAATGCCTTTAAGACTCTTTTGCAAAGTGCCGCAGCATCCTCGTAGGTCGGGTCCTCCATCATCTCCGGTGCACTCTCTACTATATGATAGCCCTTTGACGTAAGCAGCTCCTCACCCTTTGCTCCCACAGCGTATATGTCGAGCTCTTCTTTTTTGAAGTCTCCGTGTGTGATGAGCTTTACTATATTGCTGTTGTATCCGCCTGCCAGTCCGCGGTTTGATGTCAAAACAACTACCGCCTTCCTTGGCGAATCACCGGCCTTTAAGTATGGGTGCTCCAGATTGCCGCTCTTTGCAAGCATCGAGCTTACTGTCCTGTACATATAGTTGAAATACGGATCTGTTGCCTCCGCATGTGCTCTCGCCTTTTGCAGCTTGACGGTAGAAACGAGCTTCATGGCCTTTGTGATCTGCTGAGTACTTGTAATACTGCTTTTTCTGCGCTTTATGTCTCGCATCGAAGCCATTTTACCACCTGCCTTCTACTAATATCCAACCGTCTAACGGAACTGCTTTTTGCATTCCTCGATTGCCTTTATAAGTGCCTGCTCCGTATCATCGTCCATCACCTTTTTCTCCCTGATTGCTTCAGGAATCTCAGGATATCTGGTATCAATGAAATCAAACAGCTCTGCCTCAAATCTTAAAATATCCTCGATTTTGATATCGATAAGATACTTCTTTGTCGCAGCATAGATTATGATAACCTGCTTCTCTACAGGCATCGGCTTGTACTGCGGCTGCTTTAAAATCTCCTTGATTCGTGCTCCCTGTGCGAGCTGCTCTGCTGTGCTTGCATCAAGCTCTGAGCCAAACTGTGCGAACGCTGCAAGCTCTCTGTACTGAGCCAGCTCTACTCGGATAGGTGCTGCAATCTTTTTCATTGCCTTTATCTGTGCCGAGCCTCCAACTCGCGAAACTGAAAGTCCGGCATTTATGGCAGGTCTGAAGCCAGCGTTGAACATCTCTGTCTCAAGATAGATCTGACCGTCTGTGATTGAGATAACATTGGTCGGGATATATGCCGATACATCACCCGCCTGTGTCTCAATGATAGGAAGGGCTGTGAGCGAGCCTACACCCAGCATGTCTGACAGTCTCGCTGCTCTCTCCAGAAGCCTTGAATGGAGATAGAAAACATCTCCCGGATAAGCCTCTCGTCCGGGCGCTCTCTTTAAAAGGAGTGAAAGTGTACGGTATGCTGCTGCATGCTTACTCAGATCATCGTAAACTATGAGCACATCCTGTCCGTTTTCCATCCATTCCTCACCTATGGCGCAGACTGAGAACGGTGCGATATACTGTATCTGTGCAAGCTCTGATGCTGTCGCAGCCACTACTGTCGTGTAGCTCATGGCCCCGAACTCCTCGAGCTCATTTACTATTGATGCAACCGTAGAAGCCTTCTGACCGATAGCTACATAGATACATTTCACACCCTGTCCCTTCTGGTTGATTATGGTATCTATCGCGATAGCCGTCTTTCCGGTCTGTCTGTCTCCGATAATAAGCTCTCTTTGTCCTCGTCCGATAGGAACCATTGAGTCAATAGCCTTGATACCAGTCTGAAGCGGTGTATCTACTGACTTTCTCGAGATAACTCCCGATGCTACTCTCTCTATCTGACGATATTTGTCCGACTGGATAGGTCCCTTTCCGTCGATTGGCTGTCCGAGCGCATTTACTACTCGGCCGAGCATCGCATCGCCTACCGGCACCTCTACCACTCGTCCTGTGGTCTTAACTGTATCTCCCTCGTTGATATTGCGCTGCTGTCCAAGTAAAACAGCACCGACATTGTCCTCCTCGAGGTTTAATACCATTCCATATACTTCCCCTGGAAATTCCAAAAGCTCTCCCTGCATCGCATTCTCAAGACCATGAATACGTGCGATTCCGTCTGCCACCTGAATGACTGTTCCTACATCAGCGACTTCGAGCTGGGAAGCGTATCTTTTAATCTGCTCCTTTATTACTGAGCTGATTTCTTCCGGCTTTAGATTCATGGAGCGCATTCACCTACTTTCAATTGTATTTTTGTCAAATCGCGGGTGAGTCTTTCTAATCTGCTGCTGACAGATGAATCCACCACTCTGTCCCCGATTCTGATTTTCATACCGCCTATGAGCGCGGTATCCACCTCAAAATGCATCTCAAATTTCACGTATTTTGTCGTGTCAAGAAGTCGTTTCTCCACAGCAAGCTTCTGCTCCTTTGACAGCTCAAATGCAGATGTGACGTATGCTGTTCCGATATTTTGGTACTCCTTGACTCTGTCAAGAAAGTAGTCGAAAACTAAGGTAAGCTCTTTGTAATGATTCTTTTCTATAATCATCCTAATAAGCCCTACCAGCTCCGCTGAAACTCTTCCCCAAATATTTCTTCGATGATTCTGACCTTTTTTCTTCTTTATCAATCTGCGGATGATCCATCAGCTTTGAGAGGTCATCATTTGCAGCAATGATTTCCTTTACTGCTGTTACCTCGTCAGACAGGCTGGATAGCCTGTTGTCCTCAAGGGCAGCCTCAAACAATGCATCACCGTATACCTTAGATACTAGCTTAGCCATGTTGATTCTCCCATTTCCTTAAGTGTCTCTTCAACGAGTGTATCCTGAATGTCTGTGGTGATCGAAGCTGCGACAGCCTTTTGTGCCATAAGCGATGCTATCTGTATCATCTCCTGCTTCATATCATCCATGGCATGCTTCTTCTCAAGCTCTGCCTCTTCTCTGGCTCTCTTTATGATGCGTGAAGCCTCTTCCTTTGCATCATCCACAATCTTGTTCTGGTTTTTAAGCGCCTTCTGTCTCGCCTCTGTGAGAATAGCTTCGGCCTCTTTATCGATGTCCTTAAGCTTTCCCTCGTACTCTGCCTTTAGTGCTGCGGCACTTTCCTTGTCGGCAACAGCTGTGTTTATATCGCTTTCTATCCTGTCCTGCCTGTCCTTTAACAGCTTCCTTGCAGGGTTGAAAAGCAGATACGACATCAGCATGAAAAGGAAAAATACTGCAACTGCCAAAAGTACTGTATCAAAGAGCAACTGCGCATCCAGATTAAACAAAAATGTATATCCCTGTGCTAACAACTTTTACTCTCCTTTCCGTTGGCTGTATCGCCGCACGGTAATCCTCTGCGGCAAACCGTAATATACTATCCGAGCGGATGAACGAAAAGTAAAAGTAATGCAACAACGAGACCATAAAGACCTGTTGTCTCTGCAACCGCCTGTCCTAAAAGCATGGTTGACATAATCTGTCCTCTTGCTCCCGGGTTACGTCCTACGGCTGCAGCTGCGTGTCCTGCTGCGATACCCTGTCCAATACCAGGTCCGATACCGGCGATAACTGCCAGACCTGCACCGATTGCTGAGCATGCTCTGATTAAATCCTGTCCATTGATATCCATAATTGAATCCTCCTAAAAAATACATCTTATAGTTTTACTCATCCGTCTCACATGCCTGTGTAACGTATGTCATCGTCAACATACAGAATACGTATGTCTGAATTGCTCCCGAGAACAAATCAAAGTATACATGCAGTACTGACGGCCACGCTATGGCTATAAACCTTAGCAGACCATATACCAGCGCCATGATAACAGTTCCTGACAACACATTGGCGAACAAACGCAATGATAATGAGATAGGAATTGCAATCTCACTGATAATGTTGATTGGCGCCCATATAGGCAGCCACGGCGGCAGTGGAGAACACATATCGGTCCAGATACCCTTTGCGCTTTGATGCTTAGCCTTATTGAATCTGATCATGAAAAATGTAATAAGTGCAAGCGCCAGTGTGGTTCCGTAGTCGGCAGTCGGCGGTCTCAACCCGAACAAACCGGAAATATTGCTCATAAGTATAAACACAAAAATCGTACTGATGTAGTTTACAAACCTCGGAGCCCACTTACCCATGGTTCCCTCAACCATCTTGTCGAGCATCTCTACGATGAGCTCGATGATATTCTGAAAGCCGTCCGGTACTTCCTTTGCTTTTTAAGCTTCCTGTTTGCCACTATAGCGAATATGACCATAAGGGCCATCACTATGAGGATACAGGCATGCGATGTGGTAATCCAGACCTCCTGACCGAATACCTTTATCGAAAAAATACCATGGATCATAAAGTCGATATTGTCTGCGTTACTTTCCAGTAAAATCGCCTGATTCACATTATCACCTCCTCCTTATTAAGTTTACCTGCGGTTTTGCTACTCTGTCTCCATTTCGCCGGCGGAAGATGCATCACTTCTCCCGGAAAATCTGTCTGTCACCTTCATAAATAAAGGCTGTAAATACGCTGAAATCTTGAGTCCCAGCATACCGACAAAGGCCATTATCAGATTTCCAAAATCAAATAGTCCCAATATAAATAACAGGACCGCAACAACAATATACCTTAAAAGTGATTTTGCTACGATCCTGCGATTGGCATCCTTTTGTCCATATATGGCGGTCGCGTCATATATGACTGTGGCGATATTGACAGCTATACCAACAGCTATCGCTATCCCATACCATAAGCCGATAGAATATGAAATTTTGTCTGTGACAAACCATACCCCAATAAGCTGCACAACAATCCCGTAAAAAACTATCCCAAATACAAGTCCCGGCAATGCGTCATTTATTCTTTTTAACATCCTTCTCTACCCTGCTAATACTGTCTGATATCTCTGTTTCCGTAGTACTCTGCCTGCCCGGTGTGTGTCTGACGGCTCTGCCATCATCCTCTGGCTTCAGGAATTTTTGAACCATACGGTATATATTGTTTGCCCCCGCAAATGCTCCAAGGAAAAACAATGGAACAGTTACCCAGTCCGCTCCGGTCTTTTTCCCAATCCATACACCGGCCAGTGTGCAGAGAAATATCGGCACAATCATGTTGATTCCAAACTGGAAAACCATGATAAGTGCATTCATTACCTCTTTCTTATTATCTCTTTTCATATACAAATTATTATATCATTTTTATTGCTTTTGTCTACATTTTTATGTGTAAAATGCATAAAAAATAAATGTGTTTCATGTCAAATCACGTCAATTTGACACAACAATTGCAGTATTATCACTATTTCCGGCGATTACAGCACAAGCGTCACTCACGGTCAGTGTGCTCATACCTGCGAATTGTAACCCCCGCTGCCCTAAGCATCCTCTTTGAAGCTGTCACGCTGGCCGTGCCCTCGTATTTGTCACAGTCGTAGACTACTTCCCTGATGCCGGACTGTATGATTGCCTTAGCGCACTCATTGCACGGAAACAGGGTGACATATATGGTCGCTCCCTCAAGGCTTCCGCCCCTGTAGTTTAAGATGGCATTGAGCTCGCTGTGTGTAGAATAGAAATACTTGTTATCCTCTCCCTCTCTGGCCCAGGTGAACTCATCATCTGAGCAGCCAAGAGGAAAGCCGTTATAGCCCATGGAGAGTATCTTGTGCTCCGGGTCCACTATGCACGCACCCACCTGGGTATTCGGATCCTTCGAGCGCATGCCTGAAAGCATCGCTATGCCCATAAAATACTCATCCCATGAGATATAATCCTTTCTCTTTTCCGAAGCTCCCATATATACACCTCCATTCAATATGGTCTATCACACTGTCTGTTACTTTACAGTTTTATATCACTGTTTACACCTCAGGGCAACCTGCAGCTATTATCATCATTATTATTACTTGGTTCCGAAAATTCTGTCTCCTGCATCTCCGAGTCCCGGCACAATATATTTGTGCTCATTGAGATGATCATCGAGTGCTCCTATATATACATCCACATCAGGATGTGCCTCTGTGAGTCTCTTTACTCCCTCAGGAGCTGCAATTATGCACATAAAGTGGATGTTTTTCACACCGCGCTTTTTTGAGCATATCAAGTGCTGCCACTGCTGAACCGCCTGTTGCGAGCATCGGATCTACCACGAACACCTCTCTGTTTGCGCAGTCTGCCGGAAGCTTGCAGTAGTACTCGATAGGCTCTGCTGTCTCCGGGTCACGATACATGCCGATGTGTCCAACCTTTGCGGCAGGGATGAGCTCAAGCATGCCCTCCACCATACCAAGTCCGGCTCTTAAGATCGGGACAACGGCAAGCTTTTTGCCCTTTAATTCTTTGACTGTGGTCTTGCAGATCGGCGTGTTAATCTCCACATCTGTAAGCTTTAAGTCTCTGGTTGCCTCGTAGCACTCAAGCATCGCAACCTCGCTGACGAGTGTTCTGAAATCCTTTGAACCTGTGTCGGTTCTTCTCATAATTCCAATCTTGTGCTGAATCAGCGGATGATCCATAACTACTACCTTACCCATAATATTTGTTCTCCTTTGTCTTATATTGTGTTATATTTGTTTGTCTTTTATGTATTTGCATTTAAGAGCTTTACCAGCTTCTTAAGCGTAGCCCTGAGGCTTTCATAGCACAGTCCGTAGCTTTGAAGCGTGCCACCGTAAGGGTCAAGTATCTCAAGCTCATCGCCCACATACTGCGAAAACAAAGACCTGCTCCGGGTCGATATCGGCAAAGCTTTTATAATGCGCTCGCGCTGTGATGACTCCATGGTAAATACCATAGTACTCTCCGTGATATCAGATTCCTGCTGCGTTGACACCATACCCTCCGTGGAAATTCCATTGCTTATGAGCACTGCCTCTGCCTTCTGATTGACCGGCTCCGGAAACTGGACAACAAGTCCTCTCGCCTCAATCTCCATTCGGTACCTTGATGTACAAAGTCGTTCATGATGCCCTTTGCCATCTGCTGCCCCCTGCATGTGCCGGTCTGTGCGACAAAAATGATTTTGTCATTGTCTCATGAAATGTGTGTCTATCACCTGATGGCCTGATGCCCCGCCGCCTTCAGCAGTCGGTTCATAATGGCCTGACCGATGCGCGGTGTGGCGAAACTCTCCGAGAAGATCGCATCCACATCGAGCTCATCACAGTCCCTTAATATACGGTAAAGCTCATGCGCTATCGAATCCTCATCCGCCCTGCTTCCCATCGACAGGACAACATCTGCATCATAAAACTGCTTTGTCTCCTCTGTCGCAATGACTGCTATCTTTTTGCCATCATCCCTGTGCGAAGCCACCAAGCTCATTTATCTTTGCAATCACATGCTTTCTGGTACCGTCCACGATAACCATGTCAGCCTTGGGCGCATAATGCTTGTACTTCATGCCGGGCGCTTTCGGCTTTCTGGTGGAATCCGACGCAATAATTCCCGGATCCATGCAGACTTTCTCGCCGAGAACCTCCTGCAGCATCTCCTGTGTGATATATCCCGGGCGCAGGATCATCGGCGTCTCCTCACTCAGATCAACGATCGTCGACTCGATCCCGATGCCGACCGGCCCTCCGTCCAGAATCATCGGTATTCTGCCGTCCATATCAAGCGCCACGTGGGACGCCTCGGTAGGGCTCGGCTTGCCGGATGTGTTAGCGCTTGGTGCTGCAATCAGGCATCCGCTCCCCTCGATCAGCCGGAGCGCTACCGGATGCTTCGGCATACGGATTGCCACGGTATCCATCCCGCCCGTGGTCTCATAAGGGACTCTGTCATTTTTCCATACGATCATGGTAAGCGGTCCCGGCCAGAACGCGTCCGCAAGCTTCTTCGCCTGCGGCGGTACCTCCTCGCGATCGATACCAGATCTTCAAACTTTGAAATATGTACAATCAGCGGATTGTCCGAAGGTCTTCCCTTCGCCGCATAAATCTTTTTTCGATGCCTCCGGGTGCAGCGCATCCGCCCCCAGTCCGTATACCGTCTCCGTCGGAAATGCCACCAGCTCTCCCGCGCGGATCAGATCACACGCCTCTTTCATGGCTGCATCGTCTATATTCGCAGAATCTATCTTAACAACCTTTGTCTGCATATTATTCGCCTCTCAATTGTTGTGCCTTTGCGGCCGTCATATGCACTGTCTCCTGACCTGCTTTACAGTGCGTGCATGACCGCTTCGCTTTCGTGAACATTATTGCATAATTTCACGATTTAGGCAAGTTTGACATTTCGCCCGCTATGGGCATTCTTCCGAAAATAGGGCAATTCACTTGCCATGTTTTTGCAAATGTGGCATAATTATCTGCGTTAGGTTTGTCCTGATATAAATGGAAAGGAGTTTCCTATGAAGATTACAAAGTCAGATTTTGGCACATTAAACACAGGAGAAAATATTTATATATACCATATGGAGAACGCAAACGGCGCTTATGTGGAAGTCATCAATTTCGGCTGCCGTCTCGTAAAGATCGTGGTTCCAGACCGCGACGGAAAAATGACGGACGTCTGCCTCGGTTTCGATTCCATGGAAGATTACGCGCGCGACAACGCCAGCCTCGGCGCAGTTGTCGGCCGTGTTGCCAATCGTATCAAGGACGGTCATTTCTGTCTGGATGGCAAGGAATACCAGCTTGCCATCAACAACGGCTCCAACCATCTGCACGGCGGACTGATCGGCTACGCTTCCAAGCCCTGGGACGCAAAGATCAAGGATGACAAACTCATTTTAACCATGAATTCCTACGACGGCGAGGAAGGTTATCCGGGCAATCTCACACTTTCCGTAACCTACGGCTGGTCGGAGGACAATGAGCTGTCCCTTCTCTACGAAGCTTCCACGGATGCGGATACGCTGTTAAACGTTACCAGCCACGGCTATTTCAATCTGAACGGTGAAGGCTCCAGTGAGGTTTTATCCCACGAGCTTTTCATTGACGCCGATCAGATCACAGAGCTCGATGACTCACAGGCACCGACCGGCAGATTCCTTCCGGTAGAGGGAACGCCGTTTGATTTCCGCTCCATGCACACCATCGGAAAACTGATGGATTCCGACTACGAGCAGTATCACAAGTTCGGCACCTACGATCACAATTTCGTCATCAATGGCACCGGATTCCGTGAGGCAGCGGTTCTCCAGTCAAAGGAGAGCGGTATCCGCATGACATGCTTTACCGATCAGCCGGGTATGCAGCTGTATGTGGCAAACCAGCCGATCGAGGTCACCGGCAAGAACGGTACGCAATATGCCTGCCATACGAGCGTGTGTCTTGAGACACAGCATTTTCCGGACGCGATCAACCATGACAATTTCCCGAGCATCGTGCTGACACCGGATGAGCCGTTCCGTTCCAAGACACTGTATCATTTTTCAACATTCTAGCAGAAGCTCCAGCATGGAATATATTTCGTAACAGCATTATGTGCTAATTTAAGTACACGGCTTTTTTGACTTGAAAGCCGTGTATTTTTGTATTAGAATGTCTTAAAGGTTATCTATAAGGGTAGCCGGGTTTTGATTACAAATTAAGGAGGGAATTTAAAATGGCATACGTTATTTCTGATTCTTGTGTAAGCTGTGGAACATGCGAGCCGGAATGTCCAGTAGGAGCTATTTCTCAGGGAGACAGCCAGTTCGTAATCGATGCAGGTTCCTGCGTTAGCTGCGGAACATGTGCAGGAGTTTGTCCTACAGGAGCTATCAGCGAGGGTTAATCTTTCGTACATAGCCAAAAGCCGTCACGCTTGTGACGGCTTTTTCTTTTTCCAGAGTTTCTTTTCTTTCTGTTCGTCCTTTTTGCGGATGTTTCCACGGATCGCAGCATCCAGTCTGCGGAAGCGGTCCTCCTCTGCCTCTTCCCGCTCCCGCATGAGGTAATTCATCTCCTTGATCACCTGTTTTCCTACCTCCTCGCTGATGCTCTGCCCCAGTTCTTCATTGTTGGCGGCAAGCGCTTTTCCCACTATCTCGGTCATCAGTTCTGTGAACTGTGCCATCTTATCCGTATTGTTTAGAATACTCTGCGGGCTCTCGGTAGTATTTTTTACTGGAAGCTGCTGGGGTGCAGCGGGCTGCACCGGCTGCACGACTGCTGCCGGCTGCGCCGCGACCGGTTGTACCGGCTGCACGGATTGCTGCACCGGCTGTGCCACTGCTGCCGGCTGTGCCGCGACCGGTTGTACCGGCTGCGGGATTGCAGCGGCCGCTCCCGCAGAAAGCGGTGCCTGTCCCACGGGAATCGGTGCTTCTGCCGTCAGCCCCTCGATCGGTCCGTTATGTACAATCATGCGTATCGCCTTCAACTGATAGCCCTGTTCCTTTAGTTCCTTGATTCTCTGAAATTCCGCAATGTTTTCCTTCGTATAATACCGGTGTCCCATCTCATTGCGCGGGATATTCAGTTCCAGTTCATCTTCCCAGTAACGTAACACATGTGATTCGACGTGGACGATATTTGCCGCATCGGAAATCATATAACGTACCTTTTCCATACACCCTCCTATATTGTAATTCCTTAACTTATATTATAGGTGTATCGATTCTTCCGTACAACAAAAACCGCTCGTCTTATTGCGACACAAATCGCCGGACGCGGGGACGGCGCGTATCCGCGGTAATATGATATTTTTCACTGATTTCTTTAATTGTCATGTACTCTGCTCCTTTCCGTTGTCCTTTATAACCCTTTATAACGCATGATGACGTTCTCCGGCTTCTCCCCGCAGATAAAATAGTAGTCGAGCTGTCTCTCGCCTTCCGCGTAGAGATATTGCCCGTACGTCTTAATATCGCAGAGCAGCACCGTATTTTTTGCCGCCGCAGCGATGCCATAGCCGCGGTTCGACAGCACAAGCGGCATTCTATGCTTTTTCCCTCCGAAGGATATATAACGCGCATTTAATGTCACATCCAGAAAATCCGTATCGAGCATGCCCTTTGCCTTGATGCGCTCTTTCTTGTCCCAGTCGAAAAATACCCAGCTTCCCTCCTCGCCGATCACTCTCGGCTCCGCGGCATTTTCCGCAAGCAGAAGCTGATTCTCCCTGTTCCAGAAAGAGACCGCTCCGCTCCGTTTATCTACCCGCACCGTAATCTCACCCGCGGCAATCTCAACAACGCTTTTGGATTCCCTGGCGCTCCATGAAAACGCTTCCTCCGCTTTGGCCATCCAGCCCGTAGCTGCAATTTTTTCCGTCACTCCTTTTACAAAGCTGACCCGGATGATGTCCGGAGCGACCGGCGTAATCCGCATCAGCCCGTACATGCTCGCCATCTCTACATAGGATCTGCTCTTTTTTACCCACCGGACCGCATGATTTCCCTTTGCGTGCCCCCGGACGCGCAGACTGGTATTCTCCGGAATCGTCCCGAATGCATACGGGGACGGATTGGTTCCCTCCGGTCCCGGACGCTTCCCTCCCGGCGCCGGAGACGTCGCCATATCCTGCTGCCCGCGCACTGCATCTGCCTGCTGACGGTGCATTGCCCCGGTCTGCGGACGGTGCACTGTCTTTGCCTGCTGCCCGCGCACTGTCTCTGTCTGCGGACGGACCGCCGGGGATGCCGCCGGTCTTATGACCGGTTTCTCCTCCGCCGCAGGCGCTTTTGCCGCAATGCGTCTTGGCCCGAAATATTCCCGCTCCGCCATATCCATGGCGCCTTCCACCCTGCGCTGCTGCATCTGTTCCTTTTTTGTCCGGACAGGCTTCTCATACTCCCTGGCTTTTGTGAGCGGTTCCGCCGCAAATTCCTTTATATGCTTATCCTGCGGCGCCCTGCCCGCAAGAATTCCGGACAACTCCCCCCGATGGAGAATCGTCAGCTCATGCAGCGCGCGCGTTGCCGCAACATACAACAGCTTTACATGACCGTTGTCCGACGGATATTTTTTCTCCGACGGGTCAAACAGAAGTACCGCGTCAAACTCCAGCCCTTTCGTGTAGGATACCGGAAGCACCATGACGCCGTCCCCGAACTCCTCCGTCTCTCCTTTTGCGCCGTTCTTTACCGGAACGTCCTCTGCCAGCCGGGCCGCAACCCGCTCTGCCTCCTCTTCATCCCGACAGATCACCGCGATGGTCTCGTATCCTTTTCTCTGCCAGCCCTGTATCGTCTCCGCCGCCCGGTTAAGCAGCGCCCGCTCTCCCTGCACCGGTTCCACACAGACCCCGGCGCCATGGCGGATGATCGGTTCCACCGGATAGATGGAAAAATCCCCGTGGCGCAGAATCTCGTTCGCATATGTAGAGATCTCCACCGTGTTGCGGTAGCTTTTCCGCAGAAGCCCAAAAGCGTCATAATCGCCGGTCAGGATGAGTCTGCGCAGTTCATCCCAGTCATTCAGGCCGTACTGAAAATGGATATTCTGCGAGGTATCGCCCATGATCGTGTAGGTGCAGTCCGACAGGCACGCATCCATACACCGGTATGCCATCATCCCGAAGTCCTGCGCCTCATCGATCACCACATGACTTGCCTCCCTAACCGGGTCTGTCTCCTTGATCCGCTTGTAGATATAGGCCAGCGCCGCCAGATCATAGACGTCAAAGGAGTTCCCCGGCGGGGTTACTTCCCTGCCGCGGGCTGCCTGCGCCGCCAGGAAATCCTGATAGAAGGCATAGACCGATCCCTCCCATTTTCCCTTTCCAAAGTACATCGTGTATTTCCGGTCGAGCCGCTTTTTCTCTTCTGCCGGAAACGTGATGTCTCTTCCCAGGATCTCATTCTCATATCTGGAGTGGACAATCTCCCCCAGCATCAGCATTTTGCTCTCCATGGAATCCGCCGGATGCTCCTTTAGATAGCGGCGGATCTCATCCGCACCGATCAGAAGCTTTCCCGTCTTTTCCAGATAAACGTCCTCCGCCGGCACGCTCTCTTTTTCATATTCTTCACAGTATGCTTTCAAATCGAGAAACCACTCCGTATCGCACTTGACACTGTTTTTCGGATCGTCTCTCTCCATACTGTGGTACGAGTAGCGTGCATCGTCCCAGTCTTCATATAGAAGCCGGACAAACAGCTGCTCCATCGTCAGCTGACGGATTCCATACACATCCAGTTCCGGGAGAACGCTCGTGATATAGTTCAGAAGGATCCGGTTGCTTCCCACAATGTAAAAATCCTCCGGCCGGAAATCATCCTTATAGTTATACAAAATGTAGGATATGCGGTGCATTGCCACGGTCGTTTTTCCGGAACCCGCCACGCCCTGAATGATGACGTTCGTCCGCGGCGAGCGGCGGATGATGACATTCTGCTCCTTCTGGATTGTCGCAATGATCTCTCCCAATACCGCTTTCTTGTTTTTTGCAAGGTATTTTGTCAGAAGTTCATCATTGGCAACGACATCCGAGTCGAAGAAATCCTTCAGCACATCCTGTTCGATCTCGTACGTCCGCTTGCGCACCAGATCCATCTCATAGGTTCCCTCGGAGCTTACCGTATAAGTGCAGGGTCCCATGCTGCTCTCGTAATATACCGATGCAATGGGCGCTCTCCAGTCCAGCACCACCGGCTCGGAACCGTTCTTTGCAATTCCGGCTCTTCCGATATAACAGGTCTCCTCCTCCTGGGAGATGCCGTCCTTAAAATCAATTCTCCCGAAGTAGGGCTTTTTTCTCGCCTTCTCATAGCGGATCAGATCGTATTCATTTTCCTTTAATCTTGCCGTCGCATTATTCCAGAGTGCAAGGCCTTCTTTGTCTTTCACGTCGTATGTCTCGAGAAGATCCGCCAGATCTTCGTTAACCTTGCGTATGTCCGCCCCGGCGCGTTCCAGATTCTGCTGTGCAACCGAGATCACGTCCGCCAAATGCCGCTCCTCGTCTGCCCTGGTCAGCCCCAGGTATCCGCTTTTCTGTTCTTCCGATGTGCTGCGCTTATCCATCCTCCGCTTCACCCCCTGTCTTTTTACTATACCAAAAAAGCAGAGATACCGCATTACCAAATGCATCAAAGGTATCTCTGCTTTTCTTTTTCTATTAAAATATAACGGAAAACCGGTTCTCTACCGCACCGCCTCTGCCTCTGACAATCTCTTTCTGCCGAGAACTCCGCGTGTTCCAAGCAAAAGCAGCAGACAGACGACAGATAAGCTTCCCCCCGCAAGAAGGTATTTTCCCATCCCGGCGGTAATCGCGCTGATCTCAAACAGCGACGGCAGGACGGCGAGACCACCAAAGGTTCCTATCACCATCGTGATGCAGATGAAGGTGCGCAGGCCGTTAAACGGAATACAGCTCTTCACCACGGCTGCCATGGAAATAAAGATCAGCAGAAAATACATGACTGTCTGCCGCTGCTCCACCGTAAACGGTGCAATGATACTGGTGACTGCGACCATCGCCATGACTGTGAGGGCAAACGGCAGCGCATTGGATAACGCCGTCTTTAAGAATCTGCCGCGTATCTTGCGCGTGTCGGATTCCCAGATGGTAAGGAACGACGGATACCCCTCGATTGCCGCATCCAGCACAGTAATCTGAATCGGGATAAACGGGAACGGAATGTTTGCCAGCAGGCAGATCACCGAAACCAGCACCGAGTAGATGGTCTTGATAAAGAAGACGCTCGCCGTTCTTGTGACATTGTTCACGACTTTCCGCCCTTCCATCACGACCTGCGGAAGATTGGTAAAATCGGAATCCAGCAGTACCACCTGCGCGATCTGGCGACTGGCATCGCTTCCGTCCGCCACGGCGATGGAGCAGTCCGCCTCCCGCAGCGCCAGAAGATCATTGACTCCGTCTCCCGTCATGGCTACCTGGTGTCCCTGTCGTTTCAGCGCACACACCAGTTCCTTTTTCTGTCCCGGCGTCACTCTCGCAAACACCGCGTACTGCTGGCAGATCTGCTCATAGTCAATGTCCTCTCCGAGCGTCGATAAATCCACGGCATCCTTCCACCGGTACAGTCCTGCCCGCTTTGCAATCATGGAGACCGTCTTGACATGATCTCCGGAAATTACCTTGACGTCCACGCCTTCCCGGTGGAAGAAGTCAAGCGTCTCCCTGGTGTTCTCACGGATGGTATCCTCCAGGACAACCCCGTAGAGCGGCTGTATCTCTTCCGGCAGCGCCGCTTCGTCCTCCCACTGCATCGGGACATAGCCCACAATGATAACCCGGCATCCCTCTTCCAGCTTCTGTTCCAGTTCCCCCGGCAGCTTTCGCATCAGCTTTTCCGGAGCGCCGACAAAAACGCTGCCCGCTCCCGCAAAACTGATACATCCCCATTTGCGCTTTGATGAAAACGAAATCTTATGTGCCGGTGTATAAAATGCCTGACCGCCAAACGCCTCTTTCAGCGCCTGGAATGTCGCATTGTTGTCGTCGGAGGCCGCCAGATACGACTGCACGAGTTTTTCCGGTTCGCCCTGCGGCAGCGCCTTTCCTGAGAGCCCCGCACCGATTTCCATGACAGTGTCCACCGTAAGCTTTCCGTTTGTAATCGTTCCTGTCTTATCCAGACACAGGGTATCCACATGCGCCAGTGTCTCCAGGGAGTAAATATTCTGAACGAGGATCTTCATTTTTGCCAGCCGGATGACTCCGGTCGCCAGTGAAATCGAGATTAAAAGTACCAGTCCCTTCGGCAGCATACCAAGAAGCGCCGCGGCGGACGACATCACCGCTTCCCGCATGGGCGCCTGCCGCAGCAGGAAGGCCTCGAAAAACAGAATCACACCCAACGGAACAATCAGCATACTGGTAAACCGCGTTACCTTATTCATAGAGCCCAGCAGTTCCGATGCCACGCGTTTTTCCTTTTTTACTTCGTTGGCAAGCTTTGTAGCATAATTTTCATTTCCGACATGCGTAACCTTCGCATATGCCTTACCGGAAATGACAGAGCTTCCGGAATATAACTCACTTCCAGCCTCCTTGACCACTGCATCACTCTCTCCTGTGAGCAGCGATTCATTCACTTCCAGCATGCCTTCCACAACCACCGCATCGTTGCAGATCTGATTGCCGCTCTGCAACACCATCAAATCACCCTTTACAACCTCATCCAGCTCGATTTGAATGTCCTTTGCCCCGCGGCGCACACATACGCCCGGACGGTTTAGAATCGAGAGTTCATCCACCAGCTTTTTCGCCTTTAGCTCCTGTGCAATTCCGACCGCAATATTTAAAAAAATTACCGCCAGAAACAGCATATTTGTGTAAGCACCCACGGCAAATAAAAGCCCTGCAATGATAAAGTTCAGCAAATTAAATAACGTAATTACATTTTCACGAATAATCTGCGCCCTGCTTTTTGTAATACTCTTTGCGCAGCGCCGCCTTCTCCGCGCTCACGGCGTTCTGTCACTTCCCGCGCCGACAGTCCTGTTATATTCGCATCCATGATCTGTTCCTCCTGTTTTGCTTCGGATCGTAATGTGAAACATTTTCCAATGGTAACATGCCAAACCGCCGCTTTCAACGATTGTCAACGTTTCCATACGCCGCAGCCCGTTTTTGTACTCTTTCTTGATACCTGTGTAAGGTACTCCCCATAAGAATGGAACTGCCGCAATAAGCATATCGCGCTTTGGGGTGATAAGTAATATTACAGGAAAACCAGAGACAAAAAAGTTCCAGAATAAACAGACGGCGGCAAAATCTTTGAAGCAAAATTCGTGTATTTCTTCCATACCGCGGCTGGCATCCCATTCCGTGTCTTTGCCACGTTTGGACACTCTAGGAGTGTGTCCGACAAGTCGCAGACAATGAGCGGACTTTCTGGTGTCCCTAATGGCACCTCTTCACAGACAATATAAAACCGCGCGAACCGAAACTCGCCGGCATCTGCTATTGAAAATAAGGCAGATGCCGACTCAAACATCGGCTTCGCGCGGTTATGTTTTGTTCGACATAAAGGTGGCATTTATGCCACCTGTTGTCTGGTGCCGCTAGGGACACACACAAAAGTCCTAAAATTGTCTGTCGGCTTGCGGACACAGTCCGTAGAGTGCTCCAAACTTGGAAAGACATGGATCATCACGGATGCCAGCTGCGGCATGGTTAGAAATACCAGATTTTGCGGTCAGATTTGCCGCCGCATGTTTATCTGGAACTTTTAAGTATCTATTTCTAATAATATTACTTATCACCCAAAAGATGTCTATGCTTATTGCGGCAGTTCCATCCTATTATTTTTCCATATTCGCAAACTTTGTGTACTGCGGCAGCCATACCAGATTCACCGTTCCGATCGGACCGTTTCTCTGCTTGGCTATGATGATCTCTGAGATTCCCTTCATATCGGAATCATGGTTGTAATAATCATCACGGTAGATGAACATTACCACATCGGCATCCTGCTCGATGGCTCCGGACTCACGCAGATCGGAAAGCATCGGGCGGTGATCCGGCCGCTGCTCCACGGCTCGCGAGAGCTGGGAGAGTGCAATTACCGGCACGGAAAGCTCTCTTGCGAGTGCCTTGAGGGATCGGGAAATATCCGAAATCTCCTGCTGACGGGAGTCTGTTGACTTCCCGGAACCGGACATGAGCTGCAGGTAGTCGATGATGACCAGTTTCAGGTCATGCTCTAATTTATATTTTCTGCACTTGCTTCGCATCTCGGAAATCGAGATACCCGGCGTATCGTCGATGATCAGCTCGGAATTACCGATGGTTCCGGCTCCCTCGATCAGCTTCTCCCAGTCTGCATCCGAGAGATTACCAGTACGGAGCGCCTGCGCATCCACTCTGGACTCCAGAGAAAACAGACGATTGACAAGCTGCTCCTTGGACATCTCGAGCGAAAAGATGGCGGTACACATATTTTCGTGAAATGCCACATACTGTGCAATGTTTAGTACAAACGCCGTCTTACCCATAGACGGACGCGCCGCAATCAGGATCAGATCGGACGGCTGCAGACCAGCGGTGCGATAATCCAGATCAATAAATCCGGTCGGTATTCCGGTAACCGTTCCTGAAGTCTTTGCCGCGTTCTCGATCTTCTCGAGGGCATTCATAACTACCTGCCGGATCGGCACGTAGTCGCCGCCTCCGCCGCGGGTGGAGAGAAGGTCGAATACCTTCTTCTCGGTGATATCCATGACTGTCTCGACACTTTCCTTGCCGACATAACACTCATTCTCGATCTCTTCATTCAGCTTGATAAGCTTTCTGCGCATCGAGTTGTCCTTGACGATCTGCGCATAATACTTCACATTCGCCGAAGTCGGTACTGCCGTCACCAGATCCCGCACAAACTCCAGACTCGCAATCTCCGGCGGAACATCTTTTTCCTTAAGCTTGTTCTGCAGTGTCACCAGATCCACCGGAAGTCCCTTGTTGTACAGTTCAATCATCGTATCAAACAAAATCCCGTACTGCGTGTGGTAGAAGTCCTCGCTGATGAGCATCTCCATCGCTGTCACGATGGCATCCTTATCCATAATCATGGAACCGATCACGGACTGCTCCGCCTCAAGACTGTTGGGCATAATCCGCTTTACCAGTGCCTCTTCCATGAAATAAACCTCCTGCTACTCTTCTACAACATGAACGGTAAATGTTCCCGTTACCTTCGGATGAAGCCTGATGGCAACCTCTGTCATGCCGAAGCTTCTGATCGGCTCCGGAAGCTGCATCTTTTTCTTGTCGAGCTCCATGCCGAGCTGCTCCTTTGCCGCTGCCGCAATCTCCTTCGTGGAAACAGATCCGAAGGTACGTCCACCCTCGCCGGCTTTCATCTTGACCGTAATTTTCTTATCCTTTAATTCCTCCGCAAGCGCAAGCGCCGCTTCGTAATTCTCCTGTGCAACCTTGTCTGCATGCTGGTTCTGCAATTTCAGATCATTGAGGTTCTTCGGTGTCGCCTCAAGTCCCAGCTTTTTCGGGAAAATCGCATTTCTCGCATACCCGTCACTGACGTTCACCACGTCGCCCTTTTTTCCTAATGCCTTTACATCCTGCAATAAAATTACTTTCATATGATCCTCATTTCCGCGCATTCTGCTGCGCTTATCTTGTATTTCCCAAATCGTATTATTCCTCGATGTCGCCTTCTTTTAACATCTCGTCGATCGTATCCTGAATGATGTGCTTTGCCTGCAGCACCGAGCAGTCTGTCAACTGCGCGCCCGCCACATTCAGATGACCGCCGCCGCCGAGCCGCTCCATGATGAGCTGCACATTGATCTCGTCAATCGACCGTGAGCTGACATAAATCTTGCCCTGATATTCGGTCAGCACAAACGATGCCTTGATACCGACGATATTTAACAGCTCGTTTGCCGCCTGTGCGCCCACAATCGTCGGGCTCTCCACATTATCCGCCGGGCACACGGAGATCGCAAATGCACCGCGGTAAACCTCCGCGTGGCGTACCGCCTCCGCTCTTGCCTTGTAGGCCGCCATGTCGTTGCGCAGCATCTTGCGCACGCGCGTCACTTCGGCTCCGGCTCTTCTCAGATATGCCGCCGCCTCGAAGGTGCGCACACCTGTCTTGGTCATAAAGTTGTTCGTGTCGATCAGAATACCAGCGTAGATACAGTCTGCCTCATGCGGCTCCAGCTTGATATTCTCGGAAAAATACTGCAGCACCTCCGCGATCATCTCGCAGGCGCTCGACGCATACGGCTCTACATAGGAAAGCACCGGATTCTCGATGACCTCGCTGCTCTGTCTGTGATGGTCAAACACGCACACCGTATCCGTGCGTTTTAACAGCTCCGGACACTCTGTATAACTCGGCCGGTTCACATCCACAACCATCACGAGCGTATCGCGGTTCGTCAGAAGAATTGCTTCCTCGCTCTTGATAAAGAGATCCGCCGGATAGCCTTTTTCCTCGGAAAATCCCTCCACAAGCGGACGCAGGGAAGATGTCACCTCGTTTAAAACGATCTGTGCCTTTTTGCCGAGCACTCTGGCCGCGCAGTACACGCCGATCGCAGCACCGAGGGAATCCACATCGCTGATGCTGTGTCCCATGATAATCACATGCTCGCGGCTCTCAATCACCTCCCGCAGCGCATGTGCCTTGACTCTCGCCTTCACGCGGTTGTTGCGCTCCACCTGCTTGTTGGTCTTGCCGCCGTAATAAGTCACATCCTCGTTGTCGCGGACAACCACCTGGTCGCCGCCGCGTCCGAGTGCAAGATCAATCGCCATTCTGGCGTACTCGTAATTTTTGGTGTAAGAATCGCCGCCGACGCCGATACCGATGCTGAGCGTCACCGCCATCTCATTGCCGACTTTTACCGTCTTGACGTCCTCAATGATGCTGAAACGATCCTCCCGGAGCTTTCCGAGATATTGATTCTTAAAGACAACAAAATACTTGTCATTCTCGATCTTTCTGACGAGTGCATCAATCTCTGTAAAGTATTTGTTCACCTTCCGGTCAATTAACGCTACGAGCAGCGACCGCTTGACGTCCTCGATACTGTCGAGCGCCTCGTCATAGTTGTCGATGTATACAAGCCCCGCCACCAGACGCTGTTCCTCGTTCTCGCGGATGTAGCGGTTCAACTCTGTCTCATCAAACAGGTACATCGCCGTCAGATATTCATTGCTCTCATCGAGCGATACGATCGTGCTGTCGTGTGTCATGGCGTCAAAATAAATGCGCTTTAACGCCACACGGTAATACCGGTCATTGTATGTCAGATTGATCGACTCCACCGGCTCGCTCCGCTGCAGCAGCTCCTTGGTCAGCGTCGGGAATACCGTCATGACCGACTTATGATACTTCTTGTCTTTTCCTGTGACCTCCGTAAACTGCTCATTCACCCACAGAAACTTTGCATTATAATCAACCAGTGCATACGGGATTTCAAACTCATTTAAGAGTTGTTTCTGCACGAGACCGTACTGCGTCGCAAAATTGATCAGCTCATCGATCAGAAGCGGCTTATTGCGCAGATAAGCAATCAGCATGATCACAAAATAGAGCAGTACAAACCCAGAAAAAAGCACTCCCGAAGAAGTGTCTTCCATATACACAAACACATTGATGATAATCAGAAGCATTGTAAGCAGCAGCGGCAGATACAAATATGTACGAAGCTTTCCTTTAATCTTTACGTTACTTTTTCTCACAAGCAAGCCTCCATCATTCTATACAAAAACACTATCATACCGTGCATTATACCATTTTGACCGCCCAATATAAAGCCTTTTTTGCCCGAAAAAAGACTGCCCACAACAAGTTGGACAGTCCAAAATTTCAGCCGCTATATCTAGTTGGTTTGCGCTTTATCTAGTTGCCTTGCGCTTCGCTTCCGCCATCTTCCGCCGGCGCGAGCGTCATATAATTCCCCTTATCCATATCGTCGATAAAGTTGTTGGAGATGATCTGCGTACCGTCATGCGGCTCCACCTCATCCACAACCTCACTCAGATCTGTCTGGTATCCTCCATTCGGATTATAATGGCAGATACGGTATCCATCTTCCGCTCCACGACCGTATTCCTGGTAAATAATATCATGCCAGCCGTTCGTCATGCGCTCACTGACCGTCACCGGCGTGTGGATTCCCTCAAACGACTCGATCACCTGGAACGTTCCGTCCGCCTGTTCCGATAAGATCAGCGCCGGATCGCCGAACGATACCTTTGTATACTCACCGACCACGACAACGAAAATCTCATCTGTTCCATCCTCATTCAGATCGATATGGTTATAGTAATACCGGGTCTTGCTCTGCTCTTCGTCCGGAATCTGATAATAAGAGATCAGAAACTCCGCCAGCACCGGATCCGGCGTCTCCTCCGCGTACTGCGAGACCACTGTCGCCACATCCTCCGCATCCTCCGCCGCAAGGAAATGCTCTTCCAGCACCTGCTCAAGCGTCTGCTCCGTCTGTTCCACCTGCTCGGTCTGCGCCGTCTGCTCTGCCTCTGCGCCATCTCCGCCGCATCCTGCCAGCATCAGAACCATTGTCAGCATGACTGTCGTTTTGTACCAGTGTCCTCTCATCCGCGTTCCCACTCCTCTGCACCTCTTGCTCTTACACATACCCATAATATTATATGATTCTTGTCTCATTTCCAAGCCCATTTTTCTATTCTTAAGGAAAGTTTTAGAATCAGCGACATTACGAAAATGCAATCACCTAAAAAAAGACCAGCAATCGGAAGGATTGTTGGTCTTTTTACTTATCAGCTTATTCGCTGTGATTAAACGAAGTTTATTCACATACGTACGGCATCAATGCCACGTGACGTGCTCTCTTGATCGCTACAGTGAGCGCTCTCTGATGCTTTGCACAGTTGCCTGTGATACGGCGAGGAAGGATCTTTCCTCTCTCAGAGATGTATCTCTTTAACTTGTTGGTATCCTTGTAATCGATCACATTGTCCTTACCACAGAATACACAAACTTTTTTTCTTCTATGCATCGGGCGTCTCTTCATTGGAGCGCCTTCTTTGTCTGCTGCCTTATTGAAAGCCATGATAATTACCTCCTGTTATTATCGTCCATTAGTTAAATGGTAACTCTTCATCAATTCCATCTGGAATATTCATGAAGCCATCACCCGCTGCACTGCTCGGTGACGGTCTGTCGGAAGGGGTAAAACCGGAATTATCTCCGCCGCCGGAAGCATTCTTGCTCTCTGCGAACTCTACATTCTCAGCAACAACGTCCGTCGTGTATACACGCTGTCCGTCCTTGTTGGTGTAGCTTCCGGTCTGAATACGTCCCTCCAGAACGAATTTAGTTCCCTTACGTCCGAATCTCTCCAGAAACTCTGCAGTTCTGCCAAATGCAACGCAGTTGATAAAATCTGCTGTCTGCTCGTCCCCGTCACGACGGAAACGGCGGTCTACCGCAAGCGAAAATCTTGCGATGGCGGTGGAGTTCTCACCCTGTGAGTAACGCACCTCTGCATCTCTGGTCAGTCTTCCCATAAGAATCACTTTGTTCATATACGATTCCTCTCTTCCCTCAAACAAACGTTATCAGATCAAAGAATCTCTTATTTCTCGTCTTTTCTCACAACTAAGAAACGAAGTACGTTGTCCATGATACGAACATCCTGCTCAACTTCTGCTGGAACAGTCGGCTCTGCATCGAACTGAATGAAGTAATAATATGCTTCGCTCATCTTCTGAACTTCGTAAGCTAACTTCTTCTTACCCCAGTCCTCTACTTCTGTTACAGTACCGCCGGCACGAGTGATGTACTCTTTTGCCTTCTCTACTGTAGCTGTTCTCGCATCGTCTTCGATCTTTGCACTGACAACGAGTGCTAACTCATACTTATTCATGCGAATTTCCTCCTTTTGGTCTCTGGCCCACGTTTTCATTACATGAGCAAGGAATAATTATTATATCACGAGTATCTACTATAACACGTTTTCCCTGTAATTACAAGTGCTTTCTTGAAAAAAGCGCAAAAAACTGCGCAGCGAGCCTATTCCGTCTCCCCCGCCTTGCGCAGCCCTTTGGTATTTTTCTCCACAAGCTTTCTCGCAATCATGATCTGATGCCCGCAACCCGTACATTTCAGGCGGAAATCCGCGCCGACGCGCAGAATCTCCCACTCACTGCTGCCACACGGATGCTGCTTTTTCAGCTTTACGATGTCTCCCACTTCATAATGGTACTGGTTCATGGTCTTCCTCACTTTCCTGATGTAGTGATAGTGTAGCATGTTTCGCTCCGCTGCGGTAGAAAAAAATTTCATTCACTTAGCGCCCGTCTACACCTCAATCTGCCCGAACACATCGCCGAGTCCCGCCTGAATCAGCAGATCTGCCCTCGCGTCCATCGGCGTCGTCGATTTGTTGATTAACACCAGTTTATTTCCCCGGTAATAATCGATCAGACCGGCTGCCGGATATACCGCAAGCGATGTTCCACCGATAATCAGCATATCCGCATGGCTGATATAAAATACCGCATCCTCCAGCGTCTGCTGGTCCAGTCCTTCCTCATAGAGTACCACATCCGGCTTGATCGTACCGCCGCAGGCATCGCACAGAGGTACTTTTCCCGGATAATCCCTCACATACTCCGCATCAAATCCCTTGCCGCACTTCCTGCAGTAATTACGGTGCACGCTGCCGTGCAGTTCAAGCACGCGCTTACTTCCCGCCAGCTGATGCAGACCGTCAATATTCTGCGTCACGACGGCTTTTACTTTTCCGGCCGCCTCAAGCTCCGCCAGCTTTTTATGCGTGATGTTCGGCTCTGCGGTAAGGCAGAGCATTTTGTCCCGGTAAAAACGGTAAAACTCCTCCGGGTATTTTATATAAAAGGAATGGCTTAAAATCGTCTCCGGCGGATATTCATATTTCTGGTTGTAAAGACCATCCACACTGCGGAAATCAGGAATTCCGCTCTCCGTAGATACACCGGCTCCCCCGAAGAATACAATATTGTCCGACTCCTTCACCATCTGCAAAAATTGTTCGATATTCGTCATTGACTGGCGCCTCCCATTCCACTGCGATTTTCTCTATCATACACCAACCGCACGCCAAAATCTATCGGTATTCCGTCCGCAGATCCGGAAAACGTTCTCTAAAACGCAAACAGCAGCTACAGCAGAACCCAGGTCTTTTAGATAAAGCAAAAAAACAGCAGTCATGGGACTGCTGCCTAAAAAGTTGCGGGAATAGGATTTGAACCTATGACCTTCGGGTTATGAGCCCGACGAGCTTCCAGACTGCTCCATCCCGCGCTATATGCAACCACCATTGCTTCCTGTATCACAATGTCCGTTGCTTGTTAACATAATGTATTATAACTCTTTCGTACCCACTTGTCAAATCCGCTTCCGCACCCTGCTTTTTCCTGCCTTACTCTATCATTATATGCAGTGCCGACATCCTATAGAACCGATTTTTTCATTTTTCTGTTTTCACAGACATTTTTGCAGAAAAAATCCTTCCCGGGCGCAGCCACAGCCGCCGGCTGCTCACATATATCCCGCCAGAATAATGCTTGCGACGGTTCCCGCAGTGGTTGCGATCAGCGCGCCCACCAGCGTGTAACGGCTTTTTTTGATCCCCGCCGCCATAAAATAGACCGACATCGTATAAAAGATCGTCTCCGTGCTGCTCATCATGATGGATGCCATCTTTCCCAGCATGGAATCCGCGCCGTACTCCTTGTAAATATCTAAAAGAAGTCCGGTCGCCGCAGAGGACGAGAACATTTTGACCACCGTGACCGGTATCAGCTCCGGCGGAAAACCCAGCCAGCCGATCCCCCGTCCCAGCAGCCCGGAAAAACACTCCAGAAAACCGGAAGCCCGCAGAATCCCGACCGCCACCATAAGCCCGATCAGTGTGGGCATGATTCCGATGACCGTCTGAAAGCCGTCCTTTGCCCCGTCTATGAACTCCTCATAGATATTCTGTCTGTTCAGAATTCCATAACCGACAATACCGAAAATGAGAAGCGGTATCATTATGTTCGATAGAAAAATCATTACGCCCATGATACATCCAGAATCTTCCGTTATTCTACTATATGGAATCCGAACGGTAAATATTCATATTCACGAACTTTCGGGCTGCGGCATGTCATGCTGCTCTTCCTCATCGTGATTCGTCAGCTTCTCATACTGATCCTGCGACATCGGCCGGCCAAAATAATAACCCTGAATATAGTCGCATCCGAGGTCATTTAAAAAATCCACCTGATGCTTTTCCTCCACACCTTCCGCAATCACCATCATGTCCAGAGATTCCGCCATCCGGATGACCGCCTCGATGATCTTTGCACCCTTTTCCGCGGTATTCCCCTTAGAGAAGAACTTCATGTCGATCTTTAACACATCAAGATCCACGTCCTTTAAAATGTTTAAGGAGGAGTAACCGCTCCCAAAGTCATCCATCAGAATCGTAAATCCGGCATCATGCAGATAATTCACCGCTCTCTGGATCAATTCCGCATCCTCGGAAAAGACGCTCTCCGTCAGTTCCAGGTTCAAATAATGCGGAGGAATATGATAGCGGTGGATGAGGTCAATCAGAGAATCCATAAAATCCGGGTTATAGAGGTTGACTCTGGATACGTTGACCGAAATTGGCGCCGGATTCCTTCCCTGGGAAAGCTCACTGTCTATGAACTGGCAGACTTTCTCCCACACGTAATAGTCCAACTTCGTGATAAAGCCGTTGCGCTCAAAGATCGGTATAAATTCGTTCGGAAGCACGATCTCACCGCTCGGCTTCTTCCAGCGCACCAGTGCCTCCGCTCCGTACGGAGCCATCTTTTTCAGCTGGTACTTCGGCTGGAAATAGACGATAAACTGCTGCTCTGCCAGCGCGGCATCCATCTCGTCAATGATATGCTGTTCGCGGAGCACTTTCTGTCCGATCTCCTCCGTATATAAAACATCGTGAACCATGTACTGACCCTTGCACTGTGCCGCCGCAATCTCAGCGTTGTCGTGCATCGCCGCCACTTCCATATCCGGATCGTCCACCAGATAAATGCCCGCGCAGGTCTCCAGATAATAATGTACGGAATGTTTCCGGATCTCTGCCCGGATTCCTTCCAGTATGTGATAGATCGCCGCACCATCTTCGTAGGGGACACACATTCCGAACACATCGCCGCCAAGGCGTCCGTATGTGCCTCTGCCGTAGGCTGTCATGACCTTGCGGATGGCTCCCGCCACAAAATGGATCAGCCGGTCTCCCTCTTTGGAGCCGTAGAGGGTATTGATAATCCGGAAACGGTCAATGTCAAAATGGATAAAAGCAAAATTCGCTCCCGCGCGCTGGTCTAAAAGTTCGCGGGTCGCCTGGTAGAACTTCTGCTGTCCGTAAATACCGGTAAGAAAATCATATTCCAGAAACCGCACCTTGCTTTTCTCGATGGCGTTTCCTGCGCGCAGTCTCATGATCCCGGGGCTGGAATTCTTCAGAACAAAATCCCATGCACCGAGCTCCAGACTCTTCTGCTCTCTCTCAGGGTCGTCTTCTGTCGTACACACCACAACCGGAAGATAGCTGTACTCCTTCCGCTTCCGATACATCTCCAAAAATTCATAACCGTCCATCACAGGCATCATCAGATCCAGCATAATCAGCGAAATCTGCGCTCTTTTTCTGGAAAGAATCTCCAACGCCTGCTTTCCGTTACATGCCTCGAGGATGTCGTAATCCGATCTCAAAACATCCGCCACTGCCATCCGGTCCTGCTGACAGTCATCTACGATCAGTACATATTTTCTTCTACCCATACAAGCCCCCGTACCTTGAAACACGATCTGCGTTTCTCCTATGTACTATTATAGTTTTTTCGTTTCCTTTCAGCAACGTTTTTTTAACTTACAAAAGATAATTGCCGCCGCGGTACTACATATAGTCGCAATAAGTCCCGGGCCCACTACTGCTGCGGGATTGACGCTCCCGTACTGGCTCCGGTACGCGATGATATTGACCGGAATCAGCTGCAGGGACGAGATGTTGACGATCAGAAACGTGCACATCTCATCCGTGGCAATATCCGGTCCGCGTTTCCGCGAGGTTCCTTTTTGTCCGCAGAGTTCCAGGTTACGCTCCTGCAATGCCTCCATCGCTTTTAATCCCGCCGGCGTTGCCGCCCAGCCAAGTCCGAAGACATTTGCAATCATATTCGTCGCAATGTATTCGTTGGCGGGGTGCTCCTGCGGGAGATCCGGAAACAGGAAATGCAGCACCGGGCGCATTCTCCGTGAAAGTCCCTCAATGATCCCCGCCTTTTCCGCAATCCGCATCAGTCCCACCCAGAAAGACATCACTCCCATCATGGTAATACAAAGCGTAACCGCCTCTTTTGCCGAATCGAGCGCCGCCGTCGTAATCTGCGGCAGGGTTCCGTGGAACGCCCCGTAGATGATGCCCGTCAGAATCATAAATGCCCAGAGATAATTCATATCCCCTCACCCGTTTTTATCGTTTCTCCATATATATGCATCCCGGAATAAATCTTGACAGCACCCCCTTGATGCGCAAAAGCATCGCAGAACTTTTGAATAATTGCACATTTTCCCACATAGAATATGTTAATTTTCCGGCACAGGAGTTTTCTCCACTGCCGCGTTTCCGAGGTGTTTGTTTGCATTCTTCGTTTATCCACACATTTTCCAGGCAATTCGTCCTTTTTCCACTGATGACGTCCGTTTTTCTGCTCAACGGATGCTCCCGCTTCTCCATGCAGACGGATTTCGTCGCCGGTTCCACGTCCTCCTTCGATACGTTTCTTGATGATTTTTTCCGGGCGGAGGTCTCCTCCAACACGATCAATCTTCATTTTTCACTGTCCCATCCGGAAAACTACGGCATTACAGAGACTCCGATCACGCTCGGCAGTCTCTCGGAAGAAGCACTTGCCGCATCCCGGGCATCTCTGGAGAACACGCTCGCGGCTCTGGCAAAATACGACCGCGATGCCCTTCCGCCCTCCGGTCAGCTCACCTATGACGTCTTGCAGGATTATCTTAAGACGGAGCTCTCCGCGTCCGATCTGACTCTCTACGACGAGCCGCTACGCCCTACGACCGGCATTCAATCGCAGCTTCCCGTACTATATGAGGAATACCGTTTCCGGCAGCCAGCCGACGTGGAGGACTATCTCGCGCTCCTCGCCCTGACCGGCGATTATTTCGACCAGATCATCCGCTTCGAGCAGCAGAAAGCACAGGCCGGACTTTTTATGTCCGACTATGCCTGCAACACACTGATTTCACAGTGCAGCGCCTTCACAGCAGACCCGGATCAACACTATCTCATCCAGACCTTCGATCACAAAATCGATGCCATGTCAGAATTGATGGAGGAACAAAAGACACTCTACAAGGAAAAAAATGCCGCTCTGGTGCGGGAACATGTGCTTCCCGCCTACACCCATCTTGCCGCGGCGCTCACAGAGCTTCTCGGCAGCGGCAAAAACGATATGGGGCTCTGTTACTTTGCAGACGGAAAAGATTACTACCGCTACCTGGTCTGCCACAACACCGGGAGCGCTTCCGATCTTCCGGCGCTGCAGGATCGGATCTTAGAAAAACGGCAAAGCGACCTGCAGCAGGCGGCAGCACTCCTCTCCGAAAACCCGCAGTTAAAAGCATCCCAGACGACCGTCCGGCTTCCTGCCGCCGATCCCATTGCAACGCTAAACGGGCTGCAGGAGGCGATGCGCGCAAATTTTCCTGCACCACCCGAGACCACATTTACTGTAAGTTCTATTGACGAGTGCATGGAAGACTATATGGCGCCTGCGTTTCACATCACCTCGCCCATTGACGATTATGCGCAGAACTCCATATTTATCAATGCCTCCACCGACACCTCCTCCCTGCGGTATTTCACAACGCTGGCGCACGAGGGCTTCCCCGGCCACCTTTATCAGACGGTGATGTCCTATGAAGCCGGACTACATCCCGTGCGGTTTCTGCTGAATTATCCGGGCTATGTCGAGGGCTGGGCAACCTACGTGGAGATGATCTCGTACCATTATGCCGGGCTGGATGATGACCTCGCCTCGCTGCTCTCCCTGAATCAGTCCGCCCTCCTAAGTCTCTATGCCTCAACGGACCTGGGAATCCACTACGACGGCTGGAGCTTTTCCGACACAACCGCTTTCTGGAAAGACTTCGGCATCACGGATCAGACCGCACTGCGCGAAATCTATGAGCTGATCGTGGAAGAACCCGCCCATTATCTGAAATACTATGTGGGATATATGGAATTTGTGGATTTAAAAGAAAAGGCACAGGAAACCTACGGAAGCGCCTACAGCGATATCGCTTTTCATAAGGCTCTGCTCTCCATCGGTCCTGCACCTTTTTCGATCATTGAAACGTATCTGGATAATTATTATCTGCCGGATGCGGCTCCCCAATAGCCCCGGCGCAGCTTATGCGTCACATGTATCGTTTCCAATTAAACCAAAATGTTTTTGCGAATTGTAATATGATATTGGTAAAAAACGCTGCAACACGGTCATCCCCGTTTGTAGCGTTTTCTAATATAACACAGTATTTTCGTTTATGTAAGTATTTTTTTAAGACAACAGCGCCTGGTAGACATCGCGCTTGCTGATGCCGCGGTCCTTTGCCACCAGCTTCATCGCTTCCTTCCGGCCGATCCCCTGCTTCTCATAGACTTCCATATGATCCTCGAGAGACAGGTTCTCCCAGTTCTTCTGCTCTTCCTGCTTCAATTCCTCAAATGTCTTTCCGGCGATTACCAGGACATACTCTCCGCGGGGTTCATTGTCTTTATAATATTGAAGAATCTCCAAGAATGTCGTTAATGTCTTTTCCTCGTACCGCTTTGTCAGTTCCCTGCACACGGTTAATTTGCGGTCTCCGAGCGTCTCATACAGCTCTTCCAGCGTGCGGATCAGATGATGCGGCGCCTCGTAGATGATGATCGTGCGCGTCTCATTGACCAGTTGCGAGAGCACTGCTGCCCGCTCTTTTTTCTCCCTCGGCAGAAACGCCTCAAACGCAAACCGTCTGGTCGGCTGCCCCGACATCGTGAGTGCGGTGATACATGCCGCCGGTCCCGGCAGAGACGTCACTTCAATCCCTTCCTCATAGCAGATGCGCACGAGGTCTTCCCCCGGATCCGAGATCCCCGGCGTCCCCGCATCCGTAATCAGTGCGATGTTGAGTCCTTCGCGCATCTTATCCACCAGCTGATACGCTTTCTCGATCTTATTGTACTCGTGATAGCTCGTCATCGGCGTCCGGATCTCAAAATGATTCAACAGCTTGATGGAATTTCTGGTATCCTCCGCCGCAATCAGATCGACTTCCTTTAAGGTTCTCACCACCCGGTAGGTGATGTCCTCCAGATTTCCGATCGGAGTGGCACACAAATATAACTTTCCCGCCATAACTTTTCCTTTCGTCGTGCATAAAGCGCGCACATCCTGTATACTTCCCGCGTGCATTCCTGCCTGCTATCCGACAGACTTCTCCTCTGCCACATTCCCCACTCCTGCAAGCTTCGGTGCAGCGAAATACAGTACGATTCCTCCGATCACCGCGCCGATGGAGATCAACTGCGACGTGGACAGCACACCCACACTGCCTCTGTAATCGTTGCGCAAAAACTCCACGGCGAATCTTCCGATTCCGTACAGCACAAGATAAGCCGCCGCAACGCGTCCGGCCTTCGGTCTCTTCGATGCAAACCATAACAGCAGCACGCAGATGATAAAATCTCCCGCCGCTGAGATCAGCTGCGTCGGTATCAGCTTCACACCGTTCGGTGCGAACGAGGAGTTATGAAACGTGATTCCGTACCACGCATCCGTCTCCCTGCCGTAGCAGCAGCCCGCAAAAAAGCAGCCAAAACGGCCGAAGCCTTGTGCAAACGAAACCGCCGGCATCACCAGATCAAAATACGGCATAAACGCCTGCTTTTTCGTGCGGCAGTAGATATAACTTGCCAGAATTCCTCCGATGATTCCTCCGTAGACCACATAGCCGTTCTTGAAATCCCAGAGGATAGACGGATCCTTCATGATCTCCGGAATCTCTACAATATAATATAAAATCCTGGTTCCGAGCATTCCGCCGATGATGGCGCAGAAGAAAATGCCCCAGATGATATCCTCATCATAGCCTCTTTTTTTTTGCCCCGGCGCAGCGTCATCAGCAATGCCGCCAGAAAACCCGCTGCAATCATCACTCCATACATATGAATGGTAATCGGTCCTATCGCAATATCATTAAACATATTCTTTTCCTTTCTGCCACAGCGTCCTGTCCGCTGCTTTCTGTGCTGTCACACCGGTCGTTCGTTAATATCCGTAGATATCATAGATTTCATCCGTGTATACACCCTGTTCCTTATAAACGATCAGCGGCTTTTCCACCGTCAGTCTCGATCTGCCGCCGCGGCTTCCCTCCAGCAGAACCATGTTCGGCTCCTTGTCCACGTACGGATAGACCAGCTGCATCCGCTTGGGTTCAATGCCGCAGGCAACCATCTTGCTCATAATCTCCGCAAGCCGGAACGGACGGTGTACCATGTAAAATCTCCCGCCCGGCACAAGCAGCTTCGCCGACTCCCGCAGAATGTCGTCCAGGGTACACAGAACCTCATGGCGTGCAATCGCTTTTGCCTCCGAACCGGAACTGATTCCGTGCTGTCCGATCATATACGGCGGATTGGTGGTGACAATATCAAAAGAAGATGCCCCGAATATTCCCGAGGCATCTTTGATATCGCCTGTCACAACCCGGATCTTTTCTTCCAGGTGATTATATAATACGCTTCTTCTCGCCATATCCGCGCTCTCTTCCTGAATCTCCAGCGCGGTAAAATCTTCTGCCTCCGTCTTTGCCTCCATTAAGATCGGGATAATCCCGGTGCCCGTCCCCAGATCAAGCACACGCTCTCCCCGTCTGGCACGCGCGAATCCCGACAACAGCACGGCATCCATACCGAAACAGAATCTCGCCGGATCCTGAATAATATAGTAACCGTTCCGGTGCAGTTCATCCAGACGCTCGTTTTCATGGACAAGATTATTTGGTGTCATCAATCTTGGATTTTCCTCCCTTATCCTCAAGCGCAGACAATTCCTTCAGCTCCTTTGCAGAAAGCTTTATATTTTCCTTTCTGCGGCGCGGACGGAACTTCAGCTCGTCCACTGGATAGTCCCGGAGTTCTTTTTCATCGTCCACCTCTACCAGTACCTTCACCATCTGGCGGAGCACATTGACCGAAGACACTTCTCCTTTCAGTCCGTCCACCGTCGTCACGCGGTCGCCGATACCCGGAAGTCTGCTGTTGAGATACTCGTAGGTCTCTTCCTCATTCTTCAGGCAACACATCAGTCTTCCGCACACACCCGAGATCTTGGTCGGATTCAAAGAAAGATTCTGCTCTTTTGCCATCTTGATGGAAACCGGCGCAAATTCCGAGAGATAGGTGTTGCAGCACAGCGCACGTCCGCAGATACCGATTCCGCCCATGATCTTTGTCTCATCGCGCACACCGATCTGGCGAAGCTCGATTCTGGTGCGGAATACCGCTGCGAGGTCTTTTACCAGCTCACGGAAATCGATTCTTCCGTCCGCCGTGAAGTAAAACAACAGCTTATTATTGTCAAACGTGTATTCCGCCTCGACAAGCTTCATATCGAGCTTGTGCTTGGCAATCTTCTCGAGACAGATGCGGAAAGCATCCTTCTCTTTTTCCCGGTTCTTCGCAACCGTCTTCTCGTCCGCCTCCGTCGCAATGCGGATGACCGGCTTCAACGGCTGGATGACTTCCTCCTCCGAAACCCCTTTCGGCTCCGTCATGACCGTTCCCATCTCGACACCGCGGGCGGTCTCCACGATTACGTGCATTCCCGCATGGATGTCCAGCTTGCCCGGTCCAAAATAATATATCTTGCCCGCATTCCGAAAGCGGACTCCTACTACTTTTACCATATTTCTAGTTCTCCTTTATTGTCAGCAACAGCAGTTCCATTGTAAGGTCAAAGTTGACGTTGGCATTCAGCCGGATCTGTGCTTTGCGCAGCGCCTCCAAGATCGTCTCGATGCCGCTGTAAGAACTCTTCTCTGCCTGCCGCTTGATGTCGTACACTTCATCCTTGAAGATCAGACCGTTCACGTCGCCGGTTGCCTTAAACAGCAGCACGTCCCGATACCATACCATCATCAGATCAAAGTAATCATTGATCGAAAGCTTATATGTAGCAATCTGTTTTACCGCCTCCGTCATCTCATACAAATCGATGTCCCGAAGCCGCTTGATCAGCTGGAGCACCGCGTCCTTTAACTCGTTGAACTCCTCCGAGGACGCAAGCTGAATGGCTTTTCCGACGTTACCCTGAGCGAATGCCACACATACGTCCGCCTGGTAGTCCGGAATCTGATACTTGCGCATCAGATAGCCGCGGATCTTCTCATCCGGCACTGCCTTGATGTTCAATGTGACACAGCGGGATAAGATCGTCGGCAGAAAAGCGGCAGCGTTTGTGGTAAGAAGAATCAGAATCGCGTAGGCAGGCGGTTCCTCAATCGTCTTAAGCAGCGCATTCTGTGCCTGCTCGTTCATCTTCTCGGCTTCATCGATAATATAGATCTTATATCTGCTGCTGTAAGGTTTGATTACTATATCGTTGTTGACCTGGGTACGGATATCATCGACCGAGATCGTATTCGGCTTCTCATGCCGCACATAGATGATGTCCGGCTGGTTCTTCGTCATCGCCTGCTTACAGGAATGACATTCCATACACGGCTCCACATCGGACGGCTGCGCGGCATTTTTCACCACATCCTCCAGCTTCTCACACTCGAGTGTCTGGGCAAACGCCTCCGCGAGCATCATTTTGCCGGACTTATCCGGTCCGTTTATGATGTATGCATGTGATACCTTATCCATTGTGACTGCATTCTGCAGATGCTCTATGATCTGCTCATGCCCTAAAATAGCTTTAAATCCTGCCATAGCTTCCCTCGTTTTATGTTAAGTCAGAATATCCAACAGAAGTCCCTGGATCTCCCCGATCTTGCTCAAGATCGTGATGTGATCCTTCTCATCCTTGACCAGTTCCTGTGCAAGTTCGTCCAGGTTGGCATCAATCAGCCGGATCAGTCCGTAGACTCTGTGGCGTCCCTTGCGGTCCAGGAAATTCTCTCTTGAAAACTTATGAGAGCGGTAGACCACTTCATTCATAAAATCACGGATCAGTCCGCGGTACTTTTTCATATCGCGGATGTCCATATGTTCCGCAATCCGGTTCCCCTGAAACGTAATGTCAGATAACAGACTGTCCACCTTCGCCTGAAGCTCTGCATCCGTGATCGCGCTCGCCAGCGTAAACTTGAACGTTCCGTCGCCGGTCTCTGTCGTCACCGTGTCCGGCACCTGCGTTACCATCTGTGCCTGATTTACCTTAATATCCAATCTGCCACCCTCTTTCCCTGATCCGTCAATCGTTCTGAGACAATATATAATCGCGGATATTTTCTTCCGTCTGCTTTAAATCATCATTTGCAAACCGCACCGTAATCTGTGCGTCCAAAAGCTTTTCTTCCGAAAAATCTGCCGCGTCCGCCAGAAATCTCCGACACATCTCTTCATAGTGCGGTTCCCGCTGCTGCCTCTCTCTTCCGATCGCGCGCTCCAGCCGGATTCCGTCCTCCACTTCAATATATATCGGAACAACACGTTCCTTTCCGAAGTAGTCACGGAGCTTCCCGTATGCTTCCAGCGTACCGATCAACAGATAATTCTGCCGCAGATCCTGTATCTGATGGTCATCCACCGTAAAATACTTCCATACTCCCTGCACCGTATCGTATGCCCGGAGTTCAATGACTTTTCCACGCTTTAGAAGATCGGCCAGTTCCTTCTCTCCGCAGAAATAATATTCCACGCCGTCCGTTTCTCCCCGGCGCATCGGCCGCGTCGTGTAGGGAATGATCTTCTTCAGCGAAAGCGCCCCGTCTTCCAGAAGCATCTTATATAATGTATCTTTTCCTGTTGAGCTCTTGCCCATCATGCAATAGATTTTTCCCATTCGCTGCACCTTCTAGTATAATATAGTCTTTAAAAATATACAATCTTTATCCGACCGGGGGCAAGATTTCCCTGCCCTTCCACGTTCAGCTTTCTCTCCCGGCACTCTCTGATGTGCCGGATAAACTCTTCCGTGATAACTTCTCCCGGCACGATGAGCGGGATTCCGGGCGGATACAGGTAGACGTAATCCGCCGCCATTTTCCCGACTGCCTCATCAAGCGGCACCTCCCGGTACGGCAGATCCAGCGCCTGATAAATCTGCATCCGGCGCGGATTCTTCCGATACATGCGCGCCGTGAATCCGGCTTCCGGCACTTCTCCGTCTAATTCCGTCTTCCGGTTCTCTTCAGCGGTCTCATGGGGCTCCGCCATACGCCGGTTCTTTTCATCAATCTCATGGAGCGCCGTCACAAGCCGCCGCATGCCCTCGTCCGTATCCATAAGGCTTGTCATGCCGAGCACATAGTCCGCCGACACCATCTCCATCTGGAGATGATAGTGTCCGAGCAGTTCCTGATGCAGCTCCTCGCCGCCCATGGCGCCCGCATAGATAATCAGCTTGGAATCGTCCCAGTCATACGCTTCTTCCTTGCAGAGGTCTTCCCGCCGCATGACATGCAGCTGCGCAAGATCCGCCGTATCACGGTAAAATGCATCCAGACGTCTCCGGTATTCCGCAAAAAGTTCTGCCCCCTGCTCACGGATCAGGTCGATGCATGCATCCATTCCCGCCATAAACAGATACGACGGCGAACTCGTCTCATAGACGCCCAGATACCGTGCCACGCGCCCGGGATCAATCCGCGTGCCGTTACAATGCAAAAGCGCCGTCTGTGTAAACGACGGCAGCGTCTTGTGCAGACTCATAATCACGGCGTCCGCCCCAAGGCGCACCGCATTTTCCGGGAATCCGGCTCCGAATCCGAAGTGGGCCCCGTGCGCTTCATCGACAATCAGCGCCGCCCCGTGTGCATGACAGCATGCCGCAATCGCCGCGACGTCCGACACGATCCCCTCGTAGGTCGGGGATGTGAGGATCACAACCGCAATATCCGGATGCTTTGTCAGCGCCTCCTCCACCTGCGCCGCGGTAATCTGTCCCTGCAGATCTCCCCGCGTGATTGCCGGATAGAGGAACTCCGCCGCGAGTCCCTGCATGGAAACCGCGTGATAGACCGCTTTGTGGCAGTTCCTTGCCGCCAGTACCTTATCTCCCCGCCGTGCGGCAGCGCAGATGGCGGCAAGCAGTCCGCAGGTGCTCCCGTTTACCAGGTAATACGACCGGTCCGCACCGTAAAGCTCTGCCGCGCGCTCCTCGGCCTCCCTGATAAGCCCTTCGGCATGATGCAGGTTGTCAAATCCGTCAATCTCCGTAATATCGATGGTATACGGATTTGGAAACGGAAGTGCCCGGCGCTTGTGCCCCGGCATATGAAAAGGGTAGACATCCGATTCCCCGTATGAAATTAGCTGTTGATACAAATGCTCTCTCTCCATTATTCCTGTCACTTTCCCCTGTCAATCCGTCTTGTTTTGTCCCGTCGATCCGCGCAGCAGAATTTTTGTCACTTGAACAATCCGCCGTTTTCCATTATGATATGGGATATATTTATTTAATAGAAATGGCGGAAATTTTTATGAACCACGCACTCATTATCCTGTGCGGCGGCGGAAGCACGCGCATGGGAACCGATAAAGCCCTGCTGCCTTTTGGCGAAGTAAGTCTGCTGGAATACCTTGTGAACAAGTACAAACCGCATTTTTCGCATATTTACTTATCCGTGAAAAAGCCGGGCGAATATACACACCTGTCACTCCCCATCACAGAAATTGCCGATCTGTACATGAACGCCGGCCCGATGTCCGGCGTATTTTCCGGTCTCTCCATGATGGATGAAGACCAGGCGTTTATTCTGCCGATCGACACCCCTTTTCTGGAACCGGAAGTCGGACTGCAGTTGCTGGAACATCTGGACGGTTTTGACATCGCCGCGGTATCCGGCACCGAAACGGATCAAAAGGTACCGGCGTCCGCCTACTCCAAAAGCTGCCTGCCGTCCATCGGAAAGTGTCTGCTTTTGCACCAGTTCACTTTCGATACGCTGCGCGAGAAATGCAGCGTGTCCTATCTGAAGCGCGAAGAAGCGACCAAAGACTCCGATATTCCGGCAGATCTTCAATTTTCCCATCTGGATACCAGGGACGACTACTATCTGGCGCTCCGGCATCTTCACTGCATTTAACTAATCTAAGAACCGCTGCAGATCCGGCATCCAGTCTCCGAAAAAAATTTCGTCCCGGCACAGGGTGCTCCACATCTGCGGAAGGAATTGTTCCAGAACCTGCATGACCTCTGTCCATGCGGGTTCTTTTCTTTTCCGGTGTCTTAAATATTTCTCCCAACGCTTTCTCATGTAGCTGTAATCGCGGTAGGAAAGAATCTCTTTCATCCGCGACTCCTCGGGAAGTAACTGCTGCTTTTTGCAATGTTCGCCGAGCAGTTCCTGAATATGCCTGCCGTCCACCGGCTCCGTCTTTAATATCCCGTAAACCTTATCGTAGACGCTCATATCCGGAAGCAGTTCCATATCCCGGATCAGATAAAAAAGATTCTCCGCGAGAATACTCTCCACCGGATATTCCAGATACGGAATCTGCTTTCCGCCTTCCATAAACGGCATAAAAGTCCGCTTGACCGGAACCAGGCCTTCCTCGGTCAGTTCCGTGACGCGGATATGGATCGGGACCGTCATCTCCTCGAACTCCCCCGCAATCTCCAGATCCACACGGTGATCTCCCGCGCTCGCTCTTCCTTTCCAGGAAATGTCCGGCACCTTTTCCACTTTTAGGATGTACGCGAGCATGACATATCCCATCTTAAGAGACAGTTCCTGCCCCGGAACGATCCCCTCCCGCTTCATCGCGCGGGGATCTGTCACATAGGCAAAATCCAGCGTCAACAGATTTTTCTTCCGGTACTGTTCCACCCCGAGCGCACCGCTGTTTTTCAGCCACAGAAACAGGGAAAACGGCGAATCCTCGATCAGATACATCAGCTCTTCCAGTACATAGCCTGCCAGCAGATTGGAAAACGGAATACCGGTCTCTTCACTTTTTGCTTTCAGTGCAGCTTTTTCTATGATCGTATGTTTCATCTACAGCCATACTCCTATCATCGTCTGTACTTTCTTTACCACTCTGCGTTCCCTTGCGTATTTCATCAACTTTGCAACATCCTTCTTCGGATCGCGGATGTACGCTAAAAGCCCTTCTTTGAAAAGCTCGCGCTCCATCTTATCTTCATATTTCAGACACTCGCACATCAGGCGCTCCCGGTCAAAAATTTTCATCTTCGCGCCACCGTAGCCAATCTCCGTCACACCGAGTGTCAGTGTCTCCGGCTCCGCATACAGCGGCACCACCGGCGGAAAATCCAGCTTAAACCGCGACTTGGACGTGTTCTTGTCCACCGACAATTTGTATCCGTAGGGCTTGCGGTTCAGATAGCCGTAGGCATACAGCGCGGTCTCCAGATTTAAGACGCAGTCAGGAAACAGCCGCGCAATCAGCTCCTCCTCCGAGAAATCACTCAGCCGCACCGCATAGTACCCGTTCTTGATCCGGATCAGATCTCCCTTTTCCACAAAATCCAGAATCCGCCGGTAATCGATCCCCAGTTCATTCAGCTGGCTCTTTTTCACCACACCGCCATTCTGATAGATGAACTCTTTGACACGATCCAGAATAAGTTCCCTCTTTTCGTTAATCACATAAGATTCTGACATATCGTTCCCCGTACCTTTCCTTTTGAGCCTTCCCCTCCTGCCACGCATTTTGGGGAAAGTTCTGTATAACTTCTCCGCTCAATGTATATGTTTGTGGTATTTATTGCTTATTTTTACTATAAAGGATACTCTGCTGTTTGTCAATTTATCGTTTCTGTCGTTTTTCCGGCTGTTCACAGCTCTTGATTTGTCTTATAATGTCATAAAAGACAATTTTTTTGTCGTTTGCAGAAAGGAGTTCTCTATGGAAGCAAAATCACCCTCCCTGCGCAAGAATCCGTCCCGGGAAACCTGCGAGGGAATCATCCGCCGGATCCTGATGACCGAGGTCTTAGAAAAGGGAAAAAACGAGCATTTCCGCACGGCTGCCGATTTCATGAAATATTTTGAGTCTCTTTACCCGGCGTCCGACGCTCTGACCAAACAGGTGCAGCGCGCCATCCGCTCTCTGAATATGCCGAAGGATGAACTCGGCTATTTCATTCCGAACAAGACTGCCGAACAGTTAGCGCAGGAGCAGGAGCTTACCTATATTCTAAAAAAAGGCAAATGCCGACGTCTGCCGGATGGATGATTACCAGCCTCTGTTTTTAAAAGCGGACGATGCGGTCTCCTCCTACATGCTTTCCCGCATCACGGACTCCCCTCTGTTTCAGGGAAAATATCTGACCGCGCACACTGTGTCAGGCGGCATTCTTTTTACACAAAGAACCCGAATCAACTTGAAATCCTGCTGAAAAGCTTAATTGTCAGATAATTTATTATCATTTTTTTCGTGTCCATAACGCAAAAAACGACAATATTCAACATGGAATATTGTCGTTTTTTGTTTCTCTATACTATCTTCTATGTCTTCTACGGCGTCTTGACTTGCTTTTTATCTGTCGAAACTGCTCTTTGCGGTTCCTGCGCACTTCCCGGTTGTGCCGGATAATATAATAGTTATCGTAGAACTTCTTTCCGGCAAAGATCAACCCTACTGCAAGCAGGATTCCGGCTACGATAAGCAAAATTGTGCGCGGTCTGATCCGCACCGTGGAGACCGTCTTCTCCTCGGTGTCTGTCTCCTGCTCTACCTCGCTCTGGTTGTCAAAAATATATCCGTCCACAACCGCACCGGTTGTCACTATGTCTGCTTTTCCGACCTGACGTCCCGCATAGGTGTAGGCAAGCGTTCCCACCACGTTCTCGCTGACGTCGTCATACGTGATCTCCGATGCCGCATCGTTAAAGTCGGTCGTCTTCGGAAGAACGATATTGGCATTCGCGTCGATGTCCACAAACGCCTTGTTGTTATTTAAGGCTCCAACTTCCACCGCCTCGGAATCCATGTATCTGGTCTCATTGTCCGCAATATTGAACAACTGGAAATTATCAAATGCATAGTCGAAAAGGTTCCGGCTGTCGGTCCACTGATTCGGCGATTCCGTATGCATCACGACGCATACCAGACTCATGCCGTCCTTCTCGGCGTAAGTGACCAGCGTGCTGCGCGCGATATCCGTATATCCCGTCTTTCCTCCGGTACAATACTCATACCGGTACTTGAGCGTCTTGAACGGGTAGAGCATCTCATTGTGATTCTGCAGATCCGTCGGCTCATCATGCTTGTTCGTCGGCGGAATGGTGTAGCGTGCCGTCCCGGTAATAATCCGGAAGGTCTCGTTCTGGTATGCCGCTTTGGCAATCAGCGCCATATCGTGCGCCGTCGTGTAATGGTTCTCGTCAAACAGACCGTGCGGATTGGCAAAATGCGTGTTGGTACATCCCAGCTCCGCCGCTTTTTCGTTCATCATGTCCACAAAATGCTCCACCGTACCGCCAACATGCTCCGCCACTGCGTAGGCACATTCATTTGCCGAATTCAGCATAACCGCGTACAGGCATTGCTCCATCGTCATCTGCTCCCCGTAATCGCGGTAGATTCCGGAACCCTCAGTATTGTTGATCGCATCATCAGAAAATGTGACGACCTCATTCAGATCGGAATTCTCCAGCGCGAGAAGCGTCGTCATGATTTTCGTGATACTTGCCGGATAATTCCGCTCATCGCTGTTTTTTTCGTACAGAACCGTCCCCGTCGACATCTCCATCAGTATCACGGACGGTGACTGTACTTCCGGTCCTTCCGGCCAGTAATCTGCCGCCTGCACCACCTGCGGCTTTATCTGTAAAAAGTATAGTAAACTTAAGGCGACACATGCCGCCTTTTTCCACACATTCGCTCTTCGCATTGCTTATAACTCCATTCTATCCAGAAATCCTGTCCATTTCTTCCATATATATCCGGAACATAACTAGTATCAGTATAATCGCAGAAAAAAATACATGCAACAATTTTTCTGGCAAAAGCTCTTTTTATCCACAGATTTATTGTAGAATATCTTGTATGTCCACAATTATAGGACTTCCCGACATTTATTAAGATTTTCTTATGAGAGGCAGGAACGATATGAGACTTAGAAATATACCGGGTGCAGACGCCGCCATCACAGAGAGCGTCTACTGCATCAAAAGCCCCGAGACGCACAAAGGCCATTGGCAGGAGATTTTTCCGTCACAGCAGCCGCTTCACATTGAGATCGGTATGGGAAAAGGGCCGCTTCATGATGGATCTTGCCGCAGCGCATCCCGACATCAATTATCTGGGAATCGAGCGCTACTCCAGCGTCCTGCTGCGCGCCCTGCAAAAAATGGAAGAGAATCCGCTCCCGAACCTGTTTTTCATCTGCATGGACGCCGCCGATGTCGCTGAGGTATTCGATCACGGAGAGGTAGACCGGATCTACTTAAACTTTTCCGATCCGTGGCCGAAGGACAGACACGCCAAGCGCCGTCTCACCTCCCGTCAGTTCTTCGCGCGCTACGATGAAGTTCTCGCACCGGAGGGACGTCTGGAGTTCAAGACCGACAATCAGGATCTTTTTACCTTTTCCCTGGAGGAGATCCCGGAAGCCGGCTGGCATCTGGACGCCTCCACCAGAGATCTGCATCACGATCCGGTGCTCAATGAAGGCAATATCATGACCGAGTACGAGGAGAAGTTCTCCTCCCTCGGCAATCCGATCTGCAAGCTGATCGCTTCCAGATAAAAAGCACCCGCAGTCTGGATTTTCTCGATCCGCCTGCGGGTGTTTTTTGCGTTCTGTTCTTCTTTTATTCTTTGATCCGGAACTGGTTGACATTGTCGCTTAATTTTTCTGCAATATCCACGAGGTTTTTCGTCTGCGCATTGCAGTCCGTGACGATGCCGCTCAACTCTGTCATGGAAGCTGAAGTCTCCTCGGTACTTGCCGCATTCTCCTGTGCAATCGCTGCCAGACTCTCCATGCTGCTCATAACATCATTCTTCGCCGTGTTGACCGTCTCGATCTCACGCCGGATATTGTCAATCGCAACTACCACATTGCCGACCTCCGTATTCAGTCCGTCGAATGCCTCTCTGGTGGTCGAAAGCTTCTCGTTCTGCTCATTGATCTCATCCAGCACACCGTTCATCGTCTCGACGCTCTTGTTAGAGTTCTTAATCAGTTCTTCCACAATATCACCGATCTTCTTCGCGGAGTCACTGGACTGATCCGCAAGCTGACGGATCTCATCCGCCACCACAGCAAATCCTTTTCCATGCTCTCCCGCACGCGCAGCCTCGATGCTCGCATTCAGGGACAACAGATTGGTCTGGCTTGCAATATCTGTGATCATCTGGATCGCGCTGCCGATCTCCATGACAGACTGGTTCGTCCTGTCTGTCTGACGGTTGACCTCATCCACCGATTCTCTGGTGCGGTCGCTGATCTCCACCAGATCTTTGATCGTGCCGTCGAGCTTATGATTCTGCTCTTTCATCTCCTCCGTGCTGCCCGTGAGATTTTCCACGTTCTTTGTCGTCTCGGCAATGGCTTCGTTCATGTCGCTGATCTGCTCATTGACCTTCTGCATCTCGCCCGCCTGATTCGTCGCTCCGTTCGCAATGTCCTCCATCGCTGTATTCACATTATGAATGGACTCATTGATCGTCGTAAAGCTGTTCTGGAACCTGGCGCTGAAATCATCCAGCGACTTTGCGGATGTCCGGATGTTTTTTACAATCATGGCCAGTCCGCCAATAAGTGAATATAGCGCACGCGCAATATTTCCGATCTCGTCCGAGCGGCTCGTCATGCGGTCGCTGATCTTGCTGTCCAGATTTCCCTCCGCAACAGCATCCAGATGATCGATCATCGACATCATTGCCTTCACAATCTTTATCATCACAATTGCCAGAAAGATACATGCAAAGA
>VOFG01001067.1_pt1 | contig 44001 bp, 68 predicted proteins | sample 5384171 | NCBI WGS metagenome assembly VOFG01 (sample SAMN12384726, study PRJNA508395) | human gut metagenome | isolation source: healthy gut F | host: Homo sapiens
TGCAGTGTTTCGACATTCTTTATGATGTTTTGCATATGGGTATTTAGAATCAGACCGAGACCGAGGCGGTTTTCAAAATCATACATCATCTGCATATGGTGGGCGCAGAATCCGATTTTATCGGTGGTCAGCCGGATGTCATCTTCCATATAGCTAGGACCCATGGCAAAGGCAACTTCGTCATCATCAAGCTTTTTTACAGATAAAAGGGAACATATCACAGAACCGACACCACAGACAAGCTGTATGCACTGACGGCAGATGGTACCGGTTCTCCCTATACAACCATAAAAGCAGGAAGTGATAACAATACAGTACTTGCCGAGAGTAGTTACTGGAGAAGCGGAGAGTACTTCTGGCTACGCTCGCCTAGCGACTATAGTAGTGATAACATTGCGATGCTCGCTTATCCGGGCAAGCATGTCTACGGCAGCATTGTCAGAACCAAGTTCGCAGTTCAGCCCGCTTCCAATCTGAATCTGTCATCTGTGCTCTTCGCATCTGCTGCGACAGCAGCATCATCTGATGCAGCAGAGGCAAGAACAATCGCAGACGGTACGGCGATGACTTTAAGACTGGACGGAACAGGTAAGAATATTGGTACAGCAACATATAACACCACAACAGGTGATATTAAGGCGGTGAAGGGTACTACCCACAAACCGTGGCACTTGTCGTGCAGGGCAATGACGGAACAAATAACTGGTATTACAGTAAGAAGATTACAGGAACAGATGTTGTGAACGTATCTGATATTGTGGCAGAATCAAATACACCGGCATCAATCGATTTATCAGCCTGCAAAATCTGGCTGGAAGCTACAGACAGTACGGAAAATCTGACTTATGCGGTCAATGCAACTGAGACAACAATTAAAATAATTCATTCAGTAGCAATTACAGATATTGAAACTCCGGTGTCAAATACTGCATTGGACACCGAAGCATCATGTGCAACCACAGGTGTAAGCAGCACCACACCACAGATTACATGGACATCAAGTGATATCACAGCAGGTTACAATACAAGCTACACGGCAAGTATTACACTTACAGCAACTACAGGCTACGAATTTATTGATTCCACGACAGCTACCGTATTGGGCAATAACGCAACAAGCATTACAAAGAATACAGACGGAACACTTACGGTAACATATGATTTTCCTGCCACAGCAAAGGATAGATTGATAAGTATCACGACACCACAGGCGATAACCGTAGCGAACGGAACTGCTTATAGTGACATGAATCTGCCGGAGCAGGTAAATATTGTGACAGAGGGTAATACGGTAAGTAGTGCATCGGTCACATGGAACACCACTACACCGGCAGGCGGAAGCTATGAACCGTCTGAATTAACCGAGCAGACCGTAATCTTAACTGGAACGGTAACATGTCCTGACAGTATTGATGATAATGGAATTCCGCTTACCACAACCATTACCATCACCATCAGTGCGGCAGGCATCGTTGGTGCACCGACAGTAAATTTGGCAGCAGGAACCTATACAGAGAATCAGTCGGTAACACTTACTTCTTCCACAGAAGGAGCAACGATTTATTATACCACCGATGGAAGTGAGCCAACAATTACGGGTGGTGTACCTGCCGGAACAACCGCAGTGTACACAGCACCGATAGCAGTAACAGGAACAGAAGGAGAGAGTATTACAACTACCATCAAGGCAATTGCAGTAAAGGACAGAATGCAGAATAGCAGTGTAGAGAATTTACCTATACCATTCAGATTCCGGTACCGAAATATGAGGTGAACGTAACGAATGGAAGTGGTTCAGGAAATTATGCACAAGGCTCTACAGTAACGATCACTGCAAACACAGCACCAAATGGACAGCGTTTTAAGGATTGGTCGATAGAGAGTGGAAATATAACACTTGCAAGCAGCACGAGTGACACAACAACATTTGTAATGCCAGCAGAAGCAGTAAGAGTGAAAGCAAATTATGAAGCGATTCCAACCCCTGTATCTTACAAGATTTTGGATGGCGCAAACAGTGATTGGAAGCAGAATACTGAGGAAACTATTACAATCAGAGGAAATGGTGATTTTTCCAAGTTTGTTGGTGTAAAAATAGATGGAAACACTATTGATGCTAAGAATTATACCGCAAAGGAAGGCTCTACAATTATTACCTTAACGACAGACTACCTGAAGACACTTTCTATAGGAACACATACATTTGAAATTGTATGGACAGATGGTTCGGCCAGTACAAACTTTACAGTAAGTAAGAATGATTCCGGTAGCGAAACACCAAAAGATGATGACAAAAACAAAAATGATGATAGCGGAAGTCAGACAGGTGATAATCACCATATAACTGCCCCACAGACAGGAGATAATAGTCATCTGACTTTATGGATTTCTTTGTTAGGAGCGTCATTAATAGGATTACTGGCAACGTTATATATGAGAAAGAAAAAGGATAATGAATAATATGCGCCTTTAGACAAGGCATATATATTCAGTAAAGGGGATAGCTGGCACGAAAGAAATGCTGGCTATCCCCTCTGTATATATGGTGGTATATGCAGAGTGTTATTCTTATGCGTCTTCTGCATCTACCCACATCTGCATAGTTCCATCAAGATATAGCTTAACATACTCTAGTGGCTCATCAATCGCAAGAGCATTTAACGAACATTGTGAGCAGGGAGTAGTTTTTTAGTCCATCCTCTGCCTTATTACAGTCAATGCGTAACATATATCCAGCAGATGTGTAGATATCAATGCTGTTGTGATACATATTGTATTCTGCGTAAATGGTATTCATGTTGTGTCTCCTTAAAATCAAAAATATTGAAGCATTTCAATCAGTTCACCATGTCAGTTTTATTTTGTGTTATATGATTTTCTTTTTGTCTCCGCTGCCGCTTCGGTCGGCACAGAGCAGATGTCCACTGGACATCTTGTGCCCTTATTTTTCCCTTTATCAGAGTTCGTAAAAACCTGTGGGAAGATATAACACAAGGGAAAGTCTAAGGGAAAGTTCACCTACCACAAACTTAGTGTTTTCAATGGCTCGTGAGAAATTTAGTAACAAAATATAACAGTTATTAAATTCCTTAGAATAGGTGAAATCTCAATCGGAATTTGTAGGTCTGTTACAGTATTGATAAAAGAGATTATTCATGATACAATATCCGAAAAATCGGAAATGGAAAGATAGAGGAAAGAATATTGCATCATGAAGATATATGAGAGAATATTTGCGAGACTTGAAGAATTACATATGAGCCAGACGGAACTGTCCAGAAGAACTGGTATTGCGACCAGTACGATCAGTGACTGGCGAAAGAAACAAATCAATCCACAGGCGGATAAACTGGTGTCTATATGCAAGGCACTAGATATGACGCTTGTGGAATTGCTTTTGCGACGAAGAAAATGCGGAACAGACAGCCTACATAGATTATGTAACAGATGAAAATTATATGATTGAACTGTTTCGGCAATCTGATACACAGAGTAGACGAAGAATCATCAGTTACCTAGCACTTTTTGATGTTTGTAAACAAATCAACGATAGTAACCAGTCACAACAGAGGAATGTTTCGGTTGTTCAGGATATTGATGGGAATAGTATTGTGGTGATTAATGATATCCGGTTTAAAGGAAAACGTTCCATCGATTGGAAGGAAGTGAGGGCATATTTGAAAGAATATGTCGGCGATTTTTATAAGGTGGCGTCTACCGGTGATGTTATATATATCGGATCTGATCTGCCAAGTGAATATTCGGGATCAGTATATACCAAAAGGCTGAATGGAGCAGTTGCAAAGGCTAAAGCGAATGCAACACAGGGAATTCCTGAAATGATAGAAATTTCAACAGGCAGATATTTTAGAGAAAATAATAAGGGGAAACATAATTGGAATGCAAGGAATGGCTGGTATAGATATGATACTTATTTTGCATTACCGGTATATGGTGATAATGAAGATATTGAAAGATATAACGTATTTCATGCATCTTTGATAATAAGGCATGCAAATGATGGAAAAATGTATTTGTATGATATTCTGGATATAAAAAAGAAACGAGCACCCCGTTGGAGCCATAAGGCTTTACTTGGCACAAAACCCATTTCTTTTATGAATAGATAATACAATATGGTAGAAAAAATGTCAATCCGAATATTCGAAAATTAAGACGTTAAGATGGTGTTTATGTATAATATAAGTAGCATATTGGCTTAGATTCTGCGTTGGTGTACGATGATTTTGGAGGTAGTTAGAAATTTCATGGTGGCTTAATGAAATAGATAACTTCCAGTTTGACGGAGTAGTGGATATGATAATTCGAGAAGTAAATGAAAATAAAAAGCAGTTTATATCATTATTGTTATTAGCTGATGAACAGGAAAATATGATTGATTGCTATCTTGAAAAGGGTACTATGTATGTACTTGAAGATGGTAATGTAAAAGCTGAATGTGTCGTTACTGATGAAGATAATGGAATACTTGAAATTAAAAATATCGCAGTTGATCCTAAGAACCAAGGAAATGGCTATGGTAAAGCTCTGATGGACTTCCTTGCAGAAAAATATGCAGAAGAATATTCTATTTTTGCAGGTTGGAACAGGTGACAGTCCATTGACAATACCATTTTATGAAAAAAATGTGGATTTATCCGTTCTCACAAGATTCCCAATTTCTTTACCGATAATTATAATCACCCAATCTATGAGGGCGGTGTACAATTAATAGATATGGTATATTTGCAAAGATATTTATGAATTTAACATTTCTTTTGCAATAAACAGTTGGAAAACCTATTTAATATGTGGTAAATATAAAAAAAAATAACGCAGAAGATTCCCAATGGGCAGGATGGTATTCCGTGAAAATTCCGGAGTATCATCCTTTTTTTGTGTGAAAAGGAGCATAAGAGATGGATATATTAAAAGGAAACATCAAATCAATTTATTTTAAGTATCTGATTGCAGCCTTCGGCGGTACATTGATTCCGTGCATTTATTCTGTTGTGGATGTTGCAATGGTAGGGAAATATCATGGTCCGAGCGGACCAGCGGCACTTGCAGTTTTTGCACCTTTATGGAATATCATTTATGGTTTGGGATTGCTGGCTGGTATTGGTGGATCTGTATTGTTTAGTACAATGCGTGGATCAGATGAAAAGAATGTTCGCAGAAGCAATGAAATATTTACGGCATCTTTATTTTTAGGCATATTATTTTCAGTAATTCTCGAAGTGTTTATATGCTGTTCCAATAACAAACTGTTCTTATTTTTTCGGAGCAGACGATTTAACACTTTCTATGGCACAGGCATATTTGAAACCTATACAATTTGTTATACCATTGTTTTTATTAAACCAGCTTATAGCTGCATTTTTAAGAAATGATGGAAATCCCGGATTGGCAACAATTGCTGTATTAAGTGGAGGATTATTTAACATCCTTGGAGATTTTATTTTTGTATTTCCTATGAATATGGGAATATTAGGAGCCGGACTTGCTACTGCAATAGGCTGTGCAATTTCATTTCTTATGATGATGACTCATTTTGTGAGTTGTAAAAATACAATAAGTATTGCGTTCCCCAGCATTTGCTGCAAGATATTTATTTGATAGTAAAAATGGTTTTCAACTGGAATTACCGATTTTGCGGCGGGAGCACTTACTATTTTATTCAACAGACAGATTATGAAATATCTGGGGACAGATGCATTGTCGATATTCGGTATTATTGTGAATATCAGAATATTCGTGTTGTGCTGTGCATCAAGCGTAGGTCAGGCTTCACAGCCGATTATTTCTATGAATTACGGAGCAAAAAAGCCTGAAAGAATAAAAACGTGTCGGAGATATGCGATTTATACAAGCATTGGATTTGGAGTTTTCTGGACATTATTAAGTATATGTTTTCCTGATTTTTATATTTATACTTTTATGACACCAACAGAAAATGTTCTTAAGCTTGGACCAGAAATCATAAGAGCATATGCCTTATCATTTCTGATTCTTCCATTTAACTTATTCTCTACCTATTATTTTCAGTCAGTATTGCAGACGAAGATATCATTGCTTGTTTCGCTGATGAGAGGAATTGTGATAAGCGGTATTATGGTTATAATACTCCCAATGATATGGAATCCTGGTGCAATCTGGTATTCTATGGTAATTACTGAGACAATTGTGGCAGTATATGTTGTAAATAAATGAAAACTAAAATATAACGAATAGTAATTAAAGGAACAATTCCAGTTTATAGCACAAAAAATATATAATCTTGACAAATAAGGATAACATATTTATTATTATACCTAAATTGATAAAGAGCTTGTCTCGGCATGGATGAAGACTATAGATTTTACTGTTTCTGAACATAACAGTGTGTCTATAGTCTTTTTAATCTTATTGGGAAATTATAAATATAAAATTGCCGTGACAAAAGCAGAAAAGGGGTTATGGCAATGAGCAGATTAGAATGGATAAAGAAAATAATTATAATAGTGGTTGGTTCCGTGGTGGCGGCATATGGAATCACGCTTGCCTTATATGCTGGGTTTGGTGGTGCAACTCTTGCCGTTTTTGTGGCAGGGTATTTCTGAAACTTTTTCATGTAAGTATAGGTATGGCATCTATGATTGTAGCCATAATTATGATTACATTTGCATTTTTTACGACAGATCACAGATACATATTGGTACAATTTTATATCAGATTGTATATAGCTTTTGTGTTGATTTATTTGCAAATATACATGTGTACAGTGCGCATTTGTGGGTAAATGCACTTATCATGTTATTGGGTATAATCCTTTTTGCAATGGGAACGGGGAATCTATGCGGCAGCTTCTTTAGGGCGTGGTTCTTATGAGGCATTGACATTTTCGCTTGCAGATAAGAATGGCTGGCAGGTAAAAGCTGTGCGAATGATACTTGATATTGTGATGGTTGTTATTGGAGTTATTCTTGGCGGAAAGTTTGGGTTATGTACTATTTTGACAATTATTCTGTCAGGTAGGTTATTCAGTTTACAGTATCAAAAAAAAAAAGTGTTTAATATCTGAATCACGATTATGTTATAATGAGGGAAAAGTAAATTGGAGGTTTATGAAAATTTATGAGTGAATGGAATGCAGCTTTATATGATAATAAACATGATTTTGTCGCGGAATATGGAAAGGGACTTTTAGAGTTTGTGTCTGAGAATAATAATCAAAGTATTCTTGATTTGGGTTCTTACAGTACAATTAAAGAAGCTGGCAGAAGTGGTGATTGGTGTTGACAGTTCGGAAAGCATGATAAAACGGGTGCAACAGCAGTATCCTGACATAAAATTTATAGTTAGTGATGCACGGGCATTACCATTTGAAGAACAGTTTGATGTTGTTTTTTCAAATGCTGTTTTTCATTGGATAACAGACCATAATGCGTTGTTGAATAATATACATAAAAGTATTGAAACCAGGCGGATGCCTGTCTATATGTGGGAGATGGTGGAAGCAATGAACTTGAGGCGGCACAAAGGCTTGGAATGCAAGTTGTACAAGCCGTTTGGTATCTTAAGGAAGGAATAAATCAGGTGTTTGCCCCTGTTGTTGGGATTCTTGTATTGTTAATTTAGTTTGTGACTGGTTGACTGGATTTTTTCAAAATCGAAAATTCGGTCAACCATTTTTTAGACAAAAGTTGACTGGAAAATCATATTTTGCTAAATAGGTCATAAAAATCGAAAAAATAAATGACTGTATTTGTAATTATACAAATTTAGGTCAACTCAGACCTCGTAGAAGTTGACTTTATTTAGAAAAAAGTATAAACAAGTCAACGCAAGAGAAAAATTGGGTGACCGTAGAAAGATTTTTCTAGCAATTAAGTCAACCTAACAGTTTTTGTTTTCTAAATTTCTAAAAAAACTTGATGTTGATGTCAGTTTATGATATTCTAATAATGAACAATCACTCAGATAAAATAAAGGGGATACATAAAAAAAAGACAAAAGAGCAGCATAATGAACGAAAAAGGAAATTATGGAAAAATGCTTCGAATGTTATGCGGAAAACGGACTGACTGGTACAGGGATTAAAGCACTTGCCGCAGCCTGCAACTGCACCACAGGCAATCTGTATTGTTACTTTAAAAATATAGATGAGCTGATTCTTGAATCAACCGCCTATTGTATGACCAAGGTAGAGGATGATTTTATGGAAAAGGCACCTACCGATCCTAAGGATGTGTTACGGTTTATTGAAGAGGTGCCTTACTGGACAGCGAAGAAGCACGGGAAAAAGTATCGTTTGATGTATCAAGTGTACACACTTCCCAAGTATATTGAGTATGGAAAGAAATTCTTTGAGGGTGTCAATGAGCGGTATACGGGTATGCGAAGCAGTTAGAGCCAAAGATTGGTATTCCTCATACGGTGATTACGCCATTAATCTTCATATTCGTCCGTGCCTGTGTTCACTATGCTATGTTTGAAGATGAATATTATCTAAAAACCCAGATGGAAGTCTTGAAACAGGCTGTTGCCCTGTTTGCGGACAAGTACAGAAGGGAAGGTTTTGATGGAGGTGACGCTTAATGCGAATAACGGTTAAGAAGAAAGAAAAGAAAAATTACAAATCAGTAAAACTCGTGGTATTTGTTTTAGTGTTCATATTGTTGGTCAATACGGTTCCGGTCAAAGTATCGGCAGCAGAAAGTAAGGAAGACGTATATCTTATGTATTATGGTAATCCTGACTATTGTAGATTGAAAGGTGCGAAACTACCGGGGACAAGTTCAGATTTGCTATTGTATTCATGGTATATAGACAGTGATGGACAAGATTGTGCTAAGCTATATTGGTCTGGCAGTTCGGAAGAGTACGCAAACGTCAGTCGTCCTGAGGAAATTCAGGATGATGAAACATGGGATATGGACCCATTTCTATTTACAGACACCGATGACACTTTTAATAACAACATGATCATTACATGGACTGATGCAAATAAGAAGTTTGACGGGACTGAGACGAAGGATGAGATTGCAGGTTCTATGAGAATATCGGTCAGTGCTTTAAATTCATCAACCATAGGGTTTTCGGATAAGATTCTCACAGTTACAAAAGAATCAAGTGATGTCAGTGCATATAATTCTCATGTAACTAAATTTGGAGACAAAATACTCATTACATGGGTTGTTTGTTCGGATGTAAAAAATGATGACGGCGCATATGGAATCGAGGGACTTTATTATGATCCGGATACGAACAAGTTTTCTTCAGACGATAACAAGACCGATGCCAAGGGAAATCTAATACCGATGGTTTTTGCAGAATCCTGCAATTATATTTCCACTCATACAGTGGCAGAGCTCAATGGTTCGGTTGCAGTACTTTTATGAAGAGGCCGTGGATGGGACACATGTATCGGATGTGATGTATGATCAGGTAAAACAGAGAGATAAGGTGTCTTTGTATTCTCCGGATGAGTTTAAGAATAACAAAGTTAAACTGGCTGTAAATAATGGAAAAAATGTAGATACAGTCAATCTGCCGGATACATATGGCTCCATTGTTGAAACGGATCTGCCAAAATTAATTTACTACTGCAATGGAAAGATTAAGGAAATCGGTACCAGTTCGGACAGCACATCCGGGTGGAAGATTGAGGAACTCGCAGATGTATCTAAAACAGGAGACGCAAGATATTCGATTCTTTCCAAAGACGGTTCCATGCGGTATATTACGGTGAGAGAGTACAGCCCGTTAAAAATAGATAACTCAGAGATTACCATCAATGGCATGAAATATACAAAGTCTTCCAATGGAAAATGGCTGGATGAGCAAAATAAGGAACAGGATATCAGGCAGGAAGATATTCGCTTGTATTATTATAACAATACAACAGGAAAAGCAGAAATACTGCCGCAAAAACTACTTGGTAAAGATGGAGTGGTTTTTATGGCGCAGCCGTCTATATTCATTAATCATTCGGGAATGCTTGATGTTACGTGGTTTTATGCAAATGCAAATGAGAATATGAGTTTTGGACTTTATCATACAACTTATGAACAGCAGTCCGTACAAAAGGCGGATTACACAGCGGTAAATGAAGCAATTGATAAAGTAAATGCACTGAATAAGAATGATTATGAGGATTTTTCTGCTGTGACCGATGCGGTAAATGCTGTTGAGTATGACAAGGATTACACGGAACAGGAAACGGTGGAAGGTCATGCCAAAGCGATAGAAAAAGCCATCAAAGCGTTGAAATTGCGAAGTGCAGATTATACAGCGGTGGATGAAGCACTGGCCAAGGTAAAAGGTCTGGATGCAGATTTATACCGGAACTTTTCGGATGTTACTGTAGCGGTAGATGCCGTTGACCGGGATAAGAACTTTAAGGAGCAGGCAGAGGTAGACGCGATGGCAGCAGCAATAGAAACAGCAATTCAGGCATTGACATATAAAGATGCAGATTACACGACAGTGGATGAGACCATTGCCAAGGCAAAAACTTTGGATGTGAATTTGTACAAGGACTTTACAGCGGTAAATGTTGCTATAGATGCAGTAGTGCGTGGTAAAAATATTAAGGAGCAGGCAGAGGTGGATGCGATGGCGAAGGCTATTGAGGATGCGGTTGCCGCTCTTGAGTTAAAATCCGCAAATACAAAGACGGAGACAAACAATACAAATCAGGGTGGTGCACAGTCTGAAACAAATAATGCAAGTGCGACGGATGCTCCATCTGTAAGCAACGCTTCCAATCCGGTAAATACACAGTCAGAAGCAAGTGATACCAGCGAAGAGGCTGAAGATACACTGTCTGAAACCAGTGATGAGAATGAGGAAAAAGGATCGTCAAGAACAGAAGATAAGAGTCCGGAGACTGGTGATGACAGCAATTTGAAACTGTGGATTACATTGTTTTTTCTCAGTGGTAGTGGCATTGTGTGTATGTTGCAGAAGAAGAGAACTACGAAAAATGAAAAAATAAGAATAAACGAGAAAAAAAGAGCATAAGTTAGATATAGTGGCAAAATGCGGAAATATGGAAATGCATAAGGCATTGCATTTCTTTTGATTATTGCATATTATAGAGCCAATGGGTTAGCACTCATCAGATTGGAGTGCTAACAAGATATAAGAAATGGAGGAATCGAACGTGAAATTAGTACCTTTAGGTGACAGAGTTGTATTGAAACAGTTAGACGCAGAAGAGACCACCAAATCCGGTATTGTACTGCCGGGGCAGGCACAGGAAAAACCACAGCAGGCAGAGATTATTGCTGTTGGACCGGGTGGTGTTGTAGATGGAAAAGAAGTAAAAATGGAAGTAAAAGTTGGCGATAAAGTGATTTACTCCAAATATGCCGGAACAGATGTAAAATTGGATGGCGAGGAGTATGTAATTGTTCGTCAGAGTGATATTTTGGCAATTGTAGAGTAAAGATTGATTTGATAGGAGGAATTTAATTATGGCTAAGGAAATTAAATTTGGCGTAGAAGCAAGATCTGCAGTGGAAGCAGGTGTAAATAAACTGGCAGATACCGTTCGTGTAACACTTGGACCAAAAGGAAGAAATGTTGTTTTGGATAAATCTTTTGGTGCTCCGTTGATTACCAATGACGGTGTAACAATCGCAAAAGAAGTTGAATTAGAGGATGCCTTTGAAAACATGGGTGCCCAGTTAGTAAAAGAAGTAGCAACAAAAACAAATGATGTTGCCGGTGATGGTACAACAACAGCTACCGTTTTGGCGCAGGCTATGATTAATGAAGGAATGAAGAACTTAGCAGCCGGAGCAAATCCGATTATTCTCCGCAAGGGAATGAAAAAGGCAACAGAGACAGCCGTTGATTCCATTCGCAGCATGAGTTCTAAACTTTCCGGTAAAGAGCAGATTGCAAAAGTTGCAGCAATTTCCGCCGGTGATGAGCAGGTTGGTGAAATGGTTGCCGATGCAATGGAAAAAGTAACCGGTGACGGTGTTATTACAATTGAAGAATCCAAGACAATGAAGACAGAACTGGATATGGTAGAAGGTATGCAGTTTGACCGTGGTTATTTGTCTGCTTACATGGCTACAAACATGGATAAGATGGAAGCAGAACTGGATAATCCGTATATCTTGATTACTGATAAAAGATTTCTAATATTCAGGAAATCCTTCCACTGCTTGAGCAGGTTGTTCAGGCAAGTGCAAGACTTTTGATTATTGCCGAGGATGTAGAGGAGAAGCTCTCAGCACATTGGTAATCAATAAACTTCGCGGAACCTTTAATGTAGTTGCTGTAAACGCTCCTGGTTATGGTGACAGAAGAAAAGAAATGCTCAAAGATATTGCAATCCTTACCGGCGGTCAGGTAATTTCCGAGGAACTTGGTTTGGATTTGAAAGAAACAACGATGGATCAGCTTGGACGTGCAAAATCTGTTAAAGTACAGAAAGAAAATACTATCATTGTTGATGGTGAAGGTGATAAAGCAGAAATCGAGGCAAGAATTGCACAGATTAAGAATCAGATTGAAGAGACAACATCTGACTTTGACCGTGAAAAACTTCAGGAAAGACTTGCTAAATTAGCAGGCGGTGGTGCCGTTGTACGTGTTGGTGCAGCAACTGAGACAGAAATGCAGGAAGCAAAACTTCGTATGGAAGATGCTTTGGCAGCAACAAGAGCAGCAGTAGAAGAAGGTATTATCGCAGGTGGCGGTTCTGCTTACATTCATGCCAGCAAAGAAGTTGCTAAAATGGCTGCTTCTCTTGAGGGAGACGAAAAGACCGGTGCCAACATTATTTTGAAAGCGCTGGAAGCACCACTTCGCCGTATCGCAGAAAATGCAGGTCTGGAAGGTTCTGTTATCATTGATAAAGTTCGTTCTGAGGAGCCTGGATTTGGATTTAACGCATTGACAGAAGAATATGTAAATATGGTAGACAATGGTATTCTTGACCCGGCTAAGGTGACAAGAAGTGCATTGCAGAATGCAACATCTGTAGCATCTACACTGTTAACAACCGAATCTGTTGTTGCTAATATTAAAGAAGATGCACCGGCAATACCAGCAGGCGGTGCCGGCGGCATGGGCATGATGTAAATAGACGAAAGAACTAGGAGGATTGGATGGAACAATCATACGCAGAAGCGAACGCAAAAAAGAAAACGACGGGGTCAGTCATTGCTTTAAAAATTATATTGATTATTTTGGTAATTCTTGTTTTTTTAGCATCAATACTGATTTCGATATCGACAAAAATTAATCTGTTAGTATTAATCGGAGTAGCAGCAATCTTTGGCTTGATTTGGTATTGGCCGAGATTCCGTGTGGAATGGGAATATGTGTTCTGTGACGGACAGCTTGACTTTGATATGATACAAGGCGGAGAGCGTCGAAAGAATATTCTTCGAATTGAAATTGAGGATGCGGATGCGATTGCTCCAATTCAGTCCACAAAACTGGATGGGTACAGACACTTGGAAGTTCGTGATTAGTCGTCAATGAATGAGAAAGCGAATGTTTACGGAATTGCAACAAGACTTCCGGAAAAAGAAGAGAAAGTAATGATTCTTTTTGAGCCAACGAGCCGTATGGTTGAGTTGATGCAGAAGAAATGTCCGGAAATTGTGTCGCTGTCCTAATAAAAGATGAATAAAATATGAACCAGTGGAAACTTATATGGATATAACCAATAAAGTATACTACTGGTTTGTATTTTTTTTGTGTGTGTTTTTACGTGATATATCAATAATACGGCGTTATAAATCAATACAAACAAAAAGGAATGTGATAGAATGAAAAAATCGGAAAAGATCGGAAAAGAAAGGACGACTAAAAATGAAAAACAAAAAGTTAAGTACCACAATTACTATTACTATTTCCATTGTTGCTGCTGTTTGCATACTGGGATTGTTTTTGTTTGCAAATGGAAGTATGACCTCTGTAATGAAGAAAAAATGGTATGGATAATATGAAAACTGCTTTAGAGTCTAGGCAGAAGGTAATTGAGGATTATGTGAATAATGCAGAAAATCAGCTGGTTTCTTATAGTAAAGGAATCGAAATTGTGAATTTATTAGAACATCCGGACGAACCGGATGTTGTAGAAAAAGCGCAAAAGTATACAGAAAATTATTATAAAGAGTTGTCCGGATGGGAAGGAATTTATGCCGGAGACCCAAATACGCATGTGCTTGCTCATAACAATCCGAAAGTAGTTGGTATGACTACAAGAAAAGGGGAGGCGCTGAAACAACTGCAGAATGCGATGAAAGAATCAAACCGGTTGTATAATGCCGGAATTATTGTTTCACCTGCTTCACAGAAATTAACACTTTCTATGTATTGTCCAATTTATAAAGGGGACAAAATGATTGGCTATGTCGGTGGTGGTCCATTTGGCGAACAGCTTCAGAAAAGTTTGGATTCGTTAAAGGTTGAAGGTCTTGCACATGCGTCATTTACGATGATAAACACTAAGACAAAAACATACATATTCAGTCAGGATTCTAAAAAGATTGCAAAAGAAATTAAGGATCCTATGCTTTTGCAGGTGGTTGAAAATGCAGAAAAGAATGGAAACCAGATTCAGGAAATTGAGTACAAAGATGCAGACGGAAATGATTCCGTCGGAGTGTATCGTGCGATTTCTAACCGTGGCTGGGCTGTGGTTATGACAGATACCGAGGATGAGATTTATGCGATGGCAAATGCAAACCGCAATATGCTTGGTGGTATTTGCATTGGATCATTCCTTTTGATTGTAATCCTTACTTTTGTGGTAATCCGATTCTGTCTAAGTCCATTAAAAGTGGCAGAAAGAGCCATTTTGAAATTGAAAGATTTGGATTTAAGTAAAGACAAGAAAATTCAGAAATATGTAAATGGTAAGAGTGAATTGGTCATATTGCTACGGCAATTGATTCATTATATGATACGTTTTCTTCCATTATTGATACGCTTAGTGGATGCTCAAGTTCTCTTTTGGGATCGGCTGAGAGGATTACGGAAACTTCGCACGAATTGTATGAGTGTGTCGGAGATAATGCTGCAACGGCAGAACAAGTTGTGGCAGGTGCGACCATGACTAAGGAAGCGGTCGAACAGGTTGGTAAAGAAATCAGCCATATTTCAAAATTAGTTGATGAGGTTGGCGAACAGGTAAAAGCCGGAAGTGAGCGAAGTGAAGAACTGATTCAGGATGTTATGAAGATGAAAGAAGTTGCGAATGAATCTTTGGATGTAAATAGCGAAAAGATGAAATCAAACGAGGAAAGAATCGAGAAGGCAATGAAAGATTTGAAGTCGCTGTCACGAATTAACGAGATGGTAGATCAAATTCTGGAAATAACAAGCCAGACGAATCTTTTGTCTTTGAATGCTTCAATTGAAGCGGCTCGCGCCGGAGAGGCAGGTCCGTGGGTTTGCTGTTGTTGCAAGCGAAATTGGTAACCTTGCCCTGAGTTCATCGAAAACGGCTACGGAAATACAGACAATCTGTAAAGACACGAATAAAAATATTGAATATGTACGACAGTGTTTTATGTCAATTTTAGAGTATTGGAAAACAGATGTTACGAACCAGTTTAAGGACTTTATTGAAATGTCAAATAACTATAATACGTCCATTGAGTCCATTGAAAATGTAATTAGCGGAATTCAAAATTCAACGGATTCCTTTGTGAATGGTATGTCAGCAATCTGTCAGCAAATGGATCGTGTGGAACTGGCTACGGATGAAAATGCACAGGAATGGAACGTATTATCGATAAAATCGGCAAAACATCAAAGAGTGCAGAAACGATTTCCGGTGTCACGAAGGATAATCAGAAAAATGCAGAGGAAATTCGTGATATCGTGAAAAAAATTTACAAAATAAAAAATCACGATTAAGGAATGACAAAAATAGTTGACAACCCTGTCAATATTCGATAAAATAATAAAAATACAAATAGAATACAAAAAGAGAGGAAGAGAAAAGATGGGAACTATTATTGGTGAAGGCATTACATTTGACGACGTATTATTGGTACCCGCATATTCTGAAGTAATACCGAATGAAGTTTGTTTGAAAACTCATTTGACAAAGGACATTGAATTAAATATCCCTATGATGAGTGCAGGGATGGATACGGTAACAGAACACCGCATGGCGATTGCGATGGCGCGTCAGGGCGGTATCGGAATTATTCACAAGAATATGTCTATTGAGGCACAGGCTGATGAGGTAGACAAGGTAAAACGTTCGGAGAATGGTGTTATCACAGATCCATTTTATCTTTCTCCGAATCATACATTGGCAGACGCAGATGATTTGATGGCAAAATTCCGTATTTCAGGTGTTCCGATTACAGAGGGACCAAATAAAAAACTGGTTGGTATTATTACAAACCGTGATTTGAAATTTGAAACCGATTTTACGAAAAAATCAGTGAGTGTATGACATCGGAAGGTCTCGTGACAGCACCGGAAGGTATTACATTGGAGGAAGCAAAACAGATTCTGGCAAAAGCCCGTAAGGAAAAACTGCCAATCGTAGACAAAGACGGAAACCTGACCGGACTTATCACAATTAAGGATATTGAGAAACAGATCAAATATCCAAATTCAGCAAAGGACAAGCAGGGCAGACTTTTGTGTGGTGCCGGTGTTGGTGTAACGGCTAATATCATGGATCGTGTAAAAGCACTGGTAGATGCACAGGTAGATGTCATTGTTATTGATACGGCACATGCCATTCCGCAAATGTATTAAAAGTTGTAAAAATGGTTCGTGACGCATATCCGGATTTGGGTATTATCGCAGGTAATGTGGCAACCGGAGAAGCTACCCGTGCTTTGATTGAAGCCGGTGTTGATGCAGTAAAAGTTGGTATCGGACCTGGTTCTATCTGTACAACCCGTGTGGTTGCCGGTATTGGTGTACCACAGATTACTGCAATTATGGATTCTTACAACGTAGCAAAAGAGTATGGTATTCCGGTAATTGCCGATGGTGGTATTAAGTATTCCGGAGATATGACAAAAGCAATTGGAAGCCGGTGCAAATGTTTGTATGATGGGAAGTATTTTTGCCGGTTGTGACGAGAGCCCGGGAAGCTTTGAATTGTTCCAGGGAAGAAAGTATAAAGTATATCGTGGCATGGGTTCCATTGCAGCGATGGAAAACGGAAGTAAAGACCGCTATTTCCAGCAGGATGCTAAGAAATTAGTTCCGAAAGAGTAGAGGGACGTGTTGCATACAAAGGTTCAGTAGAGGATACGGTATTCCAGTTGATTGGCGGAATCCGTTCCGGCATGGGATATTGTGGAGCAAAGACGATTGAGGATTTGAAGGAGAACGGACACTTTGTGAAAATTTCCGCTGCTTCTTTGAAGGAGAGCCATCCACATGATATCCACATTACGAAAGAGGCACCAAACTATAGTGTCGAATAAAAAAGAAGATACTCTTCGCGGACGAAAAAGACGGACGTCGAAGAGAGGGCGCTGCGCACTGATTATCAGTGTCGCAGCGTTTTTCATCCTTTTATGCTGTGTGATTGTTTCCTTTATAGTGAGAAATAACCGAGACAACACCGTGCAGGCACAAAAAATACTTCCGAAATTATCGATACAGACAAAACTGATTCAGAAAAATAAATATTCGATACCGGGAATTGCGCTTAAAAAGGTGAAAGGTGTTGTCATTCACTATACGGCAAATCCGGGAACGGATGCAGAAGACAACCGAAATTATTTTAATAATCTTCCAAAACTTAATGCCGGAAAACAAAAGGCGACTTATGCCAGCAGCCATTTTGTGATTGGCTTAGAGGGACAGATTGTCCAGTGTATTCCGTTAAATGAAATTGCCTACGCCTCCAATGGGAGAAATTACGATACCATATCCATTGAGTGCTGTCATCCGGGAAAAGATGGAAAGTTTAACAATACAACCTATCAGGCGCTTATTGAACTGGTTTCGTATTTGTGTTTGAAATATGATTTGACAAAAGAACAAGTGATTCGTCATTACGACGTGACGGGGAAACTTTGTCCGTTGTATTTTGTGAAACACGAAGATGAATGGAATCAATTGAAAGATAAAATAGAAAAAAACTGCCAAACCATTTCCGAGTCTTAAAGGATGGGTGGCAGTTTTTTGTTTATAAAGTCATGTGAACTTCTGTTTCCTCCGGTGAATAGGCATGGTATTTGATTCCTGCGGATTTCATCATTTTTTGGATGCTAGGACAGAAGCGGTGTTGGCATATTTATCTTCGGCGTAGATGACTTCGCAGATACCGGACTGAATTAACGCTTTCGTACATTCATTGCAGGGAAACAGCGTAGTGTATATTTTTGCCCCTTTTAAATTTGTGCCGGTATAATTGAGCAGTGCGTTTAATTCCGCGTGGCAGACATATAAATATTTAGTCTGCAGCGGGTCGTCACTGTCGCTGTCCCATGGATAAATATCATCGGAGCATCCTTGTGGCATGCCATTATAGCCAACTGATAAAATTTTGTTATCCTTTCCTACAATGCAGGCACCGACGCTTGTGTGTGGGTCTTTACTGCGCATGGCGGAAAGCTTTGCAATTCCCATAAAATACTGGTCCCATGAAAGATAATTCGTTCGTTTCATAAATGCCTCCTTGTGTGTAGATGCAGTTGTTCAGGATTCCCCGCTCTTAAATATTCGCATTTTGTAAAAAGAAGGAGCCGTTTACCAGCTCCTTTCTATTCATTCGACGGGTAGAATTGTAGTTGCAGTACGACTGCCCTCTACATTACGCAAGTTTGTTTACAGCGATTGTTAAACGAGAAACTTTTCTTGCAGTAGTATTCTTGTGATAAATACCTTTTTAGTAGCTTTATCAAGTTCTGATACAGCAGCTTTCAATGCAGCTTCAGCAGCAGCCTTATCGTTTGCAGCGATAGCAGCATCAACTTTCTTCACAGCTGTTTTTACACGAGAACGAACAGATTTGTTTTTCTCAGCTCTTTTTTCAGCTACTAAAATTTTTTTTTGCAGATTTAATGTTTGCCAATTCCAGCACCTCCATCGTAATAATTAAATTCATTCTTTGTTTGGTTTGGCTTGTCGGACACGGACAACAGCACAAACACACCTAATTATCTTATTATATATACCACATATTGTCAAGTAAATAGTTGCAAATTAACATAAAAATAAAAAATAGGACACAATAAATTTGTGATTGGATGCAAAACAGTGCAGGAGGCGGCAAAATGACCGAAAAACGGACGGACTTAGCATTAGAGGCAAGAGAGAGTTTTTCCCAGAAATCATGTAGAAATACAGGGGTTGTTCTGGAAAAAAAAAATGTCTGCAAGGCAAGGTGAAAATTACGACGGTAATTATTCGGGATGAAGCAGGCAGCAAAGCAATGAAAAAACCAAAAGGAACTTATATTACAATCGAATCACCACTTATGCTTCATGGAGATATTGACGAGAGAGCCATTTTGCTCTGTGTCTGTGAACAGTTGGAAAGTATGATAAAGGGACTTCGTAAAAGAGCGTTTTGGTTGTTGGATTGGGAAACCGGGAAGTGACCTCGGATTCATTAGGACCGAAAATGACAGACGCCCTTTTTGTGACGAGACATTTTAAAGAAGAATTTGGTGCATCTTTTATGCAGGAAAATGGATATGGCTGTGTGAGTGCAATAGCACCCGGTGTCATGGCGCAGACCGGAATTGAGACTGAAGAGGTATTACAGGGGATTATACGGAAGACAAAACTGTATTTGGTAATTGTCGTGGACGCATTAGCATCCAGAAGTGTGCAAAGGCTTTGTACAACGGTACAGATTACAGATACGGGAATTGAGCCTGGTGCCGGCGTTGGAAACCGCAGGAAGGAACTAACCAAAAAGACGCTTGGAATTCCGGTTGTTGCAATTGGTGTTCCTACGGTTGTAGATGCGGCAACCATTATTTCCGACCATTTGGAGCATGTATTAGAGAAACAGGGGTATTCGGAGGAGGAAATTGAGCGGTTTATTTATGAAATTCTGACCGAGGAAACAACCGATGTGATGGTAACGCCGAAAAATATTGACGAATCGGTGAATCAAATTAGTAAAGATCTTGCAAAAAGTATTAAATCATTGTTTTCAAAAACGGATAATTATGGAAACAGCAGCATATCCTTTTATGAAAAAAGAAGATATGAAGAGAGAATGAAAAATGAAGTTTGGCATGCGGGTCGCAATTGGGGTGTTTGTCACCTCTTTAGCAGGAGCGCTTTTGTTATAAAAGATGCAGGGAAAATGGAAATAGCAGAGGAAGCGGGAAGATTTCTTGCAAAGGAGAGTTGTTTCTGCCTTTGGAATGGACAAGAAGGACGATATGTGTTAGCGGAACTCTTAGGGGGACAGTCTTATTTTGAGCCAAATCAGGCGCTGGCAGAAAGTGATGCGGGAAAGGAAAAACTGGCAGTAGTTGAAAACCGTGAACTGCAGGAAGGACAGATACCAAAACCAAGTGAGCCGCTTATTGGTGACGTGGAAGAAAAACAGCCGGCAGTGGAAGTGTCAAACCAGGTTGTCCGCCGCAAAAACAGTACAGTGGAACAATTGCGGGAGTCACTCAGTGTGGATTATTTGTGGAAAAATTTTTATATTATAGATTCAACGACTTCTGTGACAAAAAGCAGTTTGATGTGGCTGCGATGTTACATAAAAATTTGAAATTGAAAAAGAAAAAGGGAAAAACAAATTTTGATTTATCATACGCATGGTGCTTCGGAAGAGTTTTCAGACAGCAAAAAAACGATATTCACGATTCCGTTGTCGGCGTTGGTACAGAACTTACAAAAGAACTGGAAAAAAGGGGATATTCCGTTTACCATGATACGACGAGATATGATTCTATTAACGGGGGCATTGACAGGAGCCTTGCATACAATAAATCACTGGAAGGGGTTCAAAATATACGCAAAAAAATCCGGATATTAAAGTGCTGATTGACTTGCACCGTGATTCGGTTGGCAAAGGAAAGCATACGTATACCACCATTCAAGGGAAAAAAACGGCGATTGTCATGTTCTTTAATGGTATGAGTAGAACAAAATCGGGTGCCATTCCTTATTTGTATAATCCGAATTTACAGGAGAATCTGGCGTTTAGTCTTCAGATGAAATGCACGGCTATGGAATACTATGATGGATTTACCAGACAAATCTATCTAAAGGATACCGCTACAATCTGCATTTGGAACCACGTTCATTATTGATTGAGCTGGGAAATGAAAATAATACGGTAGAAGAAGCAAAAAACGCAGCAGCACCATTGGCAGATGTGTTAGATAAAGTGCTTTCTCGGTGATTGCGGTATACATTTTTGGAAATTTTTATGAAAAAAACAGAAAAAACCTTGTAATTTGGTGCTTTGTCGTTTTACGTCAAAAAAAGTCGTCCAACGAGCGCTTCTTTTTGGTAGAATAGAGACTAAGGAGGAGAAAAAATATGGTTCAAGAACAAAATGAAATTATTGGAAGACGTTTACAGGATGTGAGAGAAAGTGCCCATATGGATTTTTATGATATGGCAAAACTGCTCCGCGTGAGTGTAGGACATTATCGAAAGATTGAGAGAGGAGTGTATGGGCTGGATGTTGAAAAACTTGTTATTCTATATGAGAAGCTCGATGTAGATCCGCTGTATCTGTTAGCTGGCAGGCAGAAGGCAAGACGGGAATCAGTGGATTCACATCTTGCGATACGAAACCGCAGGGTGTGTGAACTGCTCGAATACGCAAGCAGCAGCTAAGTGATGAAGGAGAGGAGTATCGGTGACAAAAGTTCTTGTTTTCTCAAAGTCAAATCCGATTAAAGACTGGGAAGCAGCCAAATGGAATCTTCAATTCTTATGTGTCGAAAGTCAGCAGGAAGCAATCCATATGTTAGAGACAAACACCATTCATGTTGTAGTAGTAGATATAGAGGAGAGGGAACAGGAAGGACTAGCCTTTGTTTCTTGTCTGAGAGGCTTACAGCGTTTTTATCTGCTCCCGGTGATTTTACTGGCAAAAGATGATACGTATGAAAGTCTGGCATTTCATGTATTTCATTGTTTTGATTATGTGATAAAACCAATTGAGAAAGAACGATTGGAAAAACTACTTCACTGGATTGACGGACGTTTTGATAACAAGGGTGCTGCAAAGGCGCTGGTGATAAACACACGGCTTGGTATACACATGTTTGAGGCAAAGGATATTTTGTATCTGGAAATCTGCAATAAAACGCTGTATGTTCATACCCGGTATGATGTCTTTTCGTTTCCGTACCGCAAACTTGGTGTCTGTATGGAGCAGTGTGGCGGTGACTTAGTGCAGTGCCATCGCTCGATTGCGGTAAACTGTTTGTATGTAAAAAAAAAATTGATTATGTAAACCGGCAGATTTGTCTGGTAAAGCAATATGGCAATGTCGCACTAGGAAGAAAATATATGAAAGGTCTTCGCAAACAATTTGATGAGAGAACACAGATTTCGTATACTGATAGTGTTTTTCAGAGAGTTAAGGAGGTGCGAAAGATGAAGGATATCTTTTGGTTCGGCATGGAAGACAATGTTCTAAATTGTGTAATGTCGATGTTTCTCTGGATGAAAGTGGGCGTAAGCAGGCTGAACTTGCCGGAAAACGTCTGATTTCTTATCAGTTGGAAAAGTTATACTGCTCACAGTTAATTCGTGCAAAAGAGACAGCGGAAATTATTGGACGTTTTGTGAATCTGCCGGTCGAAGAAGTGGCAGACATCGAAGAAATCCATTTTGGTGGATTTACCGGCAAAACCGATGACCGGATTCGTATGGAATATGCTGAGTTTCGTAAGGAGCGTGCGTCTCATAAAGAAGACCTTCCCTATCCGGAGGGCGGTGAGTGCGGACGTGATGTGGTTAAGCGTGTTATGCCAAAATCAAACAAATCTGTCAAAGAGAAGAAAACAGGGTTGCTATCGTAACACATGGTGGTGTAATACGCTCGGTGTGTGCCGATATTCTTCATACCGGTCAGGAGAACAAATTAAAATTTGGAATCGACCTCGAAAATACAAGTTTTACCCATTTGATTTACGATGAGGATAGAGACTTTTTTATTCTTGAGCGTTTTAATGATTTTGCTCATTTGGAGTCTCATCCGGAGTTACTTCGAAAAAAATTGGAAAACTTCCTTGAGAGAAATGGATGAAAACTGGCATGGTAAAAAATAAGAAACTGGCAGTTTTCATGTAGCCATCCTTTGTATAATAAGAGAGAAATTTATACAGGAGGACAAAACAATGGATTCAAAAACAAAACAACAAACAGTACAGATGGGTACAGGAAAGATTACAGTATCCGAAATTACAATGTGCGGCGTATTTGCTGCCTTGACTTTTTTACTGACAAGATACATTCAGGTGCAGATTATACCGGCAAAAGGTGGTCTGGTTCACTTAGGTAATGTTCCGATGTTTTTGCAGCAGCATTTTTCGGCAAGCGTGTTGGTGCGATTTGCGGCGGCGTTGGTATGGCATTATCGGATGTACTTTCTCCATGGATTGTATATGCTCCGGCAACTTTGATTGTAGTTGGTCTGATGGGCTTTGTATTTGGTTTGATTGTAAAGAAAAAACCAACGATTGTTAATCTGATTGTGGCAACGGTTGTTGTTCTTGCAATTAAATTAGTTGGTTATTATTTGTTTGAGGTATTGCTTACATCAAGTTTTGTTGTGCCGCTGGCTTCGATTCGGGCAACATTATGCAGATTGTAACAGGAGCAATTATTGCTATTCCGATTATTTTGGTATCACGTGTCGGTATGGCAAAGGTAAAACGTTCTATGGAAGCTTAATTGGCGAAAAAGAACGGACAGAAAGGATGATAAGAATGTATCAGATGATGACACCGGGACCTACGATGCCGGCAGCTTCTGTAATGGAAGCAAGAAGCAGGGCGTTTGCAAACCCGGATGTAGATGAGACAGTTTGTGAAGAATACCATCAGGTATGCAAAGATTTGTCAAATCTTCTTGGCACTGACAACGAGACTTATGTATTGGGCGGCGAGGGATTCTTGCCTTGAGGCTGCCTGTGCAACCTTAACAGAGCCGGGGGATAAGGTGTTGGTTATTGATAATGGTATTTTTGGAAGAGGCTTTGCTGATTTTGTAAGTCTTTACGGCGGAGAGCCAACCTTATATACCGTTGATTACCACTATCCGATTGTAGTAGAAGATTTGGCAGAATATTTAAAAGAAAATCACGATTTTAAGTACGCAACAGTTGTTCACTGTGATACACCAAGTGGTGTGCTCAATGATATCAGTAAGATTTGCCCGCTGTTAAAGCAGTATGGGATTCTTACGGTAGTCGATGCGGTTGCCTCTATGTTTGGTGAAGATGTGAAAGTCAATGAATGGCAGATTGATGTGATTTGCGGCGGTTCACAGAAAGCTTTGTCGGCGCCTCCCGGACTTGCGTTTGTTACAGTGAGTGAGGATGCCATGAAAGCGATGGAAAGCCGGAAAACCAAAGTGGCTTCTTTCTACTGTAATATTCTTGCATTTAAGAACTATTACAAAGATAAGTGGTTTCCATACACGATGCCAATCAGTGACATTTATGGTCTCTGTGAGGCGGTAAGACTGGTGAAGGAAGATACCGAGCGTGTAGCCCGCCATCATAAGATTGCCGGGGCAGTAAGAAAAGCGGTGAAAGAGGCAGGCTTATCACTTTATCTGGATTACGGAGATTCTGCAACTGTGACCGTTATTAATGTGCCACAGGGACTGCGTGATATAGATATTATCAACACTATGAAAGATAAATACGGTATTCTGATATCCGGCTGCTTTGATGTTCTTGCCGGCAAAGTAATCCGACTTGGGCATATGGGAAATAATGCAAGAGTTGAGAAGGTGGCAGATATGTTATCTGCGTTTACGAAGGCATTAAATGATTTAGGTTTTTCCTGCCGGTGTGATATGAAAGAAAGTTTTTACCGCAGCTTATAAGCGAAGATTGCAAAATCCCTCTTTTCATGATATTCTATTGTGAAATGGGGGATTTTTTGAAAGTGAGGCAACAAAAGAGTGGATTTTAGAGAATTTTTACGACAAGGATTTGTGGTATTAGACGGCGCGACCGGTTCAAATTTGCAGCAGGCCGGTATGAAAAGTGGTGACTGTCCGGAGCAGTGGATTGCAAAACATCCGGAAGTGTTTATTGACTTACAGTGCCGATATATTGAGGCAGGTTCTGATGTCCTTTATACACCGACATTTACCTGTAATCGAATTAAATTAGATGAATATGGACTTGCGTCTAAGCAGGAAGAACTTACGAAAACATTGGTGGGTCTTACAAAAGAAGCGATTCGCAGAAGTAAAGCAGACCGCAAAATTTATGTTGCCGGAGATATTTCCATGACCGGGCAGCAGTTAGAGCCAATTGGAAGTATGCCGTTCGAAGAACTGGTAGATGTTTATAAACAGCAGGTTCGTTTGTTGGCGAAAGAGGGCGTCGATTTATTTGCGATTGAGACAATGATGAGCTTGCAGGAGTGCCGCGCTGCCTTGCTGGCGGTAAAAGAAACTTGTGACATACCGGCTCTTGTGACGCTTACGTATCAGGAGGATGGACGGACGTTGTATGGAACGAGCCCTGAGACAGCATTGGTTGTTTTGCAGTCGATGGGGGCAGATGCCATCGGAATTAACTGTTCGACAGGACCGGATAAGATGGTAGATGCGGTAAAAGCAATGGCGGAGTATGCTTGTGTTCCGCTTGTCGTAAAACCAAATGCCGGACTGCCGTTTTTGCAGGATGGTGTGACGTGTTACGATATGGATGCTGAGAGTTTTTCCGAGGCAATGATGCCGCTTGTGGATGTTGGGGCAACTGTGCTTGGCGGATGCTGTGGAACAACGCCGCAGCATATTCAGAAACTTGTCAGCCGGTTAAAAGAGAAAAAAGCAAGAGAAATTTCGGAGAGGAAAAGTATCCGTGCCTTGACAACAGAGCGCAACATTACACCGATTTCATTAGATGGAAGATTTCGAATTGTCGGCGAGAGAATCAATCCTACCGGGAAAAAAGAACTGCAGGAAAAACTGCGTGCAGGTGATTTGAGTCTTGTTATGGATATGGCAGAAGAACAGGAAAAATTAGGTGCATCAATTCTGGATGTCAATATGGGAATGAACGGCATTGACGAAAAAAGAGATGATGTTACGTGCGGTTAATGAGTTGACGATGACGGTGGATTTGCCACTTAGCATTGATTCGAGTTATATTGACGTTGTGGAAAGTGCCCTTCGTATTTATCCGGGACGAGCTTTGATTAACTCGATTTCTCTGGAACCGGAAAAGTTTGAAAAATTAATACCGATTGCAAAAAATATGGTGCTATGTTTATTCTGCTTCCTTTGTCGGATGCCGGACTTCCAAAAGATTTGGATGAGAAAAAACGATTATCCATACAATATTAGACGAGGCAAAACGCCATGGAATGGCAGAAGAAGACATTGTTGTGGATGGTCTGGTGGCTACGATAGGGGCAAATAAAAAATGCCGCACTGGAAGTGTTGGAGACGATACGCTATTGTAAAAATGATTTGGGCGTGGCTACGATTTGCGGTCTTTCAATATATCCTTTGGACTGCCGGAACGTGTTTTTGTTAATACAGCATTTTTAACACTTGCGATTGGACAGGGACTTACGATGGCAATTGCGAATCCATCTCAGACATTGCTTGTCAATGCCGCACTTGCTTCGGATTTGCTTTTGAATAAAGAAGAAGCGGATTTGCATTATATTAATGGTGTGGCGGGAGCTGTGATTACGCAGAGCCAGCCAAAGAATGAAGTGGCAGAGGAAGACACCACCCGTTGTATTTGGCGGTTGTCAAAGGAAAGAGCGGACATGTGCTTGAACTTGTGGAAGAAGAACTGAAAAAGGGAACCGAGCCGTCTGAGATTATTGATAAGTATTTGATTGCGGCAATTAATTATGTCGGTGAATTGTTTGAGCAGAAGAAATATTTTCTCCCTCAGCTTATTGCCAGTGCTGAAACGATGGAAAAGGCGATTAACCGTTTAGAGCCGCTTTTGGAGGCGGCAAGAGGGAATGAAAAACTGGCAACTATCGTGGTGGCAACCGTAAAGGGCGATATTCACGATATTGGGAAAAATCTGGTGGCGCTGATGCTGAAAAACTATGGGTATCATGTCATTGATTTAGGAAAAGATGTGGAAACACAGACAATTTTAGATACTGCGAAAGCTGAGAATGCTTCGATTATTGGTCTGTCTGCCCTTATGACAACGACGATGATGGAGATGAAAGAAGTTGTGGATGAGGCAAAGAAGCAGGGCGTAAAAGCCAAGATTATTATTGGAGGCGCAGTAGTGACAGAAAGTTTTGCTGAAGAAATTGGAGCAGATGGCTATTCGGCAGATGCCAGAGAGGCGGTTAAAGTAGTGAATCGTCTGCTTGAGAAGTAAGAAGAGAGGATTTTGATGGTGGTTGATGTAATTATTCCGGTATACCGTCCGGGAGAGAAAAATTGACAAAACTAATTGACTGGCTGAACAAACAGACTGTAAAACCTTCACATGTATTTTTATGCAGACGTTAGTTGAGGAAAAAGAAGATGAAGAAGTTTTACAGATGTTACAAAAGGCGGAAAATGTGGAGATTGTTCCGATTGAGAAAAAGGATTTTGACCATGGCGGCACCAGAAATAAAGGGGCGGCCTTGTCAAAGGCAGATTATATGCTCTTTATGACGCAGGATGCAGTTCCGGTTGATGCTTATCTCATTGAGAATTTGGTACAGGCAATGGAAGAGGAAGAAGCCGCAACAGCCTATGGAAGACAGTTGCCGGATGATACGGTTGGTGTGATTGAACATTATACAAGAGAGTTTAATTATCCGGCAAAGAGTTATGTGAAATCCCAAAAGGATTTGGAAACAATGGGTATTAAAACGTATTTCTGCTCAAATGTCTGCGCAATGTACCGTAAAGATGTATATGAAAAAATGGGCGGCTTTGTGCTTCATACCATTTTCAATGAAGATATGATTATGGCATCGAAAGTGATACAGGCAGGAGATAAAATTGCTTATGTGGCAGAGGCGATGGTTATCCATGCTCATAAATACACTTACAGGCAGCAGTTTACGAGAAATTTTGATTTGGCAGTTTCCCAGCGCCAGTATCATGAAATTTTTGATGCGGTGAAATCGGAATCCGAGGGAATGCGGTTAGTGAAAAACACGATGAAATATTTGTTCCGTCATGGAAAATGGTATCTTGTGCCGGATTTGATTTTCCAAAGCGGCTTTAAGTTTTTGGGATACCGGTTTGGTAAGAAGTATGATAAACTTCCGCTCTGGCTGGTAAAGAAATTTTCGATGAATCCATCGTACTGGAGGGACAAGGAGTGAAAGAACAAGTTGAGATTGTGATGGCAACATATAATGGAGAAAAATATATAAAAGAGCAGTTGGATTCTTTGCTTTCACAGAGTCATCCGTATCTTTTGGTGGATGTATGTGATGACGGCTCTACGGATGACACGGTTTCGATTGTAAAGGAATATGAAAAAAAGGACAGTCGTGTCCGTCTCTTTGAAAATAAGACAAATCAAAAGGGTATATAAGAAATTTTATGTCTGGCATTGTTCGTTGTGACAGCCCGTATATTATGCTGTGTGACCAGGATGATATCTGGAATTGGGATAAGGTAGAGCTTACCTTGGAGAAAATGAAACTGATGGAGAGAGAAAATCCGGAAAAGCCGGTGCTTGTCTTTACCGATGCCATGAATTTTGACAGCAGTACCGGAAAAAAACTGGGACGTTTTCACGAAATGAGTCATTTGAATGTAAAAAAGGTTGACACCGCACATCTTTTTATGGAAAATAAGTGTATTGGCTGCACCATTATGATGAACCGGGCAATTCTTCCGTATTTGAGAGAACTGCCGGAAGAAATACGGGTGCATGACTGGTGGCTTGCTTTGATATGCAGTCACTTTGGTGCCATTGGATATTTGCCGGAGGCGACACTTATGTATCGCCAGCACGAAGGAAATCAAATCGGAGGAACATCGTATTCCGGTTACTTAAGAAAAAAGAATTTCCAAAATGAAAGAGCAGCGGCAGGTACTTTTTGACACGTATCGGCAGGGGAAAAGTTTTTTGCGGGTCTTTGATTCACAGATGACCAAAGAACAGAGAAAAACGGCAACGAAGTTTGCCACAATGGCGGATGCTTCCTTTTTGGACGACGCTATCTGGCATTGCGGTATGGTTTTTTGAAAAGCGGTCTGATTCGAAATGCAGGATTGTTTTTTCTTATTGTAAATACGAGAGAATAGAAAGAGAGGCCTGATATGGGTAAAACAAAAGCGGGAAAAGGGAAGATTGTGGCAAGAATATTTCTTGTGATTGGAATTTTGCTGTCGATGACCGCAGGTAGTGGTTTGGCTTATGTTAAGCATACCGGAGATAAAATGTTGGGTTTGATGAATTACGACAAATCGAATAAAGTATCCGGGATGGATTTGAGCAAATATGCGTTAGACAGTGATACAGAAATTGTGAATATTTTATTGGTTGGTGCAGATAAGAATCTGGATGAACAGGATAAGGATGTTGAGAGACGTTCGGATTCGATGATGATTGCAACCTTGGATATTAAACATAACAAGCTGAAATTGACTTCTTTGATGCGTGATATGTATGTGGATATACCGGGATATGGCGGTTATAAATTAAATGCTGCTTATTCCTTTGGCGGTATCAAATTGCTTTATAAAACATTGGCGAAAAATTTTGGTATCAAATTAGATGGTTATGTGGAAGTGAATTTCGACGCCTTTGTTAATGTTATTGATGAACTTGGCGGTATCGAGGTAAATCTGACTGACTCAGAGGCACTGAATCTTCGCCAGACCAATTATATCAAACGAAGAAAGTACCGCAGTGTGAAAAAGGAAAACAAATCTTTAACGGGCAGCAGGCACTTGGCTACTGCCGAATCCGTCATGGTAAGAGACAGCCGGACGGTCATTATCCGGGCGTTTATACGGCAAGCGGAAAAGGAGATGATTACGGAAGAACAGAACGTCAGCGTCTGACGATGCAGGCAATTCTTAAGAAGGTAAAACAGTTGTCTCCGGAAGAGATGATTGAACTGGCAGAAGTGATTATGCCAAACGTAAAAACAGATGTAGATGAGCGGGATATTTATTCATATCTGCTTGCTGTTGTACGGATGGGTACGACAAAAATCCATCAGTTCAGTCTGCCGATTGACGGCGGCTATACAAGCCAGACAATTCGCGGTCAGTCGTGTCTTGTACCGGATTTGCCAAACAACAAATCCGCACTTAAAAAGTTTCTCTTTAAGAGTTGACAATAAAGACCTATATTGCTACAATTAAATGAGCGTTGTTTCAGATTAATACGCTAGGATATTCGATAAAGAGGGGGCGTATCCCATGAGTAAAAGTAGTTTTATCTATATTGGTAAATAATACCTCCGGTGTGCTGAGCCGTGTTGCCGGTTTATTCAGCCGCCGTGGTTATAATATTGACAGTCTGACTGTTGGTGAGACAGAGAATCCGGCATTTTCGCGTATGACGGTATCCGTTACGGGGATGATATTGTGCTGGAGCAGATTGAAAAACAGGTTAATAAGTTAGAAGATGTAAAATCCGTCAAACAGCTTACCGGTGAAGCGTCGGTATGCCGTGAATTGATATTGGTTAAGGTTGAAGCAGATAAAGACGCAAGACCGGTAGGTAATGCGATTGTTGATATTTTCCGTGCGAAAATTGTAGATGTTGCAGATAATTCAATGATGATTGAGTTGACGGGTAATCAGGCAAAACTGGACGCTTTTATCAAACTGATTGAGGGCTATGAGATAAAAGAACTGGTACGTACCGGTATTTCCGGTTTGGCTCGTGGTTTTTATGATGGAGCCAAAGAGAGTAAGTAATTTACTACTTAGAAAACCATCCACGGATTTTATCCCGGATAGGCTTTAAATACAATTAATTTAGGAGGCTGTAAATATGTCAGAAGCAAAGATTTATTACCAGGATGACTGTAACTTGGCAGCACTGGACGGTAAAACAATTGCCGTAATCGGTTATGGTAGTCAGGGACACGCACATGCATTGAACGCAAAGGAGTCTGGATGCCACGTAATTATTGGTCTTTATGAAGGATCAAAATCATGGAAGAGAGCAGAAGAGCAGGGATTTGAAGTATATACGGCAGCCGAAGCTGCTAAAAAAGCTGATATCATCATGATTCTTATCAATGATGAGCTGCAGGCAAAAATGTACAAAAGAGTCCATTGAGCCAAACTTGGAAGCAGGCAATATGCTTATGTTTGCTCATGGTTTCAATATTCACTTTAACCAGATTGTTCCACCGGCTGACGTTGATGTAACGATGATTGCACCAAAAGGACCGGGACATACGGTACGCAGCGAGTATCAGGCAGGAAAAGGTGTTCCTTGTTTGGTAGCAGTACATCAGGATGCAACAGGAAAAGCTCTGGAGCTTGCACTTGCTTACTCCCTTGCAATTGGTGGTGCAAGAGCCGGCGTTTTGGAGACAACTTTCCGTACAGAGACAGAGACTGACCTCTTTGGTGAGCAGGCTGTTCTTTGCGGTGGTGTTTGTGCATTGATGCAGGCTGGTTTTGAAACTTTGGTAGAAGCTGGTTATGTCCCAAGAAATGCATACTTTGAGTGTATCCATGAGATGAAACTTATCGTTGATTTGATTTACCAGAGAGGATTTGCAGGCATGAGATATTCCATTTCTAACACAGCAGAGTATGGTGATTATGTAACAGGACCAAAAATCATTACAGAGGATACAAAGAAAGCTATGAAGAAGATTCTTTCCGACATTCAGGATGGTACTTTCGCAAAAGACTTCTTGCTTGACATGTCAGAAGCTGGCGGACAGGTTCACTTCAAGGCTATGAGAAAAATAGCTGCTGAGCATCCATCAGAAGTAGTTGGTGAAGAAATCCGTAAATTGTATAGCTGGAATGGCGAAGATAAGTTGATCAACAACTAATTTTAAGACATAAACAGATAATTAAGAAGAAACTCGGTTCATTTTGTGAATTGGGTTTCTTTTTTTGTGTGCTTCTTTTGGAGTTCCGTAATTTGCCAGAAAGGCTTTGCTTTTCGTGGGCACTTTCGTTCGTTGAGTATGCAGCGGTATGGGTGCTTATGCTGACGCATATACAAGCACCTCATACCGGCGTACTCAAAACCCACGAATCGCAAAGTCTTTCTGGCAAATTACCGGAAGCGTAAAAGACCCCAAAAAATATTTATCGCAACCCAAAACTGTGTTTAGAAATTGACGCTGCTCTTTTAAGTTTTTCATAATTTTAGTATAAAGTCTTTGTGGGGAGTGGGTTTTGAGTGCGTCAGTAGGTGGCACTGGTAGTTTCAGTGCCCCTACTGTTACGTACTCAATGAACGGAAGTGCCCACGAGACGCAAAGACTTTATACTAAAAAGTAAGAAAAACCTAAAAAAGCAACATCATCTATTGCCTAAAAACCATTTCATGATTTTTATTGCAAAATAGTAGAATTTATGATATGATAACAAAACGGTAAAAATAAAATAAAAAATATTAAATATAAGTTCTAAAAATGAATTATACGGCATATATATAGTTATGTAAAGAAAAATGCTTGATTTAAGCAGACAAAAACAAAGGGGGTCATGAGAAATGGCAGATAAGATTTTGGGAAACAATCAGGTGAATATTTATGGTGAAGTGGTAAGTGAGTTTGCTTTTAGCCATGAAGTGTATGGTGAAGGATTCTATATGGTGTATCTTTCGGTAAAACGATTGAGCCAAGTGTATGACAAGATTCCGCTCATGGTATCGGAGCGGCTTATTGACATAACGAAGGATTACCGAGGTATGTATATGGAGGCGAGTGGACAGTTTCGCTCTTATAACCGTCATGAAGAAAATCATAACCGGCTTGTTTTATCCGTGTTTGTAAGAGATTTACATATAGACGAAGAAGAGATGGAAGTAGAGAAACCGAATTATATCTTTTTGGATGGTTACTTGTGCAAACCACCGGTTTATCGAAAGACACCGCTTGGAAGAGAGATTGCAGACCTTTTGATCGCGGTGAACCGTTCTTATGGAAAATCAGATTATATTCCATGCATCTGCTGGGGAAGAAATGCCCGTTACGCCGATGGATTTGGTGTAGGAGAACACGTTCAGCTGTGGGGACGGATTCAGAGCCGTGAATACCAGAAGCAGGTTGGCGACGATGAATATGAAACACGCGTTGCTTATGAAATTTCCGTCAGCAAATTGGAGTGTGTGGAAAGAGTAATGAGATTACTGCAGTATGTGTGATTGATGAAGAAGATAAAAAAGAGTGAACTAATGCTTGACCACTAAAGGGAAGAGTGATATTCTTTTATATAGAAAGGTAGAGGCGCGGACTTTATCAGTAGCAAATCGGACATGACAGGATGGATGATGATTTGTGAAAGGAACGTCTGCCGAAGGAGAGGATTGCCTGCACATGATTCTTCTGGGCATATGGTAAATAATCATATGACTGTCATCGCTATGATGGAGTGCTACTCGTTATCGAAAACAATGAGGAGTTGGCACGTGTGTCAGCTCCTTTTTTTGCAATCCATTCATAAGCACAAAACGTAATTCAGAAAGGATGAAGAAAATGGCTATTTTTACTGGAGCAGGTGTTGCATTGATTACACCAATGAATGAAGACGGAAGTGTGAATTATGAAAAATTGAGAGAACTGTTGGAGTTTCATGTGGCAAATAAAACAGATGCCATCATTATTTGCGGAACAACCGGCGAGGCATCTACACTGTCAGATGAAGAACATTTGGAATGTATTCGTTTTGCCTGTGAAGTAATTAATAAACGGATTCCGGTTATCGCAGGAACCGGTTCGAACTGCACACAGTCGGCAATTGAGCTGTCAAAAGAAGCAGAGAAAAGTGGAGTGGATGGACTTCTCTTAGTTACTCCGTATTATAACAAAGCAACACAGAATGGTTTGAAAGCACATTACAAAGCCATTGCAAAAAGAAGTTAATGTTCCAATTATTTTATATAATGTACCAAGTCGTACGGGTACCAGATTAGCACCACAGACAGTTGTGGATTTGTGTCATGAAGTACCAAATATTGTCGGCGTAAAGGATGCGACAGGTGATATTTCAGAAGTTGCGGAATTAATGAGTTTAGCTAAAGGGAACCGTTGATGTATATTCCGGAAATGATGACCAGATTGTGCCGGTTCTTTCTCTTGGCGGTAAAGGCGTAATTTCCGTATTGTCAAATATTCTGCCAAAAGAGACCCATGACATGGTGGCAAGCTATCTTGAGGGCGATGTGGCAAAGAGCTGTGAGATGCAGTTGAAATATTTTGATTTGGTAAAGGCTTTGTTCTGCGAAGTAAATCCGATTCCTGTAAAGAAGGCATTGAATCTGATGGGAATGGAAGTGGGCAGTTTGCGTCTGCCTCTTACAGAAATGGAAGATGCAAATGCAAAGAGACTGGAAGAGGAAATGAGAAAAGCCGGCGTTATCAAATAATTAGTTACGATTGAAAAAGAATTAGGAGGAAGACGATGACTCGAATTATTATGTGCGGATGTAATGGTGCAATGGGGCGCATGATTACCGGAATTGTAAATGAAGATGCTGAGGCAGAAATTGTAGCAGGAATTGATATGGTGGATACGAAAGAACATTGTTATCCTGTTTTTCAGAAATTAGCAGACTGTGATGTAGAGGCAGATGCTTTGATTGATTTCTCGACACCAAAAATTTTGGATGATATTCTTACATTCAGCAAAGAGAAAAAAGTGCCGGTAGTACTTTGCACAACCGGATATGACGATGAGCAGCTTGCTAAAATTGAAGAAGCAGCAACACAGACAGCCGTTTTGAAATCTGCAAACATGTCACTTGGTATCAACACACTTTTGAAGCTGGTGCAGGATGCGGCAAAAGTATTTGCTACAGAAGGATTTGATGTGGAAATCGTAGAAAAACATCACAACCAGAAACTGGATGCTCCATCCGGTACGGCACTTGCATTAGCGGATTCCATTAATGAGGCAATGGGAAATCCATACGAGTATGTTTATGACCGCTCGCAGAGAAGACAGAAACGTGATAAAAAAGAACTTGGCATTTCCGCAGTGCGTGGTGGTACGATTGTCGGCGACCACGATGTGATTTTTTGCCGGTAAAGATGAAGTGATTACATTTTCCCATACTGCCTACAGTAAAGCTGTATTTGGAAAAGGCGCTGTGGCAGCGGCAAAATTCTTAAAAGGAAAGACAGTGGCCGTTACGAGATGGCAGATGTCATTGCGGCAAACTGATAGGGGTGACAAGATGAGACAGGTTCAGATAAAGGATATTGTGAAAGCAGTCGGTGGTAAACTTGTTTGGGGCGATGAAAATGCTGCCGTGACAAATGTTTCAACCGATTCAAGAGAAGTAAAGACTGGAACCTTATTTGTGCCAATTATAGGAGAGCGTGTGGATGCGCACCGTTTTATTTCGGATGTGTTGGAGGCAGGGGCTTCTTGTGTATTTTTTTCGGATGACAGAGAGAAGGAAAAGAAGGGTGCCGGAATATACGTTTCCAATACACTTTTGGCAATGCAGAAATTTGCTGCCTGGTACCGCAGTAAACTTCCGGTAAGAATCATTGGTATTACCGGAAGCGTTGGAAAGACAACGACAAAGGAAATGATTGCTGCCGTACTGGAAACGAAGTACCGCACGGTTAAAACTTACAAGAATTTAAACAGCCAGATTGGTGTGGCACTAATGATGTTTGAACTGGATGAAGATACAGAACTTGCCGTGATTGAAATGGGAATCAGTATGCCGGGTGAAATGGATCGGTTAGTCGAGATGGTAAAACCGGAATGCGCGGTTTTGACAAATATTGGTGTTTCTCATATTGGAAATTTGGGCTCAAGAGAAAACATCTGCAAAGAAAAAAGGAAAGATTGTTAGTTATCTTCCGGATGGCGGTACGCTGTTTGCCAGCGGCAACGGAGATGTGAGACAATTAGTTGAGACACAGGTTCCGTCCACCCGCTGCAAAGGGAACTATAAGGTTTCTTACTATGGAACAGAGTCCGGCTGTGAGTATTTTGCGGATGAAATGAGTGCAAATGAGGACGGACAGAGTTTTGTGTATCATGACAGCGAGGGAAAAGAAAAAAAAGTTTTGCTGTCTGTGATGGGAACCCATAATGTAAATAATGCCGTGATTGCGATAGCAATTGCCGCAAGTATGGCGTGCCGGTAAAGGATGCCATTAAGGCTTTGAAAAATTATAAGCCGATTGCGATGCGTGGTGTTGTGCATGATATAAATGGGATTCACGTTGTTGATGATACTTACAATGCAAGCCCGGATTCGATTACGAGTAATCTTCATGCGCTGTTTGATTATCCGGGAAATGGCAGACGAATTGCCGTTCTTGCGGATGTACTGGAACTGGGAAAAGATTCCGGAAAACTTCACGAGGGAATCGGACAGTTTATCATAGAGGAACAAAATAAGGGACGCAGGCTTGACTACCTCTTTACGGTTGGAAAAGAAGCGGCTCACATCAGTGATTATGTAAAGGCACATAGCGATATCCCGGTTTTTTTCTGCAGAGTCTAAAGATGAAGTAATGAAAGAATTGGAAACAAAACTTCAAAAAAGAGGACTGGGTACTGGTAAAAGGTTCCCGTGGAATGAAAATGGATGAAGTTGTGAAACGACTGATAAAGGAGTGACAGGTTGTTTGCAGATATTATCGTAGATTTGTCGGTGGAAGCACTCGACCGGACATTTCAGTATATAATTCGAAACAATGGGAAGGTGAAGTGTTTGCCGGGTGTTGTGTCAAAATCCCCTTTGGAAGGGGAAATCGTCTGATTCGCGGTTATGTAATGAATATAACGGATCAGGCGGCATGGTTACCGGTTGAACGGATGAAGGAAATTTCTGAGATTGAGAAAAAGGAACTTCCGGTAGAATCTAAGTTGATTCAGTTGGCAGCATGGATTCGACAAAGATATGGAACAACAATGAATGAAGCATTAAAAACGGTGCTTCCGATTCGGAGGCAGATTAAGTCAGTGGAAGAACACTGGCTTAATTTTGCTTTGCCCGAAGATGAAATGAAGAAGGAATTAAACCGCTGTCTGTTAAAGCATTATAAAGCAAAGGCACGCTTGCTGCAGGGAATGTTTGCAGAAGGTGGACAGATGACAAGCAAGCTGGCGGCAAAAAATATAAGATTACGAAACCCGTGATTGACGGCATGGTGAAGGCGGGATGGATTACTGTTACAAACCAAAAGAAATATAGGAATCCGGTCTTTGATGGAAAGGCATTTTCCGAAAAAAGATGTTGAATGAAGAACAGCAGACGGCAGTGGATGCATTTACCGTAGACTACCGGCAGGGAAGGCGGACGACGTATCTGCTATATGGTGTTACCGGCAGTGGAAAAACGGAAGACTATATGGAAATGATACAGGCAGTTTTACAGGAGAACAAACAAGTTATTATGCTGATTCCTGAAATTGCACTTACTTACCAGACGGTAGTTCGTTTTCAAAAGCGGTTTGGAGACCGGGTGACGGTATTAAATTCCAGAATGTCAGAAGGAGAAAAATACGACCAGTATGAGAGGGCAAAACAAGGAGAAGTGGATATCGTTGTCGGACCACGCCCGCTTTGTTTATTCCATTTTCAAATCTGGGACTTATTCTCATTGATGAAGAACATGAGATGAGTTATAAAGTGAAAAGCCGCCCAAATATCATGCAAGAGATGTGGCGATTGAGAGAGCAAGGCAGAGCGGGGCAAGTGTTGTATTAGGCTCCGCGACACCGTCAGTTGAGAGCTATGAGAAAGCGAAAACGGGAGAGTATACACTTCTTACGTTACCGCACCGAGTAAACCATGTCAGTATGCCAAAGGTTTATGTGGCGGATTTAAGGAAAGAATTAGAAGAAGGAAACCGCTCAATTTTCAGCCGTGTGCTGCAGGAGAAAATCGAGGAACGGTTAAAACGAGGGGAGCAGACCATACTATTTTTAAACCGGCGTGGATATGCAGGCTTTGTTTCTTGTCGCAGTTGTGGTTTTGTGTTAAAATGTAGTCATTGTGAAGTTTCTATGACGGCACACAAAAATCATGTCGGTGATGTAGATACATTGGTCTGTCATTATTGTGGACATGCAATCGCTATGCCAAAGACATGCCCATCGTGCGGTTCACCATATATTGCAGCATTTGGGCTTGGCACGCAGAAAGTCGAGGAAATGCTGAATAAGCGGTTTCCTACGGCAAGAGTTCTTCGGATGGATGGAGATACAACAACGGGAAAACACGGACATGAAAGTGTCCTGACACCCTTTCGTAATGGCGAGGCAGATATTTTAATTGGCACCCAGATGATTGTAAAGGGGCATGATTTCCCTAATGTTACGCTCGTGGCAGCATTAGCGGCTGACATGAGTTTATATGCGGGGATTACCGAAGCAGTGAGCGCACATTTGAACTGCTTATGCAGGCAAGCGGCCGCGCCGGGAGGGCAGAAAAAGCCGGGGAAGTTGTGATTCAGACTTATAATCCGGAGGAATACTCAATTCAGGCGGTTGCCGGGCAGGATGCCGAATATTTTTACGAAAATGAACTGGCATTCAGGCGGCTTATGAAGTATCCGCCATATTCGCAGATGGCGGCGATTCTCATTCTATCGGAAGAAGAGAACGAAGCGAAAACATTGAGCGAGAAACTGGCAGAAAACATACATTCTGTGTGCGGTGATGCAGTTACGCTTATTGGTCCGTCAAAAGCCGGGTTAAGCCGTGCCAAAGACAGGTACCGGTATGTTCTATATGTAAAGAGCATGGACGAAGAAGCAATGGCTTGTGTCAGAGAAATTGCAGAAGAAGCAAACCGCCGTGTCGTAAATCAAAAAACATGCAGCGTGCAGTATGACAGAGACCCGGTAAATGGTTACTAAATCTAAGAAAAGAAAAGGCAGGTAGGAAAAATGGCAATTCGTAACATTCGTATGATTGGTGATGATATTCTCACCAAAAAATGTAAAGTAGTAAAAGAGATGACAGAAAAAATAAAGAGTTAATTGCGGATATGTTTGATACGATGTATGACGCAGATGGTGTTGGTTTAGCAGCACCTCAGGTCGGTATTTTGAAACGGATTGCCGTAATTGATATTACGGAAGACAGAAGTAATCCGATTGTTTTGATTAATCCGGAAATTATTTCGGTACCGATGGTGAGCAGAGAGGCAGTGAAGGCTGTTTAAGCGTACCGGACAAAGTTGGTATAGTAACAAGACCGAATCATGTTGTCGTAAAGGCATACAATGAAGAGATGGAGCCTTTTGAGATTGAGGGAGAAGAATTGCTTGCCCGCGCTTTGGTACATGAAATCGAGCATTTAGATGGCGGTTTGTATGTAAATAAAGTGGAAGGAGATTGTATACCATTGAGGAATTTGAAAAAGAATTTGGAGAATAGGAGACAGCACATGAATGTAATTTTTATGGGTACACCGGATTTTTCCGTTCCTGTATTAGAAGGTCTGCTTGCCTCAAAAGAGCATACGGTTACAGCAGTTGTGACACAGCCGGATAAGGCGAGAGGACGCAGCGGAAAACTGGTTTTTACTCCGGTGAAAGAAGTGGCAGTTGAAAATGACATTCCGGTCTATACACCGCGCGTGTAAAAGATGCGGAATTTGTGGAGCAGCTTCGAAAGATTCCATGCGATGTTATTGTAGTTGTTGCATTTGGACAGCTTTTATCCAAAGAGATTTTAGATTATCCAAAGTATGGCTGTATTAATGTTCATGCGTCATTACTTCCGCGCTAGCGCGGTGCGGCACCGATGCAGTGGGCAATCCTTGAAGGGGATGAAAACACCGGTGTAACGACGATGCAGATGGCAGAAGGACTTGATACCGGTGATATGCTGTTAAAAGCAGAAACGGTGATTGAAAAAGAGGATACAGCAGAAACGATTCATGATAGGCTTTCGGAAATGGGAAAAGACCTTTGTTAGAAACTTTGGAGAAAGTGGAAAAAAGGTGAGATTGTACCACAAAAAAGCAGGATGACAGTTTAAGCTGCTATGCGAAAATGCTCAAAAAAGATATGGGTAAAATTGACATGAATTGGGATGCTGCGAAAGTGGAACGATATATTCGTGGAATGAATTCATGGCGAGTGCGTATACCACATTCCGGGGAAAAACATTAAAACTCTGGCGTGCGAACGTGCTTGCTGAAAATACGGAGAAAAACCGGGTACTGTTGTGGATGTATTAAAAATAGTTTCATCGTTCAGACCGGTGACGGCTGTCTGGAATTTTGGAAGTGCAGTTAGAGGGAAAAAACGAATGGATGCCGGAAGTTTCTTGCGCGGTGTAAAAATAGAAAAGGGTGATTGTTTATGTTAGGTTACGGATATGGAAGTCCTTTTTATATGTTCTGGGACCCAACATATGTATTGATTTTAATTGGTGTTGTTTTATCGCTGCTTGCTTCTGCGATGGTTCGGAGAAATTTTGCAAGGTACAGTGTGGTAAGAAGTGCGTCCGGTCTTACAGGGGCTCAGGTAGCACAGCGCATTTTATCCTATGCGGGAATTAACGATGTGACGGTATGCCATATTAGTGGAAATCTGACGGACCATTATAATCCGAGAACGAAGCAGATCGGGCTTTCGGATTCTGTGTATGGCAGCAATTCAGTAGCGGCAATTGCGGTGGCGGCACATGAGTGCGGACATGTGATACAGCATGCCAATTCGTATGTACCATTATCCATTCGTACCGTATTAGTTCCGGTTGCAAATTTTGGTTCCGGAGTTTCGTGGTTTTTCATTCTTGCCGGCATTTTGTTTAGTATGCCGGTGTTAATTACGGCAGGAATTGTTTTTTTAGTGCAGCAGTATTGTTTCAGGTTGTGACCCTTCCGGTTGAGTTTAATGCATCGAGACGTGCACTTGTGATTTTACAGGATACGGGAATTCTTGGAACAATGGAAACCGATGGCGCAAAAAGGTTCTGCGTGCGGCGGCACTGACCTATGTGGCTTCTGCGGCTGCTGCAATTTTACAGTTGTTAAGACTGATTTTATTATTTGGAAGGAACAATCGTGACTGATGAGATTACAGGCATATGAAGTTGTTTATCAAACGATGGAAAAGGGGGAGCACAGCGACTCTGTTTTCCACCGGATTGTGGAACAGAATGATTTTTTGACGAGAGACAAACGATTTTTTGAAACGTCTTTCTTACGGAACAATTGAGCGCAGTGTTGAACTAGATGCAATTCTGAATCAATTTGCAAAGATTCAGGTCTTTAAAATGACAGCACCGGTTCGCACGGTTCTTCGCATGGCACTCTATGAAATCCGCTATATGGAGAAAGTGCCGGAGGCAGTGAGCTGTCACGAGGCAGTGGAACTTTTAAAAAGAAAGAAGGACAAAAACATACTGCTTTTGTAAATGGTGTGCTTAGGACAATACTGAGAAACGGGGATTCAATTTCTTTGAAACCGTGGGAAAGTTTATCTCTGGCACGGATTTATATGACCATTTATGTGAACAGTACGGCAAAAAACAACAAAAAAAAAATCGGTATGGCTTTTTAGAGAATACAAAGGACATTACGTTACATATTGATACGTCTAAATGGACGAAAAAATGTTTTGCGAGGAATTAAGGAAAGCCGGTGTCGCTGTCAAAAAGCTTATTATATGGATGATACGGTGATTATTTCCGGTGTGGAAGACATAAAAAAATACCGGGTTACGAAGAAGGGGTGTTTTTTGTACAGGATGAAAGCTCGATGCTCCCGGTTTTGTGTGCCGGAATCCTGGCCGGGGGATAAAGTTGTGGATGTGTGCAGTGCACCCGGCGGGAAAGCAATGCATGCGCTTTTATGCTCAAAGGGTGAGGGATCTTTGAGTGCCAGAGATAAAACGGTATCAAAGGTTAAAAAATTGAGGAAAATTTTGGACGCCTAAAGTTCCAAAATGTCTCCTGTAAAGTGTGGGATGCGACAAAGAGTGATGAAGCATTTTTTCGCAGGCAGATGTTGTTCTCTGCGATGTGCCATGTTCCGGAATTGGAATTATCGGACGCAAACCGGAAATCAAATACCATGCATTGCAATATGCCAAAGAGCTTGTTCCAATTCAGCGAAAGATTGTAGAAAATGCTGAGAAAATGGTAAAACCGGGAGGTGTCCTAATATACAGTACATGCACAGTGAATCAGGCAGAAAACGAAGAAAATGTTCGCTATTTTGTGGAACACTTAGGATTAAAACTCGAGTCGTTAAATTCTTTTTTTGCCACCGATATTATGTAACCGCATGACGGCAGAAGGGATGCTTACGATGATACCGGGACTTCAGCGAAGTGATGGATTTTTCGTGGCGAGACTGCGGAAAACAGATAGATAACAGAGAGGAAACAGATGGATATTCGGAGCATGAATTTAGAGGAAATGGAAGCACTTGCCATTTCTCTTGGAGAAAAAGCATTCCGTGGAAAACAATTGCTCCAGTGGGTGCATGAAAAACAGGCAGATGATTTTGATGAAATGACGAATCTGAGTGCTGCTTTTCGGGAAAAATTAAAAGAGAATTACTGCATATCCGGTGTGAGACAGGTGGAAAAACAGGTGTCGAAAAAAGAAGATACGGCAAAGTATTTATTTGCACTGGAAGATGACCATGTAATCGAAAGCGTGTGGATGAAGTATCGTCATGGCAACAGCGTGTGCATTTCATCGCAGGTGGGATGCCGGATGGGATGTACATTCTGTGCGTCTACACTTACCGGACTCACGAGAAATCTGACTGCCGGGGAAATGCTCTCACAGATTTATCAAATTCAGAAAGATACAAAAGAGAGAGTATCGAATATCATTGTGATGGGAATGGGCGAGCCCCTTGATAATTATGAGGAACTTCTACGTTTTTATAAAACTGGTTTCTTGTGAGAAAGGAATTGGAATCAGCCAGCGTAATATTACCGTATCAACGTGTGGTTTGGTGGATAAAATCAGAATGCTTGCGGATGAAAAACTGCAGATTACGTTAGCAATCAGCCTGCATGCACCAAATGATGAAATCAGGCGTCAGACGATGCCGATAGCCAATCGTTATACCATTGGTGAAATCATACAGGCTTGCAAATATTATTTTGACAAAACCGGGCGCCGTATTACGTTTGAATACAGTATGATTCGCGGTGTGAACGATAAGGGAAGAGCACGCAAAGGAACTGGCAGGCAGGTTATCCGGTTTAAATTGTCACATTAATTTAATTCCGTTAAATGAAGTGAAAGAGAGAAATTGTTACCGCTCAACGAAGGAGGATATTGAGAAGTTCAAAACAATTCTTGAAAAATATAGAAAAACTGTTACAATAAGAAGAGAGATGGGGAGCGATATTGATGCTGCCTGTGGTCAGTTACGAAAGAAATTTCTGACGAAGAATGGTAGAAACTAGAGGAGGTCAGACAGTGGATACATTTTCTATGACAGATATGGGACTTCTTAGAAACAGCAATCAGGATAGTGTTTTCTGTGAAGAGAATCCCATTGGCAGATTTCGAATCTGTTTCTTGTTGCAGATGGTATGGGGGACATAAGGCAGGAGATTTAGCTTCCAGATTATGCATTGCAGAGATGGTTAAGCAGATACAGAGTTCAACAGCAAGGACTCCGGTTAGTGCTTTTGAACAAGCGATTGAAGCGGGCAAATCAGAAGGTTTATCAGTGTGCGAAAGAAGATTTCGACCTTGCCGGCATGGGAACTACGGTGGTTGGTGCCATGGTAGAAGATGATGTTGCCTATATTGCAAATATTGGGG
>VOFG01001372.1_pt1 | contig 44001 bp, 71 predicted proteins | sample 5384171 | NCBI WGS metagenome assembly VOFG01 (sample SAMN12384726, study PRJNA508395) | human gut metagenome | isolation source: healthy gut F | host: Homo sapiens
AACTAACTTTTCTAATACACTTCCGACAGAACAGAGCGATTTAGCACAAGCAATTACAAAGGATCCATATAATTTTGATTTTTTGACTTTGCGTGAAAGGTATGATGAAAAGGAATTAAAGGATGCGCTTATAGAGAAGGTTAATAATTTCCTTATAGAGTTAGGTACTGGCTTTGCTTATATGGGCAGGGAAGTGAAGGTAGGAGATACTGAAAAATTTATAGACATGTTATTTTACAATACCCAAAGGCATTGCTATGTTGTTGTAGAAATAAAGACAGGAAAATTTGATTCTTCTTACACAGGTCAATTGGGAACTTATGTTGTGGCTGTTAATCATCAGATGAAAACAGAAGCTGATAATCCTACTTTTGGACTTCTGATTTGTAAGGATATGGATAAAGTAGAAGCCCGAAATAAAAGTTGTATAGTACATAATTCATTATCCGGCTTAGTTTCCTGAATAGTACAAATTTGCGACAAAAGTTGTAGCACCTGTTTTCCAAATGTGTTGGATGGACTGAAAATTTGATATGGAACAGACGAGCTTGTCACAGGAAGAATATATTTTTCGTAAATGAGACTGTTTTCGGGTGCTAATAGGGTTGGCGAAAAAACAATATTAGGTGCAAATGTACTGCTTTTGTGCTTCAAAACGATGCAGGACACCACTATTGATAAATATGCCGCAACCTTTATGTAGTTCTATTTTACTTGACCCTATAAGGCAGAGCGCGGTACCTTCAGCAATATAAAGAAATTCTAATTCATGATGCCAATGCCAGTCAATGCGATGAAAGTCAAATTCCCAGATATTTTCAGGATAGTATGCAAATGGATAATGATCACTGCCATGCTGGACGGTTTCGCGTAGTGTTTCATCTGTAGCTATTTTAAAAGTCTCCATGTTATATTTCCTCATAAATAATAAAATTTGTTATATTGTACCATAAATATATGATTTTATGCAATGACTAGATATAAAGTTTACGATATAATTACATTTGTTAGAGGAGGACAAAATGAAAAACCAATATAATAAGACGATCACTGCCTGTTTTGTAGGTTATATTGTACAGGCTGTCGTGAACAATTTTACACCATTGCTTTTTTTGCTTTTTTCAGAAATGCTATCATATTCCAATTTCCCAAATTACATTGTTAGTGACTTTTAATTTTGGGATACAACTACTGGTTGATTTTCTTTTCTGTCAGATTTGTTGATAAAATAGGATATCAGATATCAATGATTATAGCTCATGTTCTAGCAGCGGCAGGATTACTTCTTCTTACAGTTTTGCCTGAGATTTTACCGGTTCCCTTTATCGGAATTTTGATTGCTGTAATGATCTATGCGGTAGGTGGTGGACTTTTGGAAGTCCTAGTCAGTCCAGTTGTTGAGGCTTGCCCATCCGAACCAATCATTGGATATTCGTTTTGACCAGTGTGTGGCTATGTATTTAAACAGACATGGTTTCCTATAGAATATGAGAATGAAAAAAAAGCGTATGTGGTATCGTTTTTCTGATATTAAAAGCGAAGGGACAGTGACTACTGTATTGAATGCAGTGAGGATGGCATAAATTTCAGACAAATGCGTATTTTCCATATGTGGGAAGGTGCAGAAAAAATTACTTATGGAATATATGCATGCAGCCCGACAGAAGGCTCATATAAGGCAACATTTTCAAATATGCAGATTACGGAATGTAAATGGGAATCTGATGCAGATTGGCGCGATTGATGATATGCTTTCTAAAGATAAATCTCATATGAGAATCATTATCAGTTAAATTGAATAATAAATATAAGCCAAAAATAATCCCCGAAAAATTTTAGAATTTTTTGGGGATTATTTAACATTATAAATAAAGAGTGTCATCTGCATTCACCCATATTTGCATCGTTCCATCAAGATATAATTTTGCATATTCAAGTGGTTCATCAATGGCAAGTACGTTTAATGAACAGACTGATCCAGGTGTGGTTTTTAAATCCTTCTCAGCTTCTAACAGTCAATTCGCATATAGCCAGCACTGGTATATACATTAATGCTGTTGCGTTGTGGATTGTATTCTGCAAATATTGTTCTCATCGTATCATATCCTTATCGTCCAATCAATCATTCGTTACAAAAATTAGAGGCATTTCAATCAGTTCACCATGTCGTTTTCATTTTGTGTTATACTGTTTTATAGGATTTTCTTTCCCTTGTTTTTGCCCTTATCAGAGTTCGTAAATACTCATGGGACAATATAATACAAGGAAACAATAAGGGAAAGCTCACCTGCGATAAACTTAGTGTTTTCAAGGGCTTGAGAGATATTTGATAATAAAATATAACAATTATTAAATCCCTTGGAATATATGAAATTTCAATTCCAGTTTGTCGAATTTTTATTGGTACACAAGGCATAATTATGCTATAATTATGACAAAGAAAGGAGAGAGGTATCATGCCACTTATTATGCCTATTAAGGATTTACGCAATACAACCAAGATATCCAATATTGCACACAAGGAACAGGAGCCTATTTTTATCACAAAAAATGGATATAGTGACTTGGTTGTTATGAGTAGTGAACTATATGATAAATTTGCAAGAATGAATCGCATCGACCAAGCAATTTTCGCATCCGAGCAGGAAATTGATAATGGAGCAGAGGTCCGTTGACGCAGAAAAAGTTTTTGCAGATTTGGAGAAAAACATTTTGGATAAATACAAAGTAAAGGTCAACCCCAGAGCAATACGTGAATTAGATCACATTTACGAATATATCGCAAATGAGAAATTGGCTCCTGAAAATGCTAAAGAACAAGTTGACAGAATTAAGAAAGCTATTTTAGGTTTAGAGAATTTTCTACCGTCTCACCAAGAGAGAACTGAGGGTAGATATGCTGCAAAAGGCTATCATCAGTTATTGATTGATAACTATATTGCCATTTTTCGTATTGATGAACCGAACAAAACTGTTTATGTGGTAACAATACAATATCAAGGTCGGAATTTATAAGACAAGCACCAATGAAATTATTTGATGCTTTCTTTATACAAATAAAATTGAAAGAAAGTATAGATGAGGGGAAAGAACTTTTGCTTGTGGTAGGGGAGGTATTGATATAATGGTTTTGAAGAAAAAAGGTATATTAGATATTGATGTTTGATTTATTTTTTGTTTCTTAAATTGAGCGCGGTGTATGGAGATGTTATTTGTGTAATTATTTTTTTGAAGAAATATTGCATAAAAAATAATTTATGGTATAATAATTACTAATAGGGAAAATGACTAGGAGGAATGTGCCATGATTATTGAGATTAGAGCGAAAAACTGTTTTGTATTTGAGGATGACATCGTATTCTCAATGAAAGCAGATATGAGAAATAAAAAATTTGGATCGAATGTCCATAAAAGAAAACAACTTCAATATACTCAAGACAGCTGGAGTATATGGTCCGAATAATGTAGGGAAAACCTGCTTGTTCAAGTGTATCAGAGCCATAAAAGGTGTGCTTTTGAATAAAGGGAATGAGGTGATGCCTAATATATTCACTTCAAACAAGATTTGTTCACTGGGGGTAACTTTTTTTTAGCAGATGGAAGAAAGTTTTCCTATGATTTTAAGTATGACTGTGAAAAAGAAGAATATATTTACGAATCATTTTTTGAGATATTGAAGGATCAATATAATAATGAAAAAGAAGTCTGCTGGTTAAAGAAAGATACTGTTGGCGAAATATACGAGTGTGACGATGAGAATTTAAAATTTATGTTTCCTGTTGCATCTAAGAATAGTTTGTTGTGTTATGTGATTGACACGACAAAGTTTGAACGCATCAACGAGATGAAACAAATTTTGGTTGGATTTGCAGAGAAAATTGACATCATTAATATGAATAATATTCCGATGCAGCACACGATTGAACTTATGAAAAATAAGAACCAATTACAGGAAAAAATTGTGGATTTTATCAAGAACGCAGACTTGTATATGGATAACTTTGAGTATGTGGATATGGATAAAATTCAAATTAAAATGGATGAGGATGATGAAAACCAGAAGAGAAAGTGTTGGACATTCCGGATCAGATTATGGATCAGATCCGTTTGGTTTCTACCTACAAGGGAGTTCATGTACCAAGCATGATATTTGATTCCACAGGAACAAAGAAGATAGCGGCGATGGCAAGTTATGTGATTGAGGCACTTGAACAAGGCAGAATTCTTGTTGTGGATGAGTTGGACAGCAGCATTCATTTCAAACTTACAAGAGCGATTGTAGCCATGTTTAATAATGAATTGAACACCAATGCGCAGATGATATTTACCGTTCATGACATTAACCTTATGGACTGCAAAAAGGATGTTCAGAAAGGAACAGATTTGGTTTGTTCATAAGGACGCAGATGGAGTGTATGTTTATTCACTTGCTGAGTTTACAGCGCAGCAGGGCGTCAGAGATACAACGGATATAATGGAAAAATACAGGAAGGGTGCGCTTGGCGCATTGCCAGATCCGGAATTGATTAACTCCTTACTTAGTATAAAGGAAATGTAAGAGAGGGGATGCCCATGATAAATAAGCTTCCTAAATTTTTAGATAATCATAAAATCTGTATTATCTGTGAAGGCAATGAGGAATACGAATATCTTGACTGTTTAAATAAATTGAATGTATGGAATAAACAGTATCAGATCAACCTTGTTAATGCTGGTGGCAATGGAAATATTCCTGCTAGATATCAGGATCGATACCAGAATGGAGCAGATGAACTTGTGTTAATTTTCTGCGATACTGAAAAGAAACCGCATGAGCAGTACGAGGATATAAAGCGAAAAATAAATGCTTTTCATGGTGTAGCTGGTGCTAATGAAGTGGTTATGTTTGGAAATCCATGTACAATGCAGATTATATCGAAACATTGGACGGATGAAAATTTGAAATCACCAGCAAAGCCAGTGAATGCGCCATTGATAAAAAAGTATACTGGTGTAGAAAATTATAAGGGGCGGGCAGATCAAATCAAAGAGATTATGAAGTATATTACGGTAGAAAATTACAAAGATATGCGTGAGAGAGTTAGCAAATTAGCGGTAGATGATTCAATTACAGGAAGCAGTAATTTTGGGCACTATTTAGAGTTGCTTGAAAGTGATGATAGCGGGTGGATTGAAGCAATAAATCAAAGATTGCAATGAAAGGGAAATTGACAATGGAGAAGAGGTCGTTGATGTAGAAAAAAGTTTTTGCAGATTTGTAGAAAAAACATTTTTTGTGTGATATGGGAGAGATATTGATATAATGATAATGAAAAAGGTAAATCGTTGTTTGGCGATTTGGTAAATCCCAATAAATTAATTTTATAGGGTACAGAAAATTTGAATTTGTGAGGGGTAAAAAATGCTATTATTGACACTTAATATGAATATGTTTAATTTTGTTAATGATGACAGTTTTAATGACTACTTTAACTTTGTTTCACCTGATATAGCATTTATTCAAGAGTGTAGATATAACAGGATTAATAAACAATATCATGCAGAATGGGCAGGAAATTATAAAGAACCTATTGATAGCCGAATTCATTTATCAGTAGCAATTAGTAAAGATGAGAATATTTCAAAGTCTAATATTGATTTGAATGATGATTATACTTGTGTATTTGTTGAATATGAAAAATATAAATTTGCAGGTGTTCATCTCCCATTAATTGATAAAAAAAGAGAAAACGAGAGGAAGCGTGAAAAGATACTGTCAAAAATTAAGGAAAGTGACTCTAAAATTATTTGCGGTGATTTTAATGCATGTTCAAATAATGAAAATCAAGAATATTTAGAAGAGCTTTTAAATGATAATTATTACATTGATTTATGGCAAGAAGGTATAAATCAAGAAAAAGCATATTATATAAATTTTTGGGGAAAACAATAAAAGCAGATAGTAAGAAAAATAAAATTAGAACATTTGTTGGAAATAGACATATTGATTATATATTGGCAAAGAAAATTTTTTAAATTTAAAAGAAATCGCAATTGATTTTAGAACTTTAGCTTTTTACTGATCATTGTGGTATTATTATGAATTTTGATATTAATCCAAAAGACAAGTAAACAAACAGACAATTTTCAGTTTGCAAACATGCCAGATAATCAGAACAATTAAAATTGATTGGAGAACTCTCTACACCTTTCGTTGATCCGCTCATCAACACAAAGTTGTTTTTACACGATTTTTCTCTTTTGTTATACTAAAAACAAAGGAGGATACAGCATATGAAAGAAAATAATTTTAGCAGCAGACTGTCAATGTTTCGTCAAAATAAAAATATGACACAGGAAGAATTGGCAGGGCGAATGGGGTTACACCACAAGCACTTAGCAAATGGGAGCGGGGGCATAGTTTACCGGATATTTTATTGCTCAAGGAACTTTGCCGAATATTAGAAATCAGCGCAGACGATTTATTGGGGATAGAAAATCGCAAAATAACAGAAAATGGAAATGATTTAGCACAAGAAGAAATCTGGCACAAATTACAAAATTGTTTGGAGCCATTGGAGTGTATTTTCGGAAAAGATTTGGTTCCTGTATTTTTGGATGGGACATATCAGGAAAAAATTGTAGAAGCAAGAAAAAAATTAGCAGGTGAGGGAATCTTAATGCCGCTGGTACGGATACGAGATGATGAAGGGTTAGCCTCCCGTGAGTTTGCAATCTTGTCTTATCGTCAGACTTTGCGAAAAGAGTCGGTAGAAACAGAAATCGAAGACGCTTCCTATATCGTAGAGTGTTTAGAAAAGACCGTAAGAGAAAACTATGCACACATTCTCAATCGGGATTTGGTAAAAGACATGGTAGAGAATCTGCAGAAAAAATATCCTGCACTTATTAGAGGAGTTGTGCCCGAAAGGATTTCTTATGGGTATCTGACCGATGTATTTAAGCAACTGCTAAAAAGAGGACTCGCACCATGGTATTTTAGTAGAATAATTGAAATTATGGATAGTGAATGTCGAAGAAATCCGACAATCACTGAAGAGGAGTTGGTGTGCACAATCGGAAAAAAATTGCAGGAGAAGTAGCGATATCCTTTTATTTACAAATCGTATTAAGCTATGATAAACTATTAACATAAATATATTTTTTGGGAAAGTAGTATTTCCCACTGGCACTAGCAGGCTTAGTATGATTGGAGGATGTTTATGAAGAAAAAACAAGAAAAAGGAGTTTGTGTTTGCTGCTTGCAGCGGCACTTCTTCTTACTTCGATACGGTTTGATATGACAACGTCGTCGAAGGCGGAGGAGAAAGGAACTGTTGTCAGAGATGGTGAGTACACAACTGGTATTTTTTGCCGGTGAATATGGAATTGACCAGCTTTTTGATTATGTTATGATGACAAGCACATTAAAGGGTCTGCCATATGATGCATCCTGGGGAACAGCGAATGCTTCTACCCGGCCATCAGTTTACAAGGAGTATGATGGCGGACAGACATTTTGTATTAAAGTATTCCGGAGATTCAAATTATCCGCTTGCTTTATGCCTTTATGAGGATGATGGCACACCGGTAGTGAGCAGCCGAAACAAAGGGTTAAAGTCATCTTCAAAAAAATAGGTCTTAGTACCAATGTGTGTCTTACCACAACAGCATCTGCTTATATGAAAAAATTATACGGATGGAATCGAAGGTGTAATGGCGCTTTGCAGTATGGGCGAGGCAGATTCAAAGGACTCTATTTTAAGAGTAAGAACGGATTTGGATATTATTTAAGTGGCAGCCAGGGGCGCGATGTTGGGGAGAAAATTGTTTGGGAAGATGATGCCAATACATCGGTTACAATGGATGAACTTGCTGAAATGACAGGATATTCTTCTAACAGTCTGGAGTCCTACCAGTATGCGGTTATGTATAATTCGAAGGCGGGCAGCAGGTACTTGATATGCCGGAGGAGCAGACAAAAGAAAAAGATGTTGATCTTACGCTTTCTGAAAATGTTCCAACAAGAAAAGGATACCGTTTTATAGAATGGAACACAAAAGAAGATGGTTCAGGAACTTCCTATGATCCGGGGGCAACGTATTCTAAAAATCAGGTAGTGACTTTGTATGCCATTTGGTACAGATATTATGAAGAAGGATTGTTTGGTGCAAAGTTAAGTAAGGATCAGATTCTTGATGTTATTACCAGTACAAACATGATAAATGGATATGGTTATGATGCTTCTTGGGGAACAGCAGATGCATCCACAGGTCATCAGTTTAAAAGTACCCAGTTAAAAGACCGGTATTTTGTATTCCGCTATAGTGGCGACGATAATTATCCGGTTTCGCTTTATATGTACGAAGCCGATGGTACGCCGGTAACCAGATCTGAATCGAAAAATCTTTACGCATCTTCCTGATTGGCGATGAGAATAATGTCTGCCTTACAGAGGACGGCTATGATTATATGGAAGCCGCATATGATGATGGAATAAAAGGTCTTGTGTGTCAGGGAGAAGTTACCCAGTATGATGAAAATGGCGTAACTTTTGAGAGCATCAACGGATTTGGCTATTATGTATCCATTAACCGAGGATATAAAAAGGAGATTATATCAATTGGAACGAACCGGAATATGGTGCGGATGTTGACGAATTAGATTCCATTGACACCTTCGCAGATGCAGAAATGTATGACGGTGAGTATGCTATTATTTATAACGAAAATACCAGTGATTTGGTAAAAGATTTCCCTTCTACACAGAAGAAGGAAGATTTGTATGCATTCATTATAACAACGCAAAAGCCAACAAAGAAAAGGATATGTGTTTAACGGATGGAATACAAAGAAAGACGGAAGCGGACAGGAGTATGCGGTACCGGCTCGAGATATAGTGGCACAGGTGTTCTCACGCTTTACGCAACATGGAAGGAAGAAGAAAAGCTGCACTTGAAATTTATGAAAATGGCAAGAAAGTGGATCAAAGCTATTTGATGTCCAATGAGGATGCAGTTGATAAAATAGTGAAGGATGCAAAAGATTCCAATGAATTTTATGCAAAACTCAATGAAATCAATCTCGTACATACCTTTGAGGTAAAAGGTGGATATGCAGCGGATGATGTATATAAGGCAGTTGCTTCGGATGCAAGTGTAGCGTCCTGCGAGATGAATGGAAACATTCTCACACTGACAGGAAAAAAAAGATGGATTTACTTACGTTACGGTAACCGATGAAACCAGCGGACAGATTTACCGAATGAGTGTTGACGTAAAGACTTTGGCAAATAAATTGTATATTATCCGTCCAATTACAGACAACAGCTATAAAGATTACCTTACGGATATTGGAAAAGTAGGATGTAATGTCAGCGGCGGAGATGCAGATAAAGTTGAGTGGACGACAGAAAATGATAAGGCAGAAAGTATCAAACAGCTTTCCAATGGCGACTGCATTGTGTGGAAACCGGCACAGGATGATGTTTCGGTTGGTGTCAAATATGGACTTAGTAAAAGCGATATTTCCATAAAAGACATGTTAAGTGGTGAAGCGTCAGGTGCATATCCGATTAACAATTGTCAGGTTTCTTCAAAATATATGCAGAACATAACGTTATCGGATGCAACAGGAAAAGGAAAAGAAAGCAAATTTACAATTAAGGCATATTTGCTGGATGATAAGGGAAAAGAAATTGCGAAGGATACGCAGACTTTTGAAAAAAATCTGGTCGATAATCCGTATTCAACAGAGGTTACATTTTCCAATGTAAAAACAACTCGATAATGCGGAAGTGCTTCTTGAAATTACGACAGAGAACAATACTTATGAACCAAAACTTGTGAGATATTCGGTATTTTCGGATGGGCAGCAGGTCAGTGGTGGTACCAAAGTGCAGCTTAACAGCAAATCAGACGGTGTCACAGATAACAATATTGTTTATGTCACAGATGAAAATGGAAAAGATATCAATAGTTTATTGATTGATAAAAATGAGACGAAAAAAATTGTTGTAAACTCATGTGCAGCCACAGGCCATCTTATTGAGATAAAAACGTCCGGCAGAGAATTGAGTGCCGCAAAAGAAGAAACTACATATTATGACGGTATGGTAAATGAGTGGAAAAAAGTCTGTTTTTGAGATTGACAGTAAAAAGTACATCAACAGGAAGACATTCGGTTGAAGTTATTGTAAAGGATAGCAAAAGAATATATTGTCAACGCAGACAACGCCATTTACAATAGCCAATGTCACAGACCTTCCATCACCGGAAAAACCAACCAGCATTAATTTTGTTGGTGATTTAGAGACACCAAAATTGTCTGCCGGAAAAGTCATTAACCGAACATTAAAGTTTAACCTGCCAAAAGTTTTGCCGATGAAGGTAAGTTTTCAGGATACCGATGACCCATTCAAGAAATCATTTATGATTGCCATTGGTAATGCCGGACTTGATGAAAATAATATTGTGGCAGCAGTAACAGAAACCATTAATGATTTAAAAGATAATAAACTGACAAAAACATTATCCGGTTATGCGTTTGGTAATGCGGACTTTATCGACGGTAAATGGGTTATGACCTATACCGGAGGTGGAATTGCCGGAAGCATTCAGTATGAATTTAGTTTCAATAACAATGTAGTCGTTGGATTTGTTCCATTGTATTATGGAATGAAAGTTGGATGCAGTGCAAACATTGATGCGCTGGTTTCAGGTGGAAACTCTTACCATAACCAGTTTGTCGGACTTGATTTCAGCACAAACAACCTGAAACTGACCAGCCAGTATAATTTTGTAACTGATATTCTTGTTGGAGTAAAAAGGATACGTCGGTGCCAGTGGCGGTGTTGGATTTGACGGTAAAGTAGTAAAATTAAAATTTGGTGTAGAGGGTAACCTTTCGGTTGAATATAATCACCGTGTCGTGATTTTCAAGGACCTTGACAAAACAAAAACATATGACGGCGGATACTTGAATTTCTCCGGTGATATTGGATTGTATTTTGAATTTAAGCTGTTATTTATAAAATACAAGAAAAAAATTGTAGGAACCGGATTTAACAAAGGCAGAAGTTACCGAGATTGGGAGAAATTCCCTGTTGGCAGACCAAACTTGTTAGAGTTTGCCGGTATGAAAACAAAATCAAAATCATCACTTCTGAAAATTGCGCCAAAGGCGGATGAAGACTGGATGAATTATATCAATCCATATATAACACCTGTTGCAGCAGAAGATGGTAAAAAGCATGGCGATGGTGTATACCGAAAATCTGGAAGATTTGGGAACCATTAATCCGGCGGTAAGTGAATATGATGGAGCAAAATGGTCGGATCCGAAAGTTATGACTGACTGGCGGACAAAAGGCGAGAATCAGACGGTGAATGCGATTGATTATGCCAAAGATGACAAGTTAGAAGTGTTAGCTTTTGATGCGGTAACTTATGATTCGGCGATGGAAAATAGCGATGACATTTCAAGCAGCCAGTTTAATACAAGTGCCAATTCCAGTGAAATTCACGTGTATGTGAATGGAAAGCACACCAAACTCACAGATAATCAGGCAGCAGATACTGCACCGGTAGTTTCCGTAAAAAATGGAAAGGCAATGGTTGTATGGCAGTCCGATACTTATAATCTTGAGTCAATGGATGAAAGTGCTGTCAAAGACGATATGCAGGGAGAGAAGAAATTGTACTTTAGTTTCTATGACGGTACAAAATGGTCAGACCCGGCGTGCTTAGAAAGCGGAGAAATCAAAGGTGTTCAGGCATACGATATGGATATGTCGGATGATGGAATTGCAATGATTCTTGCCAGCATGGGAAGTTCCGATTTACTTAAAATCGTGAATTGTATTCTTATGTGATTGATAATGGACAGGTGAAAAGTGTAAACCGTGTAACTTGTAATGAAGCGGGAGAAACGCAGCCTAGAGTAAAATATGTAACAGACAATGACGGCATGTTCTTGACCGCATGGCAGCAGTCAGAATACAAGGGCGAGGAAACAAGCAAAGTATATGTAAAAATTCAGGGGATATAATATGAGCGGAAGCGCAAATGATTTTCCCTTGATGACAATGGCGAAGTGGCAGAAAACTTTGATTTCGCAAAGGGCGGCGACACCATTGATGATAGTGCGGTTTACTGGTACTCAATTGGCGATGATTCGCTGAATCATACTTATGTAAAATACATAAATAAAAAAGGATAGTACCTTATCAACAAAATATGAAATGAACAGCACCTCATCAGAAAGTGAAAGCATGGTAGGAAATACCGTAACTAAAGAGGGTGATTCATTCTCGGTTGTATCCTGCGCACAGCCACAAAAACAAAGCAGTGGTTCAGATGAAGACGAGGAGCAGCCGGCACGATTGATATTTGCCAAAAAACAGATTAAGAATGAGCTTAGAAATGAAACTGCCAATGCATTTGACCAGAATATTGTTCCGGAAAGCAATGTGAATGTAACCATTTCATTTACAAATGCAGGACGAAAAGCACTGGAAAATGTGACAATTAAAAATAATGGAAATGTAGTTTATGACAATTATCCAATCTCACTGAAAAGCGGTGAAAGCGGACAGATTCAGTTTACCTATTCGTTAGGCAAGACATTAAAGAACGAAGAATTTGATATTGAGGCAGACAATGGTGCAAAAGCGGTGGCAAAACTTACGCTTATTGGTGCTGACCTTGTCGTATCAAATCCGGAAGTGACATCGACATTGTCCGGTGGTGAGAGAGTCATGCAGGCAGTTATCAGTAACGCAGGTACGACTGCAATGAATGAAAATGACAGTGTGCGCATTGACTATTCAATGGCAGACCAAAAGAATGTAAAGGTAAATCCGATTTCAGCCGGAGCAAAATGGGATAGTAACAAAAAACAGATTGTAGTTTCCGGTAAAGAAGCCATCGAGGCAGTGAATAAAGGAGAGTACATTCTTCAGTTTGGTTATAAACCAACATTCAAAGACGATGCGGATGCAATTGCTTTGTCGATGAATGCGGCTGCTTATGGCAGTGACGGTGCTATGGATGAATTAAACGTGGTAGATAACAGTTCTTCATTTAGTATCATCAAACCGTCTAAACTTTATGATACACAGCTGGTTTGTGATGCAATTATTGAAAATGGAAAGATAATTGCAGTTAAGGTTACGAATCAGTATGAGACGGCAATTAAAAAAGGTATTAAGATATCCAATGGAACAAGCAGCAAACAAATCAATGTTGCGTTAAATGGCGAGGAAAGCAAAACATATCCTGTGGAACTTGCTGTTTCAGGCTCCATTGAGTACACATTAAAAGACTACAATGCCAGCGAAAGCACAGCGAAACCAACCGCAACACCTGCACCAACGAAGAAGCCGGCGGTGACACCTGTTCCAACAAAGAAACCGACAGCAACAAAACTCCGGCTCCTAAAATCACAGTCGGCAAAGCAACCATTAAGAAACTTAAGAATAAAGCGAAAAAGAAAATGGTTGTTACCATTAAGGCAGTAAAAGGTGCGTCCGGATATAAAGTTATGTATGCAACAAATAAGAAGTTTAAAAAGCAAAAACGAAATGGACTTCTGCGAAAAAAGTAACAATTTCCCGCCTGAAAAAAGGCAAGACATATTATGTTAAAGTAATTGCGTACAAAAAAGGAAAGGGTGCTGTTAAGGTATTTGGTAAAAGCAAGTAAGGTAAAGAAAGTAAAAGATTAAGAAGTAGGATGTGTCATATGCTCGGTGACATTTGACAAGTTTCCGTAAATCAGTAGAAAAACTTTGCGTCTTTTGGGCGCAAAGTTTTTTCTGTTGATTTACCGGAAGCCAAAAGATAACGAGTATTTGATATAATCGAATTGTTTAAACATACTGGGAGGTGATTTTATGCAGTGTCCGTATTGTAATTCCGAAATGGAGAAAGGCATAATTAATCAGGACAGATATCCATTAAAGTGGAAATCGGAAGGACCTAATGCTAAAAAATAAAGCTCACAAGTTTTTTGGAAAAAACATATGTGGAAGCTTATTTGTGTAATAACTGCAATAAGTTAATTATTGATATCTGAAAATGAAATCATGGGGAATACCTCCAAACAACGCTTTTTTTCTTGATTTGATTCATAAGGTTGCATTTTTGTGTCGCATTTAAATTTTATCAAGTAAATTTATAAGAAAAAAGCAACCTAAAAGGTACAAATTAACAGAAAGAGGGGCTTTTGTCATTAAACTTCGCTAGATGAAGCCTGATAATTAAATAACAATGCAACCTTATGAGATAAATTCAAGAAAAAGCGTTGTTTCGGAACTGAAGGTTCAGTTTGAGCGCGGCAAGTATTTGGTTGGAAACTAAAAATATCACATCACCCTGCCGGCAAAATCTCAACATCCCCGCTGACGGTGTCAAAATCATAGCGGTTAATACCTGAGCCGCAGACAAACTTATCATCTTTTTAGTTCCGGCAAAACTACAAGTTAAATCCCCGGAAACGGAATCGTTTTCTGCCTCGAATTCAGAGTTACTTGGAATCGAAACCGAAATGTCACCACTGACGCTTTCCATGTCAATTTTTGCGGTGTGACGGATGAGGTAATATGGCAGTCGCCACTCACGCTGTCACTGTCAATTTGTTCTGCGCTCCCATTAAAAGTAAGGTTTCCACTTACGGTATCCAGATAAAAATTCTTTGTGGAAAGACCATTAATTGTAGTGTCAGCACTTTACTACATCGCCGGAAATTTCCGATAAATTGGAAGCAAGTGAACGTGGAATCAAAATCTCTAAGTTCTTCCTCCCTAAGCTGTGGAAGAAGGAGAAGAAGCTGCCGCTTTCCCGGTAGCGGACATCTAAAAAGTTCCATCGTGGTAATAATAATGTGCTTTGTCACTATCGGATAGGTCGCTTGCACCATCTTCTCGAATCTGAATAACATTTCCGTCATAAACATCAACTTTTTACGGAGCCGCTTACCCAGTCGATGGAAAGACTGGATAATTCGGATGCAGAAATATCAGCATTTCCCACCTGATACAAATCGGCATTGTCATAGCTGGAAAAAGAGCCAAATATCGGAAGGTTGCGGAAGGTGTTGCCAAGAATCCCCACAATTAAAATACCGATGAGGGCGAGTGTCAAAATGCCAAGTACAATAATCTTTATCCAGATGGCAGTTTTCTTTTCATAATCGGTCCCTCCTAATTTGCTTTCAGCTCAAAAACAGCTTTGATAATGGATTCAAGCGCGGCACCAATTAAGAAGATGACCCATGAAATGTGCCATGCCATAGTAGTAAAACTAATCACAAAGTACAGGGCGGTAATGAATACCCACAAAGCACTTTTAATTGCACGCATTGCTTGCTTATTCGTGTCATTTTACTCTTCCACTCCTTGAAATCTTCCATAAAAGTGTCGTCCATTTTCGTGTAGCGAGGTTTTGTCATGGAATTGTAAATAATAATTCCGGTTGCAACGGCAATAAAAAAAACAAAAGACCACAAGCACCAATGGCGTCCGGCAGATGCAGACTGTCTGTAATAATTGGCGGTGTAACACACAAAATATAAAGCATGATGGCGATGGAAATGCGGATGGCTGATTTTTTACGCCATGCCATATAATTTTCCGAGTCCATTTGGTTTGGCGTCTGGGACGAATCTTTCAGGGAAGCAAGAAGTTCATCCAAATCACCAATACTTGCAATGGCAATGTTGTAAGCGGCTTCCTCTGATTTCCCCTCTGCCACAAGGTCGTGGTATTTGTCCACGATATTTTGCAAAATTTCTTCTTTACTTCAACTGCTTTTTTGTATTTGGAACATCCTGAAATAAATGGTCCATGTAAGCTCGTAATTTGTTCTCCATAAAATCCTCCTTATAAAATAGATTGTGCCATTTCATTATACTTGTTTGGGATTTGACGGTTCCGAATGAATTAAGACGTCAATAAATCCCTTTGCAATCTCCCATTCGCTGCATAACTTCCGGTAGGCGTTGCGCCTTCCGGTGTAATGGTATAATAACGTCTTCTGGCACCGGTATTTTCATTTCCCCAGTAAGAACAGATGTAACCGGCTTCTTCAAGCCGCCGGAATGCGGTATATAAAGTAGCTTCTTTTAGTTCATACTCATTTTGCGTAAGTTCCTGAATCCGTTTATTAATCTTATATCCATAACTGTCCTCCTGCAAAAGCTGGGCAAGAATGATGGTATCGGTATGTCCTCGAATCAAGTCCGATGCAATTGACATGAACAATCCTCCCTTCATGTTTTGTTAGTGTTATTAAATCACAACATACCTCGTCTGTCAAGGTATATTGAAAATATAAGTACATTTGTCACGATACTTGACAAATGTCATGCGATGCGATAGGGTGAGAGAATATGATGATATAGTTAGAGAGAAGGGTAACCGATGATAGCGATTATTGTGGCGATGAGTGAGAACCGGGTGATTGGCAGAGAGGGAAAAATACCGTGGGATTTGCCGGAGGATAGAAAAAATTTCAAATGCTGACGATGGGAAATGCCATTGTGATGGGACGCCGCACGTATGATGAGATCGGGCATCCGTTACCCGGGCGGATGACGTATCTTTGTCCGGAACGAAAAAGGTTGAACTGGAAAACTGCCACACGGTGCAAAGTTTAGAAAGAAGTATGGGAAAAAAAAAAAACACCGGGCGGGATATTTTTATCTGCGGCGGAGCATCGGTATATGAAGAAGCGCTTAGGAATACCGATAAAATATATGTAACGAAACTTTTTGGAAAAGGTAGAAGGAGACACTTTTTTCCTATGTTTTCGGAGGAAGAATTTGTGGAAAAAAGCTGTGAAATTTTAGTGCCTCAAAAGGCTGTTTTTTATGAATATGAGCGTGTGCAAAAAAGGGTAAATTTATGCTTTCCACACTGAAAGATTTGTGGTATGATGGTAAAATGGTTACGAAAGAGAAACAGTTGCGGATTTTCGATGAAAAAAGTGGTAAATGGGAAGTTTTTTCGCCCGTGATTTTTTCAAAATTGTATGCGGCCGGAAGAGGTTACAATTTATCCGCTCACGATTACTTTACTTGGCGGAAGATAGGATACAGATTGAGACAAAATATCAGCAGAGGGAATTCGATTTAAAAGATAAGGAAATCGAATTATGTGAATGGGAAGCGAAAATTCACAAAGTGGAATGTACGCATTGTGAAAACTGCGGCAGATGCGGCTGGTAAACGAGAAGAAATCAGAGGTGCAAAAGAAGTGAAAAATCAAATGATATATAGAAGGGCATTGAAGCTTGCGATTCCGATGATGATACAAAATGGTATTACCAACATGGTCGGGTTAATTGATAATGATGGTTGGTAGCATTGGAACAGAAGCGATGACGGCTGTCTCGATTGTCGGACAGCTTATTTTTGTTTTTAACCTTGCTATTTTCGGAGGAATATCGGCCCGGTATCTATGCTGCCCAGTATTATGGACAGGGAAATGAAGAGGGATTCCGTAATGCGGTCCGCATGAAAATGTGGATTTGCGGGATTTGTATTATAGCCGGACTTTTTACTCTTTTTGCTGGCGGGAGAGAATTTGATTGGTCTTTATCTTCACGGTGAAAGCCAAGTTGTGAATGCGTCGCTTACGATGTCTTATGCAAAAGAATATCTCGCAATTATGTTATTTACTTTTTGTTCCGTTTGGCGTGACACAGATTTATGCGAGCAGTCTTAGAGAGACCGGTGAAAGCATAAAGCCGATGATAGCCGGTATCGCATCCGTGGTTATTGATGTGGTATTTAACTATTTTCTTATTTACGGAAAATTTGGTTTTCCTGAGCTTGGAGTGAGGGGAGCAGCAATTGCTACTTTGATGGCGCGTGTGGTTGAGATGTTAGTCGTGGTTATCTGGACGCACTGCAAAAAAGAAGGAAATTACATTTATCAATGGATTGTACCGGACGCTTCTTGTGCCGAAGGCAATTATGGGAGAAATGATAAAAAAAGGACTTCCTATTTTCTTAAACGAGTTTTTGTGGGCGGGCAGCATTGCGGCGTTGACACAGTGCTATTCGACACGCGGTTTGGAGATTGTGGCAGGACTTCAGATTTCCAATGCCATTTGCAACCTTTTTAAATGTTGTATTTATTTCTCTCGGCTCCGCCGTTGGTATTTTGAGCGGTCAGACACTCGGAGCGGGCGAATACGACAAGGCAAAGAAAAATGCATACTCACTGATGAAATTTGCGGGTGTGATTTGTGTGGGACTTACAATACTTTTTAGTTTCCATTTCGGGAGTTTTTCCGAATTTGTATGATACAACGAGCCAGGTGCGAAATTACGGAACGTGGTTTATTATTATCACGGCATTGTTTTTCCCGGTACAGGGTGTTTTAAATGCTCTTTATTTTACCGTCCGTTCCGGGGAAAAACATTTATCACGTTTTTGTTTGACAGTGTGTATTCGTGGGTTGTACCGCTTCCGATTGCGGCGGTATTATGCTACTACACAGGTCTTCCCATTCTGGGCGTATATGCGATTGTACAGGCAGCAGATTTAATCAAACTTGCTGTGGGATATATCCTGATTCAAAAGGGAGTCTGGATTAGTAATATTGTAGAGGATTAGAAAAGGAGATTGTTATGAAACATGAAAAAAGGTCAAAGTGGTCATCACAGGCAACATTTATTTTAGCGGCGATTGGTTCCGCCGTTGGACTTGAAATGCGTGGCGCTTTCCGGGACTTGCCGCAAAGCACGGAGGCGGAACATTTTTGTTAATTTACTTAGTTGCGCTGTTTGTTGTCGGGATTCCACTTCTGATGATGGAGGTTTCCGTTGCACGTAAATTCCACCGCGGTGCCGGCGAAAGTATGCGGGGAATTAATAAAAAGACAGAGTTTATCGGATGGGCAGCAACATCAAATGCATTTGTTATTTCTACCTATTATGCAGTTGTTTTCGCATGGGTAATTTTGATGACGGTATGCTCGGTAAAATTTGCCGGTATGACAGGAGATGTAAATGCGGCGCAGAATCTTTTTGCCGATCTAACACAGACAACATGGGATATCAAAGGTTTTAGTATTCCGATTCCGGTACTGCTTTCTGTTATTGTGGCTTGGGCAGCGATTTACTATTGTATCCGAAATGGTGCAAGCAGTGTGGGTAAAGTTGTAAAGTATACCGTATTTCTTCCGGTCATTCTGCTTGTCATTATGGCAATCAAAGGATGTACGATGTCAGGTGCCGGTGAAGGTCTTCGGATGTTTTTCATTCCAAGCATGAGTGCTTTTGAAGATCCAAGTTTGTGGATTGATGCCATTGGACAGGTATTTTACAGTTTATCGATTATGATGGCAATTATGTTTGCATATGGTTCTTATCTTGGCGAGTCGGCAAATGTGGCAAAAGACTGTGTAATTATTGCGCTTTCGGATGCCGCAGTCAGCGTTTTGTCAGGTATCGTTATGTTTTCCACAATGGGTGGTGTTGGGATGCTTGATTCGATTACGGATTCCGGAATTGCAACAGCATTTATCGTATACCCGCAGGCAATTGTAAATCTTACGGACATTGGCTGGTTTAATGCCGTGTTTGGTGCTATTTTCTACCTGATGTTAGTAACGCTTGCGATTGATTCAGCCTTTTCGATTATCGAGGGTGTGTCGGCATCGGTGGCAGATAAGTTCCATTTGAATCCAAAGAAAGTGACACGATGGGCCTGTGTAATCAGTGCAATTATTTCTTTATTATATGCGACACGTGCCGGTGTAGCATGGCTTGACATTGTGGATAACTGGACAAATCAGATTAACTTGATTGTAATCGGAATTTTGGAATGTATTGCGGTTGGCTGGTGCTTTCAGATTGATAAAGTGTGGCAGCAGATTAATCGAAATACAAAGAAATTTAAAATGCCTCGTATCTGGATTCGTCTTGCGATTCGTTACATTGCGCCAGCGACATTATTGATTTTGTTTGTGTGGAATCTGTACGTTTTGTTTGTGCAGAAAGGCGGTCATTATGGTTATGCTCTGTGGGCAGAGTGCCTTGCCGGATGGCTTGTATCGGCGCTTGTGTTTGCGAGCGGATTTATTCTCAAATTAATTGTGAGACATAAAAAGAAACACGGGTTTGTTGAAGATGAAATCGTGTGGGAAGAAAAACGACCCGGAAGTTGAATAATAAAAAAGCAGATGACGGGAATCGAACCCGCCTCTCCAGCTTGGGAAGCTGGCGTTCTACCGATGAACTACATCTGCCTAAGTGTGGCGACAGGAGAAATCCTGCCGCCTTTTCTATTTTAACTTGAAATATTTAATCTGTCAATTTTTCTTCATGACAGAGGGATATAAATTAGGATACGATACCATTACTATTACAGGAAATGGTAACAGATTTTGTGAATTTTTTTGGACATTGTTATCTGAATGAACTGCAACTGCCGTTGCGGTTGCGGAAGAGCCTCTTTTGCTTGAAGTAACAGTTTTAATTTTCCATGCGGAGGAAGGGCATGTTGTACTATGAGAATAAGAGGTACATTTAGATGTGCGACCGTTATACGTGAATGTGGCCTTAATTGATACAGACCAAAGTGTTAAACCATTTTTGCTCTTATATTTTGAGGTCTTTGTTTTTGTTATGGACTTTGATGAAGAAAGGTAGGAAATATTATTAGAAAATGCAGGTGTACCAGTAATAATGGTTTCAAGATAGTCTCCATTTTCTAATAAATAAATCTGTTTTGACGATGTGAAGCTGGCGGCCTGACTTTTTCTAGATAAGATAGAAAAAGAAAAACAAATAAAAAGTGTAACAAATAATAATCTTGTTGTAAAATTTTTCATAGCTATAATTCCCCGTATTTAATCTGTAATTTCAGTTTCTTCGAAATAAATAGATTCGCGTTCAAAAACTTTATATGCACAGTAACTGTCGATACTATATACTGTTACGGCGATTAATGCAATCAAGAGAAATATGGCGATTCCTCTTTTTAACCATTTGGAAAGTTGTATTCTTTTAACAAAATCATTGATATCAATATTTGAAAAATAGGTATTGGAAATTTCACTTGGACGTCCGAAGTCCTGATATAAATCATCTATCGAGAATACTTCTTTTTCTAGGCAGTAGTCATTAATTTGTTCCGAAAGTTTTTTAGATGCCGTCGTTCCGGTTTTCCCATAATCGGAAAGAATGATTTTACTTCCTTCAAGTAGCGCTGTTTCAATTTACTCATTTAGATTGCCTCCCAAAAATTAATTATGTGATTTACACCGTCAATCATGTTATTATAATTAGCTGTAATTTTTGTGAGATACTCTTTCCCGGTTTCTTCTAGATGGTAGTATACTCGTGTTCTTTTTTTTTCCCCACAAGTTTTGAGTATTCACTTATCAGATTTTCGTTTTCTAATTTATAGGTGACCGTGTAAATGGTATTAAGAGAAATAGATAGTAAATGTTCGGAATTATTGTTAATCATTTTTGAATTTCGTAAACATAACTATCTTGTTGCTCTAAAATTTTAAGTACCAATAATTCTGTAATTCCGGTAATAAGGTTATTTTTGTATGCCATTTTTCCTCCATAGCACCCACCTTGCATATCCATAATATCATATTATGTTTAAATTTTCAATATTACGGTGATAAAAAATATTGTTGACAAAAATAATTAGATATATTAATATAATAATAAAGTTTTATAAAATTAATAAAATCTTATGCTTTTGAGTGGGAAAGGTGGTGAGAGAATGTATAGAGGATATTCGTGCAGAGAAATAATTGAAAAAAGCGTTCTTTTCATGTAATGGTGAGATATTGAAAAGAACGCATACATAAGAGTACAGTTAAATAATATCAAAGATCAAACAAAAATCAATTGGAGGATGAACGGATATGAGAAAAATTAAAAAAATAGGTGCTTTAATCACAGCAGCGGCATTGACAGTAACACTTATAGGAGCAGGAGCAGATGCCTCCGCTTTTTCAAAGACAAAATATGGTTTTTTACTTTAAGTGGAGATCATTCAATTTCAAAGACAAAAAGGCTCTGCTTGGGGGTCGGTTAAGCCGAAATCATATGTGAGTATTGCGTCTGTTTACAAATGCAGAAATAAGAATGATGTGGTGAAAACAGCTCCAACAGATCTTACAGGAGCAGGAAATTCCACAGGAGCTGATTGGAGTTATACAATCCCTAGTGGAAAATCCATTAGTATTACGACAAAATGGACAGTTATTTATAAGAAAAAAACTATAACAAGTGAAGATACCATTAAATACTAACATTACGTAATCAGTTTAGCCATAAGAAACAAAAAAGTTTCTTATGGCTATGATAAAAAATATAAATTCTATCAAAGGAGAAAAGGTATGGTAAGTAAAAAGTTTTTGTATCTAATGTTTGCAATAAGTATCATTTGTGTGTTTACCGGCTGTACGAAAAAGCAAACAGACAATAAAAAACCTTCTGTGACAGAGAATGCTGCTACAAAGGAGAAGTCGAACGATTCGAACAAAGAGAAGCCGGTTAACCTAGTTTGGATGACGGATAGTACATGGACAGATTATCTGAGTGAAAGTAGAAAAAAAGCGATTAATGAAAGAATTCATGAATTGGGGTATAATTATAATCTTTCTTTTTATGGGTTAAATGCTGAGTCGTATGAATCTTATCAAAATGGTATTGATAAAGCGAAAAACAAGGAATCGGAGATTTGATGTGGACTGGGTATGGTGACGGTGATCATCCTGAAAAAGATGGAACATATATCCGGCAGATAAAACAGGGCAATCTTCTTTCTCTGAGCAAATGGCTTAAGAGCGAAAATGGGAAAAAAATTAAAAAGAATATGGCAAAAATGTATGGAAAAGGATAACTTACAAAGGGAAGATATATGGCTTTTTACAATGAAGTAGTGCAGGCGGATTCGACATATCTTTTAATAAATGCAGAGAAGATAGCAAGTAAACCTGATTTTATGAATGCAGACAAGCTTGATATAAAAAATTGTGTAAATGGGTTACTGAAAATAAGGATATATCAGAACTGCCATTATATCTTTTGTGGAATGATTTAGGTGAATATTTTTCTGATCGTTTTACGAATTTAGGTTATATCGGCATATGTGATGGAGTGTACATGTCTGATAAAGGAATAATTCAAAATATTTGGGAAAATAAAGATGTTAGAGAATTTTGGATTTCCATGGCGCAATTGAAACGTGAGGGATTGTTATCTTGTGATAAGAATGAGGATTATTCAGAAGCACTGAGTGGAAATTTCATGGCAATGATTGCAACAATGTCAAGAGAAATAATGGATGGTAATTATTTATATTTAGAGGATGGAGGAAAAATTCCTGTCTATTCACGCAAGTTATCATCCAGATATATAGATAAAATGGAAAATGACGTTCATGGAATTGCATCATGGACAAAACATCCGAAAGAATCAAAAAAATTTATTAATGCTTGTAAAAACAGACAAAGAACTGGCTAACCTCATCTGTTTTGGTGAAGAGGGCAAAGATTACTCATTAAAGAATGGAAAGGTCGTGGGAGAAAACATGTTTCAAATTATTGTCCCGCAAAGCTTGCAAATACGAAGTTTAGCATATATGAAGCAAATGGAGAAAAAGACAAAGCCAAATACTATTATGATGGAAACAAAGAATATAGTATGTCGCCAGCAGCAGGTTTTGTTCCAAATAAGAAGGTTGTTGAGAAAAACAAAAAATATTGAACGAGGTTGACGTGTTTTATCAAAAACTGCTGGAAAGCGATGAAGAACCGGAAAAGATGATTGACCAGTTTGTAAAAAGCTAAAAATGGAAAAGTATCCGGATATTTTAAACAAGATTCAAAAACAATATAATAAATGGAAGCGGGGAAAGAAATGAAAAAGAAAGCGTTATTAATTGTAGCTGCGTGTGCCTGTTTCATAACCGGGTGTGGTGCGGAAAAAAGTACAGAAAATAAAATGAAAATTACGGAAAGTTTACATAGTGCAAGTGGGGAGTCGGTTTCCTGTCTGGCAAGTGTTTTTACAACGCAGGATGGCTTACTGCATATTTTTGATCCAAATCAAAAATCAAGTATTGTTTTATGTAACAAATCAAATTGTGAACATGAACCTTATGACGAAAACACAAACCCGGATCCTACTTGTGATGCGGCATTGAATAAGGATTTATTTTTCAATTGTGTTCCTGTTATATCCGGAGAATATGTTTATTTGTTTGGACAGGCGGATTTGTCGAAGGGAGTTGTTTATCGGGAAAAATTAGATGGTAGTGGAAGAACGAAATTATATAACCTGGATTATCAGGTGGAGGTGTACAATAGCGTGTATGTAGAAAATGGCATTGCTTATGCAGAGGCAGAGATACCTATTGTTAAAGAGGATAATATTGGTGGTGCCGGTTCCAATAGCAACTATAGTGTCCTTCTTGCAATCAATCTGGAATCCGGTGAAACAAAAGAAATTTCCGATATAAACAAAGAAAAGTTCCATGGCTTGTTATTATTAGAAAAAAGCGGCGAAAAAATTGTATTATGTATCCACTTATCGAAAACTTGGAAAGAAAGATAAGGATTACAGTACTGCGAAGGAGTATTCAAAAGTATATGAGTATAATATAAAACAGGAAAAACAGTCGCAGGTATGTAGCGAAAAAGATTTAGAAGGCTGTATTGTAATAGGCATGATTGACCAGGCAGTATATGTATATAATCAAGAAACAATGGAAGTTTTTGAAGTAGCAATTGGAAGTAAAAAGAAGAAAAAATATATAAGCCGGACAAAACGGATGTGTTGTATTATACATATAAAAATCATTTAATCAGGGAGATATGGAAAAAGAAAAATTTTATTATCTGAAAGACAGTGCATGGGAAGAACTTGAGGGCATTGCTTCTTTTACCAATACATTTGGAGATTTTGCCGAATATTATGATAAAAAAGAATGTTCTTCATGTTGTATATGGAGATTCTCTTTTTAAAGACCAAAAGAAAGAATTATTTGAAAGGAAGTAAGCGCATGATTTTGAAATGTGAGAATCTAAAAAAAAAAAAATCGTATGGAGATTTTTGTGCAATTCGTAAAATAAACTATTCTTTTACGCCGGGAGTTTATGGACTTCTAGGACCCAATGGGGCTGGAAAATCTACATGGATGAAGCTTTTAACCGCCAGCTTAAAGCCAACAAAAGGGCAGATTTTATGTGATGAAATGTCTATTTATGACAACATTAATGAGTATGTTGGTAAGATTGGGTATGTGCCACAAAACCAAAATATGTTTCCGTATTTTACCGGCTATAAGTTTATGATGTATATGGCAACATTAAAGGGTGTAAAAAAGGAGGTGGCAAGAAAACAAATTCGGAACTTTTTAAAGTGTGTTAACATGGAAGTGATGGGAAAACAAAAATCAAAACATATTCGGGAGGAATGAAACAGAGACTTTTGATTGCACAAGCTTTTTAGGAGAGCCAAAGGTGGTTTTCATGGATGAGCCAACAGCCGGACTTGATCCGAAAGAAAGGATTCGAATTCGTAACCTTATTTCGGAAATGGCACTTGGAAAAATTGTTTTGATAGCTACGCATATCGTATCCGATGTGGAATACATTTCAAAAGAAATTTTGCTTTTTAAAACATGGGGAAATTATTGGAAGCGGTAATCCGGAATCTCTGGAAAAGGAATTGTATGGTATTGTGTATGAAAAGAAAGTGACAGTAGAGCAGCTTAAAGAGATTCAGGATAAATATCTGGTTGCAGGAATTCGAGAAGAAGGAAATCAGGTTGTTGTACGTTATTTGGATTCAAAAAGCGATGAAGAAACCACAGTTTGGCCTACATTAGATGATGTATATTTATATCATTTTTATAAGGAGTAGTTAGATGATTCGGAATGAGATTAGCAAAATAGTAAAAAGCCCATATATGTGGGGTGTATTGTTGTTCTGTATTTTGATAAATTGTGGAATATTATGTTTTGAAAATACGGAAGATTTTTTCTTCTAGTCAATATAAAAAGTTTGGCAGCAATTTCTATCTGAAGAAAAAAAATCTACAAGACGAAATTGCAAGTTCAAAAGACAAAGCAGAAAAATATATGCAAAATGAAATGACCGACAAAGAAAAGTTATATGTAAGATTTGCAAAAGAATTGGAAGCAGTTAGTACTTATAACGATTACCGGCAAAGAATACAGGAAAATGCAAAAAAGATAACTTTGTTTTCAACGTTTACTGAGGGGGCTTTGCTGAAAAAATATTGAAAAAACAGCAGCTCACTTTAAAAAAATGAAAATGGTCAAAGTAGATGCAGAGCCTTCCTTAGGAATCGAAAAGATGTTTTCGACGGTGACAGGAATTGTCGTATTGTTTTTTGTTTTGTATTTAGGATACTTATTATTTGTCAGGGAGAATGAAACAGGGATTGCAAAACTTTTATATGTTACACGATTTGGAAAACGAAAACTCTTTTTTTGCCAAACTGGCAGCTCATATTTGGGGAACAGCAGTTGCAGCTTTAATTTTTATGGATGTAATTTTGTTATTTTAAGGGAGCGTTATGGAATCGGAGATTTGAGTCGAAGCATTCAATCTGTTCTTGCGTATCGTTCGTGTGGAAGTGAATTGTCAGTCGGTCAGTTTTTGATTCTAAGCATGATTATTTTAATATTTATCATGACTGCTTTGGCTATTTTTATTGATTGTATATGCATATTAGGAAAAAGAGCATTGATTTCAATAATGATTTTTTCTTTTGTATTATAGGATGTGTTTTGGTTTATGTACAAATACCAATGAATTCTAATTTGAATTGGTTAAAGTATATTGATCCGGCTTATTGTTTAAATGCAGGGGATATAATTGGAAAATATGTAAACATAAATATTTTAGGTGAGCCGGTTTCCTATCCAGTTGTTGTTATGGCAGTATATTTCCTTCTTTTGCTTATATGTATGATTTGCGGAATGATTGGATTTTCAAAGATGAAAGAAGAAAGTCGAAAAAAAGTGAGTTGTTTAATTTTGCATTTATGAAAAATGAAAAACGATTCTTGAAAGGCCATGATTCATTGTTTCGGTACGAACTTTATAAAGTTAGAAAAGGTGGACGAGTTAGCATGATTCTTTTCCTTTTTTTTGATTGTTTCATGTTTTTTGTCGTATCAATCACATTTGATATTTAATGATGAAGGTGAATATTATTATTATACTTATATGAAGCAGTTAGAAGGAGAGAAAACGATTGAAAAGACAAACTTTATACAGAAGGAAAATAAGCGTTTTCAGTCATTAAAAAAGAAACAGCAAAAAATTTATGGAAGAAGATAAGGTGGAGGACCTAATGATTCTTAGTGAAGACCTTCGACCGGTACATGGCTTTGAAAAAGTTGTTGAACGAAACAATTACATAAATAAATATAATCTGCATGCATATGTCTATGAGGGTGGATATGTAAAACTAATGGATTTTTCCAAGGGAAACGGCATTTTGATGACTCTTGGATTGCTGCTTTTGACATTTTCGTTATGCAGTGTATTTACACAGGATTATGAAACTGGGCAAAAAATGTTGTTGCAGGCAACTTTACTGGGAAGGAAAAAGATGGCACACAAAAAAATACTGGTTTCTGTATTCATTATTATAATTTCATTTGGGATTATTTATTTGCCGCAGTTTATTACATTTTACCGTTTATACGGTCTTGTGGGTATTACTGAACCAGTAGGATGCATGGGAATACAAAGTGGTATGGAAATACCAATTTGGCTATGGTTGGTTTTTGGATATGTTATTCGTTTGATAATAATGCTGGCTTATAGTGGATTCTTTTTGTTTATATCAAATAAGATAAAAAGCGCATTTGTTACATTAACTGTTATGAGTATTGTTATCATAATTATTTTCTTTGTAATATAATATTAGGGACAAAACAATATCATTTATAGCACATAGAGATACTCAAAATTGTGCGTCTAAGTGTCCAACTGCATAGAAAAATAGGAGGTTTAAATAAAATGATGAAACGAAAAAAAGAATTTTGATAGGTGGAAGTATAGTGCTAATTGCTGCCATATGTGGTGCGATATTTTTTATTTAGTGGGAAAACGCAGCCAACTAAATCTTTGGCAAAGCAAGTTGAAGAGGATTACACTGGAATAGAGGAAATCATAAATCAAGCGGTTGAGAAAAATGAAAAACCTGGCAATGAGTTCTAATCCATACGAGTATGTAAAAAACAATTCATATTATGATCGCTTGGTTAGCAAGGGAATTAGTATTTTACCAATATTGGAAAAAAAAGATTAATGAGAATCAGTACGGAGATGGATTGTTGGGATATATTACAGCAATTGCAATTGAAGATATTACAGAGTGTAATTTAAAAGAAGATAAGGATTTACAGTGGGCAACGGTAAGCGAATTTGGTGACTCCTGGAAAAAGTTTAAAAGACAGCAAAAGAAAAAATAGATGCATTAATAAATAGCAAACTGGATGAAACGGTTAAGGTGAAGCAGTTGAAAAAAATATGGAGTATATGCAGCAGCTGTTTTGAAAGAACAGAAATTGGAAGAAAAATTCCCGAAAATTGTAAAAATGCATCCAATTAACAAAAATGAGTATGAGATATTAGAAAAAGAATTGCAGTAAAATGAGAATTATAATAGCCCCTTCTCTTAATTTTAAGGTAAGAGAAGGGGCTGTGTTTTTATAATTATGCTTCTGCTTTTTTCTCACGACCAAAAAGTTTTTTCAGACAACTAAATGCAACCAGAACACCAAGTACCATCAGAAGAATGGCAACGATGAACTGAAGTCCATCAACTAAGAAGGTTGCATTGCCTGCCAATGTGTTCTGCACAAGAGCAATTGTTTTCTGAACCAAAGCGGTAAAGGTTACGGCAAGCATGATAAACATTGGTGCGTACAATGTCCATCCGGTACGTCCGGTTGTTTTCAAGAATACAGCCAGTGCAATCAGTACAAGTGCGGCAAGCAGCTGGTTTGCAGAACCGAACAGTGCCATACATTGTTATAACCACCCAGTGTCAAAAGATAACCGAAGAATAGTGTGATAACGGTGGCGAAATATTTGTTTGTTAAAAGTCTGCGCCAAGGTTTCATCTCGGATGGGTCTGTAGTATCTAAGTAGAACAATTCCTGGAATGACATTCTTCCGATTCGAGCAACGGAGTCGAGGGAAGTAAGTGCCAGAGCGGAAACACACATTGTCATAAATACGGTAGCAATGTGTACCGGAACACCGAATTTCTCAAGGAATCCGGCAACACCGGTTGAGAAGATGGCAAATGGTGTACCTTCCGGTGCGGAACCATTTACGGCAACAGCGCCGACAACGACGAGGGCAACGATACCAAGAAGAGATTCTACAACCATGGCACCATAGCCGATCATTGGCATATCTTTTTTCATTGCTGACGGTTTTAGAAGAAGTTCCGGATGATACCAGACTGTGGAAACCGGAAACGGCACCGCAGGCAATGGTTACGAAAAGCGTCGGGAACAAAGTGCTTGTGCCGGTTGCTCCTGTGATGGAGAAACCATTAAAGGCATTTAACTTCATAGCCGGATGAGCAACAATGACTCCGGCAACTGCACCAACAATCATACCTAAAAGCATGAATGTTGTCATATAATCTCTTGGCTGCATGAGAAGCCACATCGGAAGTACGGAAGCCAAAAACAGATAAGCCATAACGATGTAAATCCAGGCATCTTTGCTTGCGTAAATCGGGAAATGCATACCAACGGCAAACATAACAACAAGTAAACCAATAGCAACAAGTGCTTTTACAATTTCATTCATTTTGCCAACGCTTTTCTGAATGATACCAAAGACGATAGCAACAACGATGAACAACATGGAAATGGAAGCGGCAGCAGAATCTGCGTATGCTTTTGCAGTACCGGTGATTCCTTCTCCCTTGCCAACGAATGTGCCGGCAACCATATCTGTGAAAGCTGCGATTACTAGTAAAGTAAATAACCAGCAAAACAGCATGAACAATTTTCTTCCGGTTTTACCGATGTATTTTTCAATGATCATACCCATGGATTTTCCTTCATTCTTAACCGATGCGTAAAGAGCACCAAAATCCTGTACAGCACAGAAGAAGACACCGCCGACGAGGAGCCAGAGGAGAACCGGCACCCAGCCGAATACGGAAGCGAGGATTGGACCTGTGACAGGACCGGCACCTGCGATGGATGAAAACTGATGGGAAAATACGGTGAACTTGGAAGATGGCACATAATCCTGTCCGTCTTCTTTGGTGTAGTAGGTGTTTTTGCTTTTGGATCAAGCCCCCATTTTTTGGCGAGCCATCGACCATACAGAAGATAACCGGCACCTAGTGCAACAATACCAATTAATACGATTACTAATCCATTCATTTGAATTCCTCCATTCTCTCTGCTCAAAAGAGCTATATTGTATGATACGGAAGCGGCAATAAAAAGACCCCGTCCTCTAATGTACTTTTCATACATCGAAAGACGAAAGTCTGAAACTTCCGCGATACCACTTTGTTTGCCGCCTGCGGCGACCGCTCAGTCCTATCTTTGATATCACTATCAGCAATAAGATTTTCGATAACGGGAAAACCGGTGATACTTACTCGCTTTAAAAGTTTTCGGTATACTGCTCGCAGAGGATAACAACATAAATTGCATACCGTCTCGCACCAGCCGACGGCTCTCTGAAATGCATGAAGTTTATGATGTTTTGTTCTGTTCATAGCATTTGTTCTTTGTTTACATGAAAATATAGCACTATCGTTTTTGGTTGTCAAGAGGAAATTTTTTTGGTTGTTTGGAGGGCAGGGGGCGGTCATATTTTTTTGTTTCCGTAATTTAGCAAGTAAAGTTTGTGTGTCGTGGGCGCTTTCGCTCGTTGAGTGCGTAGCGCTATGGGTGCTTATGCTGACGCATATACAAGCACCTCATACCGACGTACTCAAAACCCACGACATCACAAATCTTTTCTTGCTAAATTACTGGAATCTAAATAAATTTTCACCGCCTCCCTGCCCTTCAAATAATCAAAACTTACAGTTTTTTTTGAGGTGGAGGTGACGTTTTTCGACATTTTAACATATATTGATAGTGACTAACAAAAGAGTTGAGGTTATACGATGTATTTTTTGTTTGGAATTTTGGTTCTTATTAGTTTTGTGTTTGTGATTTTGTTTTCTCGCAGGAAGAAGAAAAAAAATTCTCTGCCGGCTTGCGTGCATGAATCCATGTGAAAAGGAAAATCTGCTGAATTCGCTGCTTGGACCGCTTGGTTTTTATTATGAGAGCCGGTGGGATGTGATAAGCAGCCGGACGGATGCCTGGCAGAAGGCGTTCGGGTATCTGGATGCTTATAATCGTGCGGCACCGTATTTGTCAATGGTATTTGATTCCTATCCAATATATTTTGATTATGAAGGAAGGACTTGGTTAGTTCAGATTTGGAAAGGGCAGTATGGAATTTGTACCGGATGCGAAATTGGACTTTACTATGCAGATGGAATTGTGAAAAAAGAGTGATTATAAGAAAACACTTTTCCATGCGGTGGGTGAGTCAGACTGGCTGGATATGTCTGTTACGCTGTGGAAAGACGGCAAGCGGATTGCCGGTCTGGATAAAAGGCACTGGTGGCTTACGGTATTTGACCCCGGAAATTTTTCGAGACCACAGGAGTTATCCATGGATGTATCGGTTCATTTCCGAAATTATGAGTTTGGAAGAAAACTTTGCGAAGCACTGATTGAGGGTGGGATAAAAGAAACGGATATTTTCTGGTCCTGCCGCTCGATTTTCTTTCATGTGCCGGAAGGAAGCAGACATTTCACATTATGGCAGCGGTTTATAAGAAGTGTAATGCAGTTTAAAAATCGTGTGTACTGCCGTTTGTTCCGTTTTCTTACAAGGTGTGTGTGCACGAATTTAGACCGGATTTTGTATTTATATTTTTACTTGCCGAGATTTTTACGGCATTTGTTACGTCATTTTTCCAAGCAGTTGAAAAAAGTAAGGAGATGTCGATGAGTTATCAGAAACGATTGGATCAGGCATTTGAAAATGTTCCCGTTCTGCCTCTGGATGACAATCACAAGTATGTGGTGTTTAGTGACTGCCACCGGGGCAGTGGGAATAACAATGACAACTTTATAAAAATGAGCATTTGTATTTGGCGGCTCTGCGGCACTATAACCGGATGCAGTACACGTATGTGGAACTGGGGATGGCGACGAATTGTGGGGAAAACCGCAAGATGGAGCAGATTTTGGAAGTGCACAACCGGGCATTTGAGCAGCTTGCGTTATTTTACCGGGATGACCGATTATATATGGTATACGGTAATCATGATATGGTGAAAAAAGAATGCCTCGTTTTGTAATAAGAAGTGCCAGTTATTTTACAGTGTGACAAAGCAGTGCCACGAGCCTCTTTTTCCTAATGTTTCATTTTATTCGGGCTTAATTTTAAGAAATTATGAAAAAAAAATACGGATATTTACATGACGCATGGGCATCAGGCTTCTTTGATGAATTCAACGTTGTGGCAGGTAAATCGTTTCCTTGTGCGCTATGTGTGGAAACCGTTAGAGCAAATTGGTGTTTTGGATCCCACAAGTGCGGCAAAGAATTATTCGGCTAAACAGCGTACGGAGCGGCGGCTCTCGGGTGGGCAGCGCAGCGGGGGAAAGACGTTGATTACCGGACACACGCACCGTCCGATGAACCAGTATCCGGATTCCTTCTATATCAATTCGGGAAGCTGTGTGCATCCTTATCAGATACGTGTCTTGAATTGGAGGGAGATGAAATTTCTCTTGTGAAATGGTATATGGATGCAAGAAAAAATGGAAATCTGTATGTGGAGAGGAGATTGCTGTAGCGGCAGACGGCGCAGAAACTGAAAAAAAGAGATTCCTTACTTCGGCAAGTGTTACGACCACCACTTCATGGTAGAATAAAACTATTACTTTGAAACACAACAGAAGGAGGATTTTCATGAAGAAGAGAAGTGCGTGGTTTGCTGCATGGTTTGCGGTTCTTATCATTGGCGTTGTGGCGATGATGGCGGTGGCACCGATGGGAAAGGCAGCGGAGCAGAAACAGTTTATAGTTGGGTTTGACGCCGAATTTCCACCATATGGATATATGGATGATAATGGAGAGTATGTCGGGTTTGATTTAGACTTAGCGGCAGAGGTCTGCAAGAGAAATGGCTGGAAATTAGTAAAACGCCCGATTGCCTGGGATTCCAAGGATTCGGAACTTGCGACAGGCGCGATTTCGTGTATCTGGAATGGATTTACGATGAATGGACGTGAGGATAATTACACGTGGTCAACAGCCTATGTGGATAACTCGCAGGTTGTCATCGTAAAAAGGATTCAAATGTTCATAAGTTATCCGATTTGAAGGGTAAGCGGTTGATTGTTCAGAGTGATTCGTCAGCGCTCGCTGCTTTGACCGGAGATGATGCGACAAAAGAAAATAAAAAGTTAGCGGCTTCATTGAAAGATTTACAGCAGGTAGCCGATTACAATTCTGCATTTATGAATCTGGAAAGCGGTATGGTGGATGCGATTGCGATGGATATCGGCGTTGCTTCTTATCAGATGTCCGCTAAAGGCGATAATTTCCGTATGTTAGATGAGCGTCTTTCTTCCGAAGAATATGGAATTGGCTTCAAAAGGAAATACGAAACTTCGAGATGAAGTGCAGAAGACTTTGCTTACGATGTTAGCGGATGGAACATTTGAGCAGATTGTAAACAAGTGGGGGCTCAAGGATAGTGCGTGTCTCTCGGAAAAGGATACGACATACATAGATGGCGGAAAAGTTCCGTATGTTGATTTTTCAAAAATACAGAAAAAGAATGATAAGACGACAGAAAAATCGGATGGCGTAAAAGCAAATAAGGGTGGTATCTGGTTTATTATGAAGCAGTTAGGCAGTGGTATGTTAGCAACGCTGTCCATCTTTGTATTTACGTTATTATTCTCGCTTCCTCTTGGACTTTTGATTGCGGCAGTGAGAATGTCACGGTTTGCTCTGCTTCGGTGGATTGCAAAAATTTACATTTCGATTATGCGTGGTACGCCGTTGATGTTACAGCTTTTGGTTGTGTTCTTTGCTCCGTACTATGTGTTCGGAATTTCAACACCTTACATGTATCGTTTGTATGCGGTTATCATTGGATTTTCCCTGAATTATGCGGCGTATTTCGCAGAGATTTACCGTTCCGGTATTCAGAGTATTCCGCAGGGACAGCGCGAAGCCGCACAGGTCATGGGATACGGCAGACGCCAGACGTTTTCCGTATTATTTTCCCACAGATGGTCAAACGCGTCATGCCGCCGGTAACAAATGAAGTGATTACGCTGGTTAAAGATACTTCTTTGGCATTTGCCATTGCTTACACGGAAATGTTTACAATGGCAAAACAGATTGCATCGGCACAGGCTTCGCTTATGCCACTGTTTATTGCCGGTTTATTCTATTATATATTTAACTTTGTGGTTGCCTTTGTGATGGAAGCTATTGAGAAGAAACTGGATTATTACCGCTAAGGGAAAGGAGCTACGGCATGAGTATTTTGGAAATAAAGAATATTAAAAAGAGTTTTGGTGAAGATTTGGAAGTGCTGCAGGATATCAGCCTTGCGGTAGAAGAGGGAGAAGTCGTTTCGATTCTTGGTCCGTCCGGTTCCGGTAAATCGACGTTACTTCGCTGCGCAACATTTTTAGAGCAGATTGATTCCGGAAGCATTGCGTACGGCGGGAAAGTTTATGTGGAAAATGATACCGCAGGAAATGCCAAAAAACCGGAGCGCGCAAAGATTTTGGAGCACAGTCAAACTTTGGCCTGGTTTTTCAGGACTTTAATTTGTTCCCGCATTTTTCCGTATTGAAAAATGTAATGGATGCGCCGGTGAAAAATCGAAGCGTCGAAACAGGAAGTGGAGAAAGAGGCACGTGCTCTGCTTGCGAAAATGGGACTGGAAGGAAAAGAAGATGCGTATCCGTGTGAACTGTCGGGCGGACAAAAACAGCGTGTTGCGATTGCAAGAGCACTTGCAATGCGTCCGAAAATGCTGTATTTTGATGAGCCGACAAGTGCACTTGACCCGGAGATTACCGCAGAGATTTTACGTGTATTAAAGGACTTGCGGCAGAGAAAATGACAATGGTTATTGTTACGCATGAGATAGATTTTGCGAGAGCGGTTTCCGACCGTGTGATTTTCATGGATGGCGGTAAAGTAGTAGAAGAGGCCGTCGGAAGAAGTAATTGACAATCGAAAAATGAGAGAACAAAAGCATTTCTCCAGAAACTGCAGGTCTAAAAAGGAGGCTTTTTCGATGTATGATAAATTGACGAAAAAAAGACATTGAGAAGATGGAGCAGGAAGTCGAACACCGCCAAAGTTGGTGGTGCGCAAAGAAGCATTGGAAGATGTCAAAGAGGCGAGGGCGCATGGCGACCTGAGCGAAAATTTTGAATACAAGGCGGCAAAAAAGTTTAAGAATGAAAATGAGAGCCGCATCCGCTATTTGGAGCGGATGATTAAGACAGCGCAGATTGTCGAGGATGAATCCGGTGAGGATGAAGTCGGGCTGAATGATTTGGTGACGGTGCATTTTGAAGATGATGGCATGGAAGAGGAATATAAAATTGTTACAACAGTCCGAAGTGATGCGCTGAATCAGATGATAAGCATTGATTCGCCGATGGGAAAAGCACTTTTTGAAACACCGCGTGGGCGAGCGTGTTCTTGTGAAAGTGAACGATAAAGTCAGCTATTATGTGACGATTCGCGGGATTCGCAAAATGATGATGAATCGGAAGAAATTAATAAATTCTAGGTTTTTGCAACGAATCCGATGGAAAGGAAATGAGGAACATGTGGTATACCTGTGTTCAGTGTGGAAAAAATTTGAATTATCCGAGGCGGAGAAAAGATTTTTTATGAAGAGAAAAATCTTTCTCTTCCAAAGCGCTGCAAGGAATGTCGGAAGCGAAACCGTATTGAGAAAAATGAAGCGGTTGTTCCGAGAGGGAAAGAAAGAAGAAAACGCCGGAAAAATGCTTTGAGGCAGGTGCCGGTTACGACTTTGATTCTTTTGATTGCGCTTACGTTTGTTTATATTTCGTTTGTGCGGAAGCCGGAAAGCAGTACGCCGAAACAAACTAAGTTAACGCAGGTTACAGAGAATCGAATTCGAGCATACAAAAAGCGGTCCTTTTTCAAAGTGATGAAAAGTTAAAGGAGCATTATGAAAAACATGGCAAAGCGATGGGATTCGCATCGGCAGAGGAGTATTTGGCGGCTGCCAATGCGGTGATTCTAATAAAATAAACCACCTGCTATGCAGGTGTGTTCCCAAACAGCTTTAGCTTCAAGTAAAAACCCTCCATGTTATAATGAATATAAGGTTCGCCAACCAAATCATTACAACAAGGAGGAGTCCAAATGGACAATAATAGTTTATCACACACAAAATGGACATGCAAATATCATATAGTTTTTGCACCTAAGTTTAGAAGAAAGATTATATACAAGCAAATAAGAGCAGATATAGGTCATATATTAAGCGAATTGTGCAAAAGAAAGGGTGTTGAAATAATAGCAGCGGAGTGTATGCCAGATCATGTTCATATGTTTGTGAGTATACCACCAAAATACAGTGTGTCAGAAATAATGGGATATTTGAAAGGAAAAAAGTTCTTTGATGATATTTGATAGACATGCAAATTTGAAGTACAAGTATGGAAACAGACATTTCTGGTGCAGAGGGTATTATGTCGATACAGTAGGCAAAAAATGCAAAGAAAATTGAAGAATATGTAAGGAATCAGATGCAACAAGATCTGGAATATGATCAGATGTCACTGAAAGAGTACATAGACCCGTTTACGGGTGAGCCAGTAAATAAGGCATAAGCTAAAGCCCTTTAGGGCTTGCCTGTGGTAACTATGCGCATGGCGAATCTTCAATGGCTCTTTAGAGCCGGCTAGTACCACAGGCTTATAGCCGCAGAGGAAACCACCAGCTGAGCTGGTGGTCATGATTAGTTAAAAAATAAAATCAATTTAACTAGACAAATCTGACATTTTAGTATAATATGACTGTATAACAAGACAAAGGTGGCGTGTTAAAATGAGTCGATTAAATTATAAGAATACCAAAAACTAATTGGTGATAGAATAAAAGCAATATCGTGTTAATGCTGGAATTTCACAAAAGATTTAGAGAATGAATCGGGAGTGTCCGTTCGCAGCATATCCAGATTAGAGCAGGGAGCATCGGTTCAACTTGAGAGTTTAATAAAAATTTTAACGGCGCTTAATCTGGATGCCAATCTTGATTTGTTAATACCTGACCAGACAAAACGACCATCTTTTTTTACTTAGAAGATAGCCGGAAGCCAAAGCAGCGAGTTCGCAAAAAAGAGCGTTCTAATGATAATTTTAAATGGGGAGATGAGAAATAATGAATACAACAGCAGAAGTATATTTATGGGGAACCAGAGTTGGGATAATTCATCAGGATTTAGATAAACCGTATGCATCATTTGAATATGATAGTGAGTTTTTGAAAAGCGGAATAGAAATTTCACCGATAAGAATGCCACTTAGTAACATTGTTTATGAGTTTCCTCTTCTTTCAGGAGAACCTTTTTTTGGTATGCCGGGATTAGTTGTAGATTCCTTACCAGATACATTTGGAAATAAGGTAATAGAACAATGGCTTATTTCACAGGGAAAATCAATAAAAGATTTTACAGCAATTGATAGATTGTGCTATACGGGAAAGAGAGGAATGGGAGCTCTTGAGTATGTACCTGCAAGTTCGGAAATGAGTGACATTGATGAGAATATTAATGTATCTGAAATGGTTAAATTTGCATCTGATGTGCTAAATCAGAGAAAATTAATTACGTTAAATGCACAGGAAAAATTAACATATTCACAATTGGTACAGGTGGGAAGTTCTGCTGGTGGTGCACGAGCGAAGGCATTAATAGCATGGAATGAAAAAACAAATGAGATTCGTTCCGGACAGCTCAATCTTGATGAGGATTATGATTATTGGCTGATGAAGTTCGATAATGTGGCAAAGAATGGTGATCATGGATTGGAGGATGTGCCGGAGTACACGTTAATCGAATATGCATATTATAAAATGGCATTGGATGCCGGAATTTTGATGAGTGATTGCAGAATATATTCAAATGCCGGAGAAAACCATTTTATGACAAAGAGATTTGACCGTATTCATGGAAAAAAAGTGCATATGCAGTCGCTTGGGGCGATGGCACATATTAGTTATAAAGAGCCAAGATTATGTAGTTATGAAATGGCAGCAGGGTATATGCGGGAAATCTATTTACCAATGAAAGATATTGAGCAATTTTATAGTAGAATGGTATTTAACTGTGTAGCGGTTAATCAAGATGATCATGTAAAAATATATCATTCCTAATGAATCGAAGTGGAGAATGGAGGCTGTCACCAGCATATGATGTAACTTATTCTTATGATGTTACCAATAAGTGGTTAAGTGCACACCAGATGACGATTAATGGGAAAAAGAGCAATATAAATCTTACTGATTTGCTGGCGGCTGGTGAGAATATGGGGCTTAAAAGAAAAAGTGTAAGGATATCATTTCCCAAATTAGTTTAGTTGTTGCTGATTTTTGAAAAATATGCGGAGGAGTCGAATATAAGGGAAAAAGACATTTTGTGATATCAAGAAGATTCTTGATCAAAATAAGGTGGAAGTATAGAAAAAATATCTCTCCCCTCTTGACGAATTTTGTGAATGGTGCTATAACAGAGTTGCAACTAAAAAACAATTATAACAAGAGAAACGAAACGCCAATTTAATATCGACATTCCGTAAACTTCCCTATGTTATCAATTTGTATGAATGGAGGAAAAGACAAATGACTACTTTAAAAGTACAAAGAAGAAACATGGAAACTAAGGCTAAAAAGCTGAGAAGAGAAGGCTATGTTACAGGTAACCTTTTTGGCAAAGAAATCGAGGGTTCGATTCCACTGCAGATTGAAAAGCAGGAGGCAGAGAGAATCGAAAGAGAGTGCATGAAAGGAAGCCAGCTCTACCTTGAGTTAGACGGAAAACATATGATGTGTTAATCAAAGAGATGGATTACCGTCCGATGGATCATCAGATTCTTGAGATGGATTTCAGGCATTAGTAAAAGGTGAGAAAGTACATTCCGTTGCGGAAGTGATTCTTCTGAATAAAGAGAAAGTAACCGAAGGTGTACTCGAGCAGCTTCTGGAAGAGATTGCTTATAAGGCAACGCCGGAGGAATTGGTTGAAAAGGTTGAGATAGACTGTGCTACTCTGAGACTGGGTGATACATTGAAAGTAGCAGACCTTGACATTGCAAAGAATGATAAGATTGATTTGCAGACCGACCTTGATGCACCGATTGTCAGCATCCTTGCAAGCAACAATGAAGTGCCGGAGGATGAAGAGGAAGCGGCTGAAGAATAATGGATTAAATCCCCATGAGTGACTTATTTCTCATGGGGATTTTTTAGTATTCTACTTTATAATATGGGGTTAGTATACCGGCTTGGTTTCGAAACCAACTGTGAATAGAGGAGAACATGATATTATGGTGATAAAGCCATGGCTTTGAAATAAGTTCTTCCTCAATATAATATTTTAAGAGTTTCATATTTTCATAAGTATCTACCAGTATAATAAATTGCATTTCTCCAGGATAATTTTTATAATAGGTCTCCAATTTGTGTATTGCATTTCGGATTGTTTTTTTATTTACATTCTTTATGTATTCAAAATAGTTTTTTGCTGATTTTGTATACATAGATGCATCTTAAAAAAGTATCATTATCAGTAATCTTTTTTTGATATATCATAGTATACAAAATAAGGATCGAATAACAAGGAATTTAAAACAACTTGATTCGAAATGATACAGTTAATAGTATCAAATATGATTATACCGGCGCTATCCGAGCATAGTTTTTGTTGAGGCTCATAGTCTAAAGGAGCCTTTATACGTTTTATATATTGCTTTCCCTTTGCGGTAATATGATAGAACGCTACATGACGGTCATCGATACATTTTGGATTATTATTGTGATTATTATGACATAGAACTTCAGCTTGAAGTACTCCCATGTAGCCTAGGTAGCATATAATATTGGATAATTTTTCTTGAGAAATTGAAAAATCAAGTAAATGCAAATAAAGATACAGTTGTGAGAAAAGCATACCCTTTCCTGCGGCTAAAATACCTAATACAGCCAAACAAAGTGAGTGGTCTATTTTATTTGGGGTTGTTTTGTCAAATTTATAATTACTAAGGAAGACAGAACAATTTTCTGTGCAAAAAAAGGGCTCCTGAATAATTTCGGTAAGCTGTCTGTTAAAAAGTTCTTTGATTTGTAAAAGAAACCAGAACGCCAATGATTGTATTTTGAGGACATGTATTCACCTCCTGAGCAATTTAAGTTGTAGTTGCCATTTTTATTTTCTGAAGCCACCCATGCATGGAACTATAATTTTTGCAATTGTATAAAATTGTTGCATATTCCTTCCTTTTTTGTGGTTCTTCGCTAATAAGCAGATTTATTTGCGTGTTTATATATTGCTTTACATCATTAAAAAGGAATGCATAATATCTAAATCAATGTTTTTGTAATAGTTACTCCATCCACGGTTAAAGGCACCCAATAAAACAAAACGCTGTTCAACGGACAAAGATTTGTTGTGTAGAATTTTGTCAATGCGCATAAAGACATTATTTTGGCTCTTTTTTTGATACCGAAGGAGTATAAGTTCCATCTTGTTTTAATGTGAAACCATATCCTAAAAAATTAAGTTCGGAGGGTAAACAAATATTTGTTTTTTCTGAATTCAAAGTGAGCTGTAAATTATTTTGAATAAAAGATGTTACATCAGTTAAAATGTTCTGTGCCTCCGTTTTTGTATTGCAAAAGAAAACCATATCATCAGCATAGCGAACAAAGGGGATTTCTTGTTTCTCTAAGTATTTATATAACACATCTAAATAAATATTAGCCATAAGTGGGCTTAATGCTGAACCTTGTGAAATTCCCATTGTTTTTTTGTCGTTTTTCTTGCCCTTTTCTACTACTTTAATTTTAACATAACGTTGAATTAGAGAGCAGTTTATTGTCCTTTATTTCTTTTTCTAAAAGTTCAAAAAGGAGTTTATGATTTACGGTGTCAAAAAATTTGCGAATGTCTAAATCTACGATTACCTGCATACCATTGTTAATGTGCATAAGGCAGCTATCAATTGCATCTAAACAGTTTCTTCCCTTACGAAAGCCATAGCTGCTTTCACTAAATAAAGGTTCATAGTGAGGTGAAAGAGCCAGTTGCATAGCATATAGAATCAGGCGGTCAGTCATACATGGAATTTCTAATTTTCTTTTCTCTTTTTTTCCCGGTTTTGCAATATAGCATGCCATAACAGGTCTTGGTTTTGTATGTTCCGTTTTCAAGTTTTTGTTTAATAATATTTTTGTTTTGTGCCAGTATTCGGAAAATGCATCCATGGACATTTTATCAATTCCCGGGATTCCCTTTTTCTTATTCAGATGTTCAAGGGCTGTATTTAAGTTATTTTCAGATAAAATTTCTTGCAATGTCATACTAATCGCCTCCGTTCTGTGTAAAGGTTCTAACAAAAGTTTTTTGTATTCCATAGTCAGGAAGTCTCTTTTTTCCTGTTGTATTGCCATTATAAACGGACCATCCGCCAATCTGATTGAGAATAGCTTCTAATTCAAAAGCATCTCGGCGTTTCATGTCGGAACGGTCTTTTCCTAAGCAATCGCACCATAATTCCAGTAAACATATCTCTGTTTTCCTAGATAAAGTAAGATAATTGTCGATAAGCCCCTGTCTCGGATCTGATTCCATGGCAAGTCGCTGGTTTTCTTTTGCCAGACATTCAATATCTTTTTCAAGAAATAGAGGTTCGCCCTGTTTATAATATGTTATTGCTTCGGCCCAGAGTTGTTTAATTTCATCCTCATTTATATCCCATGGTTTTTGTGGCCTTTTCCGGAAACATTTACCGGCCAGAACCGGCGGTTGCCAGTAATATCACGTAAAAATCCATCGTTTGTATTGGTAGTACCGACAATAATTGAACTTCGTGGATGTGTTGAGACATGGATTTCATAGGGAGCACGATACTGGTCATCCATTCTTGATAAAAATGATTTTACAGTTTCTACTTCCACTTTTCGAATGCCTGCCAATTCGCTGAGTTCCATAATCCATATGCCTTGTAACTTTTCCGCTGCAGATTTATCTTTCATGTCTGCAATTGTCATGGAATCGGAATACCACGCTTGTCCCATCTTTTTAAATAAAGTACTTTTACCAATTCCTTGTTCACCACATAAAACTAAAATGGTATCGAATTTTATTCCGGGTCTGAAAATACGAGCAACGGCAGCTACAAATGTTTTGCGAGAGATAGCACGAACATAAGGAGTATCTTCTGCACCTAAGTAATCAATTAAGATAGTATCCAATCGGTTTGTTCCATCCCAATTCAAAGATTTTAAGTAGTTTTTTATTGGATGGTATCTTTTTTCTGAACTTAGTGTAGCATAAAGTGCATCTTTACATTTTCTGGGAGCATATATATGGTAATTATCTTCCAGATACATTTGTAAACAGGGAAAATCCGTAGTATCCCATCCGGAAGCTTCGGTTTTCCATGGAACTGCCCCAATAATATCAAGTGTTTTTTTCATTTCATTAAAAACAATATTTTTGAGGTTTGGGTCAGATTTTAAAATGAGGGCAATGTTAGGCATTGTACATAAAGCCTCACCATTCATATTACGGGTCAACCTGTTTTGCCACACATTATTATTAGGCAAATTCATAACCATCACCTCCCTGTGGTATGACGTTTTGACTAATTGGGGTAAATTCCTCGTCTGCTGAGACATGTCCATTTAATCCCGGCCATCTTTAATCTTTTGAATGTTCCCAAGCAAAGAAGCAATTCCCTTGTTTCCTCCGACATTATAGCCATAAAATACGATGCTGACATTTCCATAGCATCCGGAATAAAAATCATTCGGATTTGTAATTGGCTGCACATTTTGGTCGACGATTTGTGGAGGCTGCTTAGACTTTGCAGCAATATAGTAACATCCACGGAAAATAGGATTATCAGGTTTTTCTACATCCCCATCGTGGAGTGGAGATTTGCAATTAGCAGGAATGCTGCCACCCCATTTGGCTACAGACTTGTTTTTTACATATTCTAGAGTTGCGTTAATCATTTCCAGAGTATGTAAATCTTTTTTTGTCAATGATAGCAATTAATGAATATTTTTTCCTCCGAATAAAGTGCAAGGTTCCCAACAGTTCAAATATGCGATTCTACATGGAATAATAATTCTGCTTTTTTTTTGCCATATCATTTTTCCTCCTTTGATTCATAGTTTTGCTTTCGATAAATTTGTTTTCTTCGACAGCTACACAATAATATTGTAGTATGCAGCTTAGTGCATCAGACAAATTGGAAATACTGTCGATTACTTCTTCTAAAAACATTTTGACGAGTTCATCAGGCATCAAATTCCCCCCTTTTTCATTTGATTTACCTTTTGTTTGAGTGGACCTTCAATTAAATTTCGTAAAAAGGACTTTTTTCCAGTCTTTTCTTCGATGCAGTTCAGAAATACTTTTGCCGTATCGAAAAACTCGTGCGCTTTCTTTCGATAACGGATATAATATAAATAGTAAGTTTTTGTCGTGTGCTTTGAAGTAAAACTGGAGAATACCTCTTCTTTTGCAAGGTATTGAGTAAATAACATTTTTCCGCATATTTTGTTCACCTCCTTTGTGCTGAACTAACGAGTGAATATCTTGTGTGATAAATATAATAAAAAATAGTAACCAAAAAGTA
>VOFG01001373.1_pt1 | contig 44001 bp, 69 predicted proteins | sample 5384171 | NCBI WGS metagenome assembly VOFG01 (sample SAMN12384726, study PRJNA508395) | human gut metagenome | isolation source: healthy gut F | host: Homo sapiens
AACGAAAATACGAAAGGGGCAAATGGATGAAAACAATTTTAAAATTAACGGAACATTTATTGATTGATTTATCTACTGGGGAGTGTTATGACCAAGAGGGATACAGTAATTCACAGCTTAGAGAACGCCTTACATCAGGTCAATTAAAACTGCTGAATTATTTTGTGGAGAACAGGGAGCTGCTATGTTCTTTCAGTCAGTTAGAAGGATTATTTGATGATGAGTTAGGCGATTATAAAATGCCGGGAATTAAACAGCAGATATGGAGGATTAAGCAAAAAGTTAAATAATATAGATATTAATTTTGGAGCGGATGAATCAAAATGGGTATTTCAATCTGTATCTGGACGTGGTTACATATTTCATATGCCAATCCATGGAAGAATTTATCAACGTAATGCACCTAGTGATTTTTTATGGCACATTACGCCGGAGTTTTGTGCAAATTTATTTCTTCATAATGATGAGGACAAAGAAAAAAATTACGACATCATTTTTTTCAGGGGAAGCAGATTGCAAAGTTACAATGCAGGCGGTTTGTAATGAGATGCACTTTATGAATTTGCAATACATGAAAATTTTCCAGAGTGTGATGGCGCGGATTCTAAATCGGATACAATTGCGCCGATTATGCTAATGGGTGATAAAGGGAGTGGAGTATCTACGCTTACATGTGCTTTAGGAAAATATTTGTCAGAAGAAAAACCCAATTGGAATGTATACTATTGTGATTTATCGAGAATCCAATTTAAAGGAAAACAGACACTTAATGAGATATTTATGTACTTAGATGAAAATCATATCGGCAAAGTAAGGAAAAATGTGATTATAATTGACAATCCACAAGATAATGCAGAAATATTTGAATCTATTTATTCGTTCTTTATGCAAAATAATTTTGAGAATATTCATTTTGTTATAACTGGTTATAAAGCATCGTTGCTTCCGTTTTTGAAAGTTAGTTCCCTTTTGTCAAATAATATTTTTCCTTATGCATTTTATATTAGTAATCAGGAAAGAAAAACAATCCTATCGTCATCTATACAATTTCAAACGCTGGAATATTATGATTTTCCAACGGAAGGTAAAGTTCAGTCGGTTAATGGAATGGCAGATAGTTAGTTAATTATGAAACCTATAGAGAAAGACATTGTTACAAAAATTCTGTCCGATTTAGAATATGAAGTTAAGAATATAAAAGAGTTGTTTTTGGAGTTTGTATATCAATATAATAGTATTTTGTTTGAGAGGGGTATTTCACAGAAATGCATATATATTCCGAATATGGAAATGGAATGGAGCGAGTGGGAAGTGAAGTGCGAGACTCTCGATGCATACTGCAATAAAATATTGTTATCGGAATTGTTTCCATATATTGCGGTGCTGAACATATTAGATATTCCCGTGACTTTTGAATTAGTTCGTAAAATGACCGGCTATTCCTACCAAAACCGATTATTGCGTCTGTTTTATAAAAAATACGGAAATATATGGTTTGAAAATGGCGAGTTCTTATGTCGCAATAAAAGTATTCCCTTTATATTCTTTTCCATGTTTCCTGAATATAAGCCGATGTTTTTATTCAGGAATTAATTTCTCATGATTATATGGATTGTTCAACATTGCTTCTTTTTATAAAGCACGTTATATGGTATCCGCTTAAATGCTATAAGGATACTTCATGGCATCCGTATGTTGAAAAATTAATAGAAATGCTTCAAAAAATGGTGCTTATCAAAGGATATGTAATGATTATTTAAAAGATAATAATTTGAAAAATCTTACTGATGTATGGGAGCAGGAGTCTAAACCGGTTATTGATTATGTGCATGCATTGAAATTTTTTAATTATTGTCAGTCACAATAGTTGTTGCCAATGTTGCCGATAAAACTGCAAACCTCTTTTTGCTTAGTGTATTCTACTTTCTGGTTTTATCGGCAACATGATAATATATTTGTATTACTTTATTAAAAGAAATAGTATTTTTGTTATTTGCTTACAAAGTAAATATATGGTAATATAGCATTTGAAAGAGTAAGAGAAATTACATAGAGTAGTCGATAAAAAGGGGGGCATTATGAAATAGTGAGTAGAAAAAAGGTTTTTTCCAATGTTTGGAAACCAGGGTTTAGCAATAGTAACTTATTAGCTCTTTGACAATTAAAAAGGAGGGTTTTCTATGAATAAGAAAACACAAAAAAAATATGTAGCTTTATTAACAATGTTAGCAATGGTTGTTTGTACAATGTTTTTGTACAAACACTGTTAAGGCAGACACCGAAAATTCTTGGGATCCTTCAGATGTAGTAAAAGTAACCACATGTACGTTTAATGCTTCAGAACGGACTTTAACCACATTAAAAATGGCAGAGTCTTTTTTCAGGTAGATAACCAAACTCCTGAATACATGTGTGACTTTAGCTATATGATAGATGTTGGTATTGATAAATACGGTACTATTTGGTACATTAGCACTTCAGTTACTGATATATGTTGGTGGAATTATGATATAACAGGATATGAAGATCAAGCTTTCAGTGCCAATTCGTGACAATTCTTATTCTCCTATTATTGACGTTGAGTCTTTAATTTTGATAATGACAACCTTGTTATTGGTTACAAAACTAAGGATGGGCAATCTCATTCTACATTAACATTTGATGAGATGAAATCATCTTTCCCATCTGGTGGTGATGAAGATGATGATCCTACGCCAACGCCTACTCCAACCGTTCCTGCAACTACACCTCCTGCTCCAACAGTTAGCCCTGTTGCTACTCCCCCCAACCATCAAGTACTCCTGCTGTTACTCCAAAAATAACCGTAACACCAAAAGTATCTGTGAAGAAGAAAGCCGGTTATAACTGTCTTTCTCTGGGAAGTAAAATTACAAGTAAGTATAAACTTACTAAAGGAAAACTAACTTGGAAAGGAAGCAGTAAGAGTAAGAAGTATTCTGGAATCAAATCAGCTGCTTTTATAAAGAAGAGTGGTAACCTTGTCTTTATGACTAAAAAGGTAAAGTATACACCTTATCTCCTAAAGGGAAGAAAAAGTGTATCGTTAAGAAGAAGGCCCAAAAACTTATCTTAAAAAATAAGTTTGCAGTAAAGGTTAAGGTAGGTAAGAAGTTTATTAACATAGCTAATAAGTAAAAATTTAAATGCTAAATCCTAGGAGAGGAAATGATTTTATTGTTTCCTCTCCTTTATAAGTTAGGGATAAATTATGTCATACCTATGTGGATAAATTAAGCACTTTGTGATATTATGTAATATAATTAAGAGAAAGGGAGGGGTAAAATGGATTTAAATAAGAGTAAAATTAGATTAAAAAGTCAAGAAGAGATTGACAAGAAGCTACAGGAATTTAGTGGTCGGGAACATTTATATTCAATTGCGCTTTTTGATATTCTTGGTTTTTCTAATTTTGTACAGAAAAATGGTACAGATACAATCATGGAATTGTATACGAAACTATTGGATTTGATAAATAGACGGGCATCATCATATGACAATGTAGGTGATTTTGAAGTGAGTGTTGCACCTGTTCCAACATCGTCAGATTGGAAAAAAAATCATTTGGCGGCTGATGCTAATGGATATGTACAGGTTTGCCATTTTAGTGATACATTTTTGATTTATGTCAATTATGAATTCGTTAAACAGCCATGGCTATTAGCAGATCAAATAAAAGAAGAGTTTCCTTTGCTGATAGGAGAAGCGGGGAACCCAATTTTCGGTTGATTTTTTTCCAACCATCATATCTATATATCTTTTTGCAGTTATGTATGGATTTTTTTTGTCAGTCAATTATTGAGGGGATACCATTGAGAGGTTGTATTTCTACTGGTATTGCAATGATGGACCAATATAAGTCAATTTATTTCGGAAATCCCCTAGTAGAGGCTGCAAGAGGTGAGCCTGCTCAAAATACGCTTGGTGTTGCTTTTTGGAAAGAGTTTTAACAATTACCATCCTGTATATAATAAATATTATATTCCGTATTTGGGACACATTAAAGAAAATGATAGTAAAAATGTTTTTTAAGTCCTATGATGTTAGATTGGGCGAGATATTGGAGGACATCACCAAATTATAAGAATAAATCAGTTATTGAATATATTAATAGAATGAACACCCAGACTGAATTTACTTCCTATTATGAAAACGCTATCAAATTTTATGATTTTTCAGAAAAACATGAAGATTGGGTAAATCAGATTAATAGAAAAAATATGGGAGACATTCTAGATTATTATAAGAGGGTTAAACAGTGGTATAATTCAGTGATATAAAGGAGGTGCTAATATGTCACTAGCGAAGATAAAAAAATTTACAGATAATAGGCTGACAATGAATGATGCTATGGATGAACTCCTTTCAAAACTGGATGTGGCTATAGATGACATGGAACAGGGAAGAGTTCAGCCAATTGATGATGCATGGAAAGAAATCAATAGAATATAGGGGAGATAGACAAAAGATATAATGTTGTAATTGCCGAAAGTGGTAAAATTGATATCATTAAGAAGTCCAACCCTATGCAGCCGTAATTTTTTTACGGCTGCATATTGTAAAATGATTCAAAATTGAGTATACTATTATTAGAATATCCGCAGAGAATGTTTGAAAGGATGGTATATTTTATGCTAAAAAGTTTGCACTAAGTAATTATAAGAATTTTAGGGATGAAATAAAAATAGATTTTGAGAACATTGCAGGTTATCAGTTTAGTACGGATTGTATTTCAGATAATATAATTACTAAGATGCTTATTTATGGAAAAAATGCAACCGGTAAAACCAATTTAGGAAAAGCGCTTATCGATATCGTTTATTTGATGATTGTTGAATCGGTATATGTTGAAAATTCCATGATTCTTAATGCAGATTCGTCAGAAGATTATGCCAAATTTTCTTATACGTTTGGTTTTGGTGATGACGAAATCATTTATCAATATACACGCTTTTCAAATCGAGAACTTCGAGACGAAGAACTTATTATAAATGGAATTTCTGTATTTAAGTGTGACTTCCTTAGAGGAGAGTATGAGTTTAATAACTTAAAATATATTGATGCGGAAACTGCAAATGTAGAGCGGTATTTACAGTCGTTAGAAGTAGAAGAAACAGTAGAAGAGAATAGAAAAGCTAGATTACCATTCCTTAAATGGTTAATTGGTAATGTGGCATTAAAAAACGATTCGGTATTAAATCGTTTAATAAATTATGTTAGAGGAATGATGGTGATTACCATTGGAAATGGAATGCCATATCGTTCACGAAGAATGAATGATGGCTTTTATGAGTATTTGGAGGATTCCGAGAATTTAAATGATTTGGAAGAATTTTTAATGAAATGGGGATAGAGTGTAAGCTTGCATTGAAAAAATTGCCGGATGATCATAACGAACTCTATTTTGCCCATGAAAAATTAATTCCTTTTTTGAGTAATGCATCAAGTGGAACCTTAGCGCTGCTTACTTTATATCGCAGGCTTATCTTTCGAGTGAAGGAAGCTTCGTTAGTATATCTGGATGAGTTTGATGCCTTTTATCATTATGAAATGGCTCAGAATGTGATACAATTTCTTAAGAAAAAGTATCCACGCTGCCAGATTATTATGACATCACATAATACAAATTTGATGACGAATCGCTTAATGAGACCGGATTGTTTGTTTATCTTGTCAAGTAGTGGAACTTTGACATCGTTGTGTAATGCGACACAGCGTGAACTAAGAGAGGGACATAATCTTGAAAAGATGTATATCAGTGGGGAGTTTGAGAAATATGAGTAAATACAAAGTGCAAGAGAGAAAACGAAATCAGACATTGTTGATTGTAGAAGGAAATCATGAGAAAAATGAATTGTTTTGGCTTATTTTTAAATGTTTTCCGGAAGTAGACATTGATTTGAATAATGTCTGGATATATGGCACCAATATTTATATGCTTTACGAGGATATTGTAAACATGTATGGACATGATTGGGTTGAAGAAGAAATAGATGTTGATTTGCCATTTGTAATCAGCAAGAAAAAAGACACCGGATAACGTACGATATAAAATGATTTTACGAAAATATTGCTGGTATTTGATTATGAAAGACACGATACAAATTTTTCGGAAGAAAAAAATCACACAAATGCAACGCAAATTTTCCGATGTGACTGATATGGGACAATTGTACATAAATTATCCCATGATAGAATCATATCAACACTTAGTTTCGATTCCGGATTTAAATTATGAGGGCAGAAAAGTACCTGTTTCTTTGCAGCCGGGAAGTAAATATAAGGAACTTGTTAGGAAAGAGTCTATCATTCAAAAAATTGTGGAATTTCCACATAGATTAGATGATTTACTGAAAAAGCATTATGGAATAGACGATAAAGAAATTCGCCAAAAGTGTTGTGATAGTGTTCTTACATTAACGGACAGAGATTGTATAGAGGAAAGCTTAGAGAAAATTCTACAAAATATTATACCATATGACAAAGCTAAAACATTAAAATTTCAGTTAAAGGACTGGATAAACAAAGCTGAGTACGCAAATACCAAAAAAGACATATTGGCAGTATATGAGGAATCTTTTCGTTGAAATTATTTATCATAATATTTGTAAAGCAAACCTTATTTTGCGAAATACATATAACATACAACCGGAACAATATAAAGAATGTTTTGAAGGTATTGATTTAGTAACAATCTTGGAAAAACAAAATGCGTCAAGCAGCAGTATAGATTCAGGATATATATGGGTTTTAAACACATGTATTTTTGTTGTAGCGGACTATAATTTTGCATTATTACAGAAAGAAAACAATTTGTAAGTGGTAAACAAAAGGAGGACAAAATGGGTTCAGATTGTACAGTACCAATTGATGATGGCTTACTTAACATTCGAGTTGGCGCAATTATTTGCAGAGGAAATGAATTTCTAATGATGGAAAATGACAAAGATCCTTTTCTATATTCCGTTGGCAGTACTGCGTAAAATTTGGAGAGACAGCGCAAGAGGCAATTGTGCGGGAAGTGCTTGAGGAAACAGGGACACAGATGGAAATTGACAGGTTGGGATTTGTTCATGAAAATTATTTTTATCTGGACGAGCCGGGCAGAGAGAATCAAGTAGTTTATGAAATTTCGTTCTATTTTTTTATATGAAAATGCCAGAAGATTTTTCGCCGGTTTGCGAGAGTTTTACGGGGAGCAATCACAAAGAACGATTGGTGTGGCTGACGATGGATGGTGATGAGAAAATTTATCCTGAATTTTTCCGGACGGAATTAAAACAGCCATGCGGCTTTGTAAAGCATATGTGCACGGACGACAGAAGGTAAATTATTTTTTACCTCTAATTTTCCGGTTGACGCTTTTTGTGAAAAAAAGTAAAATAGATTTGTAATTTAATTACGGAATAGGAGGACTAAGAAACATGAAAATTGGTATTTTAGGATATGGTAACCTTGGACGAGGCGTGGAATGTGCAATTAAGCAGAATCCGGATATGGAGCTTGCGGCAGTATTTACGAGACGTGCGCCGGAGACAGTATCCATTTTGACAGAGGGAGCAGCCGTTTGTTCTGTTGATGATGTAGAGCAGTGGAAGGATAAGATTGATGTTAGGATTCTCTGTGGCGGAAGTGCTACGGATTTGCCGGAGCAGACACCAAAATATGCAAAGATGTTTAATGTCGTAGACAGTTTTGATACACACGCAAGAATCCCAGAGCATTTTGAAAATGTTGATAAGTCTGCAAAAGAAAGCGGACATGTTGGTATTATTTCCGTGGGCTGGGATCCGGGAATGTTTTCTTTTGAATCGTATGTATGCCAATGCCATTTTGCCGGAGGGACGTGATTACACATTCTGGGGCAACGGAGGTAGTCAGGGACATTCGGATGCCATCCGCCGCGTGGAAGGTGTAAAAGACGGCAAACAGTATACAATTCCGGTAGAGGCTGCATTGGAGGCTGTAAGAAATGGTGAAAATCCGGAACTTACAACCAGACAGAAACATACCAGAGAGTGTTTTGTTGTATTAGAGGATGGTGCGGATGCTGCAAAGGTAGAGGAAACTATTAAAAATATGCCGAATTATTTCTCAGATTATGACACGACGGTTCACTTTATCAGTGAGGAAGAATTGAAAGCAAACCACAGTGGTATTCCACATGGAGGATTTGTAATTCGTTCCGGAAAAACAGGCTGGAATCAGGAAAATAGTCATGTAATTGAATATAGCTTGAAACTTGATTCAAATCCGGAATTTACTTCCTGTGTTATCGTGGCTTATGCGCGGGCAGCATATCGTCTGTACAAAGAAGGACAGAACGGATGCAAGACAGTATTCGATATTGCTCCGGCTTATTTAAGTGCCAAAGATGGAGCAGAACTTCGCAAAAAATCTGTTGTAAAAAATGTGTATTGCTAGAAATTAATCATAATAATTACCCCCGGTTTCATGATAAGAATCCGGGGGTTGATTTTACAAAATAATAGATAAACAAATGCCGACTGCAACAACACCTACCATGATAAGTGCGGCTATGCGGTGTCCCATCCGGCGGCTTTTGACGCTGCTGTCCGAAAGAGACATTTGTTTGATTATTTCAACGGCTTTTTCCACATTTTTATCATCGACATAAATTTCAAATACTGGTTTTGCCATCCGGGCTGTGATGGATGTTTCGATGATTTCATGTTTTTAGCAAAAATGTGATTGGCTTCGAGTTCGGAAATAATCTGGTCTGCTTCTAAAAAGTTTTCTGCAAGATAAATTTTAGTCATAACTGTCTACCTCCTTTTTTAATATGTGCTTTAAAAAGCATTTTCTATTATTGTATTTTAATAAGTTAATGCTCTAATAGGACAATGCCTTCATCTACGGAAATAATAGGAAATACAGTTTCTTCAAAATCATGTACATTTGAGGTTATTAAATAATCTACGCTATTATGCTTTGCTGTAGTATACTGAACACAATCTTCAAAATCTTTCCATTTTTTAAAAAAACGCGGTTTCAATATCCTTATCTGTTACAGAAAGTATACTTACTAATTTAAAAATATTTTCCGTAATAGTGTATGTTTTATCAATATCATGTGTCAGCTTCCGTATAATATAGAATAAGTCTGTAACAGCAGATGCGGTTATAACAGCGAGAACATCCTTTTCAAGAATCAGTGAAAAAGTTTTTTCACCTTTTCGCAATTAGGCCGTTTAAAAACCATATCCAGTAATATGTTAGTATCAATTAACAAGGTCATATTTTTCTGCAATCCTTTCATCGTGATATTGTTTGGCAGTTTTCCCTGTATCCGGTAAAACACCAACAATATTATTAAAAATATCCTCAATCGGTTCCGTGGCTTTTTTTCGTTCTTCGTGTTGTGAACTAATGAATCTCACATAACTATATATGATTTCTACTTCATTTTCCGGTAAATCATTCAAGAGATTAATGGTTTTTTCTAAGGTTGACATATCCATCACTCCTTTCAAATCATTCATTGTTATAATAACATCATACCATAACACATGTGAAATGCAAGGCTTAATTGGTTATAAGAACACAAAAAACTGGGCAATCTAAAAATAAAAACGGAGGACAGAAAAATGAATCAAAAGGATAATTTTAAAAGCACTCTTCCGATGGCTGCACTGGATGAAATCCCACAGCCGTCAGAGAATGCAAAAGAAATTGTTGGACTTGTGAAAGCGCAGGGCAAAGTAACCGGCTATAAGCTTTCGGATGGACAAATGGTAAGTAAGAGTGAAGGAGTTGCTATGGCAAAAGCGGGCGATATTCAGGGCGTGGGCGTAGCGCACCGTGGTGATACAGAGTATTTAAAGGCACTTCCGGATGGAAAGGAGACGAATAATCTCAGCAGCCTGCCAACTGTGCGGTGACAAGTTTAATATTTTATGAACCGATGGAGAAAAATTTCTTCATCGGTTTTTTGTTATTGATTTTGTTAGTTGAAAATACTGGTTGACAAATGTATACCTATCAAGTACTATAAAGACAAGGTATACAAATGATTACCAAAAGAAAAGGAGGTTACTTATGGGGAAATTCATTTATCGGATGCAGAATGGGAGATTATGAATTGTCTGTGGAACAAACCGAATCAAAAAATCAGCGAAATTGTTATTGCGTTAAGTGAAAAGAAGGCGTGGGATAAACACACGGTGATAACACTTTTGAACCGGATGGAGAAAAAGGGAGCAGTGTCATTTGAGAGAAATACCGCGCCAAAGAGTATTATCCGTTAATTTCACAAAAGAAACTGTAAAGCAGGAGACAGAGCAGTTTTTTGAGCGTGTTTGTCAGGGCAGTTTACGATTAATGGTTAATTTTTTCTTAGCAGCAAGGCGGTTAAGAAAGAAGATTTGGATGAGTTATATCGTATGTTAGATGAAGCAAGAGAGGGAAAGAATAATGTTTGAATTTATGTTGGAATGTCATCTTTTGATGCTTTTTCTGATTTTGTTACGGGCTTTGTTTGGTTCCTTTCTTTCCGCAAAAATGCGTTACGCTTTGTGGTTATTTATCCCGCTTCGTTTTTTGCCGTTTGGGTTGTTATTTGAAGCAGGAAAGCAGACTGTTTTGGTAAATCTGATTGGGAAAATACTAGCTATGCTGCCGCAGGTTTCCTTTGCCCGGTTTGACGCTTCCGCTATCCGTATTCCGGTCTGGTTCATGACTGTGTGGGCGGTGGGAAGTGTACTTGTGCTTGTTTGGCAGTGGTTCGTAAATTTTCGCTTTGAAAAGAAATTATATGAAGAAAGAGAAAAACTTCCGCAGGATACGGCAGCTTACCCGGTCTATCTGGTAAATGATATTGCATCGTCCTGTGCATTTAAAATACATGGCGAAAAAAGCGATTTATGTAGGGCGGAAGGCAGCCAATGATTTGAAGTTTTTCAGACGGTTATCAAACATGAAACCAGTCATTTGGATTCTGGGGATTTGTTTTTGGAAAAGTTCGAATGCTTTTTGACAGCGGTCTTCTTTTTAGTCCGATTGCCTGGCTGGCAGCCGTATTATCAAAAAGGGACTGTGAGATGGCGTGCGACGAGCGGACAATTAATCGCATGGGAATTGCAAAAAGAAGAATACGGAAAAAATCTTGCTGGATTTGACAGTGGAAAGATTAAATACAGACATATTATTCTGCCATGCAGTTATGATTTCACCTTCCTCTTATGGGTTAAAGGCTCGAATTAGAAATGTTTTGTCAAAGCAGAGAAACAAAAAAGGACAGATTCTGATGGGGATTCTGGTTGTGCTGTTTTGCGCTGGAACATGTTTTTATGAAATTCCATTTTTACATAATATGAATCAGGAAGAAACAATTCGGCAGTACGTTTTTTATTGTAACCAGGAATACTTTTTGGGTCTGAAAAAATATGTGTACCGGAAAAGATGGATTATTTTTTTTCATCCTAAAGTTACCGGAAAAATTGTTTCCCTTAACAAAACGAGTGAGAATTCAGAAGAGGTATTGTACCAGGTTGTGACAGAAGACAAAAAAGGCTGCAAAAGGAAACAGTCCATTTGCCTAGTGCAAAGAGAGCAGTGGAAGGTAAAGCCGTGGTCAGAAGCAAACGTCCCTTTTCAATATGATGTTGTTAAGAATAAGATTCGCATTAAAGCCTATATTGGCAAGGAAGATGTAATTTCCGTGCCAGAGAAGATAGAGGGAAAAACAGTCAACGAAATTCGGTCGGGTGCATTTAAGAATTGTAATGTGAAAAAATTACGATTCCCGCCTCGGTAGAAACAATTGGCTCTATGGCATTTTTTAACTTGCCGGACTGCGAGGAGATTACAATTGGAAATAAAATGGCTCTCAAATCCGATGACATTTTCAAAAGATGTCCCAAATTAAAAGAGGTCAACACGAAAGGAAAGGGAACGATTGTCTGGTTTATTGGAAATAGTTTGATTGAAGATGGAAATCTGGATACCTATCTTCAGGATATCTGTGACCAGAAAAAAGGAGCCGGTGATTCATTACACAAATACAGGAAGCGGTTACATGGTAATGGACCATTTGAATGATTTTTCAAAAGGATTTGCCGGAAACGGCATATCTGACAGCAGATGTAATTCTTATCCAGCCACTTCACGATTATGAGGCAATGATGGTTTCCACTCTTTTCTGATAAATGCCGCAAAGATGCAAAAATTTATTCGCTTGGAACCATTTACACGAGATATAGAAATTACTGCAAATTTAAAATGATTTTTCAAAACCGCTTGCTGGGTTTACACCGGGTGGTGATTTGTGTGATGATCTTGTCCAGAGAAAGATACTCAAGCACTATGATATTCAGTCAATGGATGAAGTTCATCCAACATACTTAAATGGATTTATTTCGGAGCGAGTATTTACAAGGAACTTTTCCATGGAAAGATTTTGGATATTGATTACAAAAAATGAGTTATGCGCTTGATTCTTTCATCCCCGGCAAGACCGATAAAGAGCGGGAAGAAAAAATGAAAGAGATTTTGGATGCCGCACAGAAATTTGATGTGAAGGAATATCAAAAAGAGCGGGCGTGGATATTATGGATATTCGGAGAAGAAAAAAGAGGGGCGTAATATAGCTTATGAAAAAATGTAAACTTTCGACAAAATCATGCAAAAACATTACCAGTAGTTCCTGAAAATGGAGCTACTGTTCCTTTTCAAATAAACTTTTCTCTATTATAATAAAAAATGAACGAATAAATAGAGAGGAGAGTTTAATTATGAAAATAACAGAAAGAAAATGCAAACAAATTGTTGGCGGAGCACCGCGGCGGCACTGCTGCTATCGGGAGTGCATTTACCGGGGGCGGCATGGAAAGAGGTAAAAGCGGATACCGTATCAGTCAATGCGAAGATTACCAAGGAGCTAATCAATAAAAGAAACCGGTTCCTTAAGCAGTTTGCATTATCCGATGGAAGTTTTACGGCAGTCGCGTATTCGATGCCGGTTCACTATAAAAAGAAGGGCGTATGGAAAGAAATTGATACAACAATGAAAAAAGTGGGAAAGAAAAATATCAGACAAAATCTACGGATTTAACCATTCAAGTATCAAAAAATCCAATAAAAAATCGGTGATTACCCTAAAACGTGGTTCCAATTCTATATCATGGGCTTTGAAAGGGAAAAAAGTTAAATCAGCAAATGTAAAAATCAGAAATCCCAAGAAATCCAAACAAACCGATGTATTAAACCAAAATATTGTTTCTTACTCCAAAGTGTTAAAAACACAAGCATCACCTATAACATTTTCCCGGAACGTGTGCAGGAAGTTATTACCGTATCGAAAAAGCAGAAGGCAAAGAAGTGGACGTTCAAAATCAATGCAGGAAAAATGAAAATCAAGGTAAAGGGAAATCAAGTATATTTCAAAACGAAAAAGGGCAAGAAAAATACCAGCGTCTGCATACAATTGTAACCGATGCAAACGGAGTTTCTACTTCTAAAGTAAAAGTGAAATATAACAAGAAGAAAAAGACACTTACCGTGACACCGTCAAAGAAATGGTGGAACAGTAAAAGAGAAAATTCCCGATGGAGATGCGAACCAGTTATCTGACGGACAAACACAGCAGAAACGTAAAAAGTAGGAGCAGCCTACAGCGGAGCACCAAACGGAACATTTACCTATGATAAATCACTGCTTTTACAGGCGAATAAATGTATTGGATTTGTTCAGATGTCAGCGATAGCGGATTTGAAAAAGCCGAATGCACAGATACGAAGTGCAGCGTTACATATCAAAAATAAAAAGACATTAAAAATGGGAGCAGGAAAACATTTGATATTTCTGTGCACAAAGTAAAAGATAAATGGTCTGCGAAAAAGCTGACGTTCAACAACCGTCCGGCTTATGAGGCAGAGGCAGCAGCCAAGACCGGCATCCAGAAAAAAGGAAGTTATTCATTGATGTGACAGCACTCGTGAAAGGATGGCATCAGGGGAGAATAATTATGGTGCCGCTCTGGCTGCGGAAAACACAAATCGCACGGATCAGGCGGAATTAGACAGAAATCCGTATTTTACCGTGAATTATGAAGTAGTAGGATTTGATGGAGCTGTTCAGTTAAAGGAAAATGCGCCAATTACCAGAGACATTATCAAAGAGGGTCAGGAAAACTATTTTTACTTTGACACGAAACCGGGCATTGCGTATGAGGTATATACCCATTCTGCCATGGATACGCAGGCAACCATGTATGACGAGAGCAAAGAGCGGGTTGGCTATGCGGATAATACCGGAACAAACAAAAACTTTTCCTTTGTGGGTAGTTACAACAAAAGACGTTACATAAAGGTTAGTACAAAAACAAAGCAACAGGCAGTTATACGCTGCATTTGAAAAAACGTTTTGCTATTCCGGAAGTGACAGGGATAAAAGGACAGGACAGTTATACACTGACATGGCAGCCGGTCGAGCATGCCAAAGAGTATGTTGTCTGTATTTACGATGGAAGCAGAAAATTGGAGAAACGATTGTGACCGGCACAAGTTATGAGTATCTGTATACAAATGATACAGTTAGAAAGACACTTGGATTTACCGTTACGTCAAGATAAAATAAAACGCTGACCGGAGAATCCTCACGTATGGTTTACAACACGGCAAGCCAGTCGGAATGGGTTTATCAGACACCGATGGAGAAATCACGTAAAAATGCATCGGTCGTAACAGCAGGTGAAAAATTATATGTACTTGGCGGTGAGAATGAAACCGGCTCACTGTCCTCCTTTGCTGCATTTGATACGGAAAAGAAAAACATGGGAGAGTTTGCCGGATTATCCGGGAAATGTCTCCGGTATCTGCAAGGCAGCCATGATTGCAGACAACAAAGATATTTATGTAATCGGTGGACAGACAAGCACAAAGACAGATGCGAAAGCATTGAAAAATGTCTATGTATATCATACGGAGAGTAAGCAGTGGCAGAAAAAGGCAGACATGAAAGAGGGAAGAACGAATCTTTCCACAGCCGTTTGCGACAAGAAAGTATATGCTTTTTCAAAAGCAGGAGCTACAGACCGGGTGGATGTTTATGACATGAATACAGATACATGGGAAACAACCGTTATGCCGGGAACCAGTACGATTCTTGGAGCGGCAGCCGTAGATAATCGTGTGTTTGTTTTGAAAGAGAAAGAATCAAGTTTATTTTTGAAGAGTATCTGCCGGAAGAAAATACATGGGAAGAGCCGGGAACGGTGTGTCCGTATACGGTTTCTGACCGTTTTGCGGCACCGGTAGTGATTCGCGGTAAAATTTATCTGGTAAAAAGAAAGTGAGACAAAAGACGTTTATGTATACGACGCTTATCTGGATGAGTGGAGCGAAGTATCTGCCATGAATCTGAAGAAACAGGAGTCTGTTTTAGCGGTGTGGCAATGAGCTTTACAGCATTGGTGGTGAAATGACAGGCTTTGGTGTACTGGATGTGGTTGAACAGTACACCGTCAAAGTGCAGACGACCAAAAACAGATGGAAGTCAGACAAGGCAGTCATTATGAATTGCAAATCAACGCCGGAAACTTAAAAAAGGACAAAGTAAAGTCGTTACGATTTCCGTAAATCCAAAGGAACTGGAGATTAAAAACGCATCTTCTTTTGCTGAGGAAGACGATTTAAAAGAAGGCGTGGATGGCATCACGCTGTTAAAATACCAGCCGAAAAAAGGTGTACTTGTCTGGAAATTAACCGGAAGTCTGGAGCGTGGTGAATCCTGTGAAACGTATCAGTCCATTCCGGTAGAGGCAAAAAAAGATGGTAAGACGGAAATTGCTTATACCATGACAGAGCAGTCATAAGAGACAGGGAGGGAGAAAACAATGAAACAAAAGCAATGTGGGAAAAAGATAATATTTGTGGCGGCTGCAGTAATTTTATGCGTTTTCGCCGGATTATTTTACTGCAGAGGAAAGAGCCTTCTACAAAGGGGCAGGGGATAAGATTTACCGGTCCCTTTCCAAAGATGACCGACAGGTGGCAGACGTATATGCTGCCTTGTATGAAACCGACAAAGAAGAAGTAGCCAGAATACAGAAGAAGACAAACGACTGGGAAAAGACCAACAAACAGCTGGAAAAAAGAGTTTTTACAATTGATGAAAATATAAAGTATGAGATGCAGAAAGAAGGCTATCGCTTAGAAGATTTGGAAAAAGCAGAAAAACTGTCGGTACAGACCGGAAAAAGGCGATGGAGTTGATTCGGGCAAAGGAAAAGCCTCGGACAATCGTAAGTGGTCCGATGTAGTAAAAAAAGAGGAGCTGCAGGCGGCAGAAACGACCGAGGTTCGAAATAAAAAGACATAACAGGGAAGAAGAGGAGTTTAAATTTATGAGAGACTTAAGAGCAGTGATTCATGGAATTACAACAGCAGTTTTGTGCGGCGTGGCAGTTTTCTCCTGCAGCACCATCAGTAAAGCTGCCGGAGAAACTTATCAGACAGCAGTGGAGGCAGCCTATGGAGATACTTTTCGTGGCGTCTATGAGAACTATCTTGCCGGTTCTCCGTTAGAGGCAGAGTGCCCGGACGGTGTTGACACGGCAAGCGGGCGGCTCATGCTTTCCCGTACCGACCTTTCCTTAGAAGGAACCGGTGGGATGGACTTAGAACTCAACCGCTATTATGACAGCAACGAAGCCAATCTCGGACATGCAACCGTCGAATATTTAGACAAACTCGAAATCGACACGGTATGGGTTAAATACCGGACACAGGACAAAAAGAGCACAAAATCCTTGTCAACCGTGCCCTGTTATCCAAACATAAAAAGCGTTAAAAGACCTCTTAGTTTCTTATGAAGTGGGCGAGGCTCACCGCAATGTAGAACAGGATGGGAGGATGCGATTGAAACCAAAACCCAGCGGACGAAGATTGTCAGCCGGGAAGGGCATGACGTATATGGGATTGCCAGCGGATGGCGCTATGACCTTCCGTGGATTGAAACCGTAACACTGGCAGAAGAAGAGGGCTGGGGAAAAATCCCGCGTATCTTCACTATGGAAGTGCTGGTGTGATTGGGATTGAAACGAGCGCCGATGCGGCAGCAAAAACTTACGCAATCCAAGGACTGAGTGGCTACTCTTACGAAGATTTAAAACTGGAGGATTTTAAGCAGACCGTGGATGGCATTTCCTGTACCTACCTGCTTCGTGATAAAACCGGACTTCGCACCTATTTTAACGAAGACGGTGTTGTTGTGCTGCAAAAGACGCTCATGACAATGCCATTACCTATACATACACCGATGCCATTCATCTGGCAGCCATTACCGATTCCGTCGGACGAAAGATTGTATTCCACTACGAGGGAGAGGGTGATGACAAAGTGCTGAAAACCGTCACCGTGCAGGGAAAAGAAGCGGCAGGCGGCGTAACCAAGAAAACAATTACTTATGAAATGGAAGAAAAAACATACACCCCGCATCACGGAGATGTGTTAAACGGCTTTGTGCTTACGGCGGCAACCGTCGATGGAAGCCGGGAAACCTATACCTACCGGACCGTGGAACGGCTGATGAATACTTCCGGAGCGGGAATCGCTTCCCAGCGTGTTTCCACCAACCAGAGCTATCTTCTGACAAAATGTAAGGCAAACGGCAGTGAGACTAACTATGAGTACCGTGCCTGCTCGCTGCGCGGTGAAAAAAGAAGGGGAACCGGACAGAAGAGAGATGTGGTGACGGAGCAGTTTTATGTCACCAGAGAGTATGAAAAAGACAATAAAACCGGAAAGAAATCAAATGGTACAAAGTATGACTATTTCCAGAAAAAAGGAACCGACGGACTCCGTTCCTATGACGATTTCAGGGAGCGGGAAAAAGACGATAAAGGCAACCGGAAAACCGCTTATGAAGTCTGGCAGTACGGAAATGACGGACTCCGCACGGTAACCGTTGTCAGCAGTTTTAATCCGAACAAATATAAAACCAACAAAAAGTATTATGATTATACCTATAAGAAATCCAAAATCAACCCGGATACTTTAAGGCTTAAAAGGATACCAGGAAAAACGTCAGCCTATATATATATAATGAAAATAAACTTCTTACCAATGAGATTCACTATGGCAAAGAAAAAGAAGAAACCATAACCTCTTATGATAATAACGGCAATGGTTCTCTTGTAGTACTTGAAACCGACAAATCGTACGGAAAGGGCGGCAAAGCGGTTACGACAAAACAAGGGTATACTTATGACCGCTGCCGAAACGTTTTAACTGAAAAAGCAAACGCCGCTTATCAGAAAAAAAGAATCAGGGTAAAGAACACCTTTACACGACAAACTATACATATCCGGCAGGAACATATCCGGATTCGGACGGTGCTTTTGTTCTGCCCGGTGCTTACGCAGGAATCATACAGCGGAGCAAAGACCAAAAACCGCATGGTAAGCACGATGGCGGCAAACGGTGTGGATTATGCCAGCATATCCGAGCAGAAAAGTGTAAACGGCGGCGCATACCGGACACTTACCAAAACGGATTTTACTTACGATGAACACGGCAACGAAACACGGGGCAGAGTTTATCCTTCCTACGATACGGACGGCGAAAAAGAAGTAATTCAGAATGACTACACCTTCAATGCACTGGTGCCAGCAGACCCAGACGAAGGTCACGCTTACTTCTGCGAAAAACCCATCCGATAACCGAAGTTATGTGGAAGAAAAGACAACGTATGATTCTTTTGGCAACGAGCTTTCCTACACCGATGAAAACGGACAGACCTCCAAAACTTCTTATGATGAGGAAACCGGTGAGGAAACCGAAACCATCCGTGCCGTGGGAACCGCGTATGAATCAAAGACAAGGAATATACCTCCGCGGACGGTTTAAAAACCATGACGGTCGATGCTTACGGACAGGTTAATATCAGTATTCAGGACGGCTTTGGCAACACGCTGATAAGCAAAGATGAGGCAGCCGGCACCTGGACCGAAAGCACCTATGAGTATGGCAGCGAGGACAACGGCGGAAGCGAAACCGAAGAGACAGAAGACGATGTCGACGAAGAAAAAGAAGAAACATCCCGTCTTCTGGAAGAAAAAACATACACATTTGAGCCGGACGAAAAGAAATTCATTGTCAATGAAAACGGAGAGACCGTGGCAAACTTTTTACATGACCGGAAAAGGCAGTGAACTGTTAAGCGGCAGGAAACACTTTTATGACGAGACCTCGGCAATGAGATTGGAAGTGCTGAATTTATGAATGGAGAACTGGATAAAGCCCACTGCACTTCCTTCCAATTCAGTAAAAGTGAGACCGAAGTAACCGGCGAAGAAGACGAGGCACAGACGATTACCACCGGTTATGAAAAGGAAATCAATCCGTCTTCTTATACCGAAGAAGTTGACCCGGCAAATTTTACGACCAGTTTAACGATTCGGTGTTAAGTGAAACGATTACAAAAACCGTAACGGATGCCGAAGGCAACAACCTTTCCCAGACGACTACCTATCTTCGGGGGAAAAAATAAAACGGAAACCGTTACCACCTATGAAAACGATGACTTTGGCAGGACGGTCAAAGAAAACACGATTCAGAAAAATATCAGGATGGCAGATGGCTTCCGTCTTATGAGACAGAGGTTTCTTATACTTACGATGAAAATGGAAATGTAACCGAAACCGAGACCAAGAGCCGAAAAGAAGGAGAAACCGACTGGCAGACCCAGAAAAAACAAAAGCCGTCTATGACAGTAAGGGACAGGTTACAAAAGAATACAGTCCGCGCGGCGTCAAAGAGAACGTGGCGGCAGCATATACTTATGACCTTTTGGGACGTAAGATTAAAGAAGAACTTCCGCAGAACAAGACAGACGGAAGTGCCGGTTACCAGACCGTAGTAAACGAATATGATAAATCCGGCAACCTTGTGGAAACAAAAGAGCAAATCGAGGGTGACAAGAACAAAGAAATCGAGTATACTTATGATAAACAGGGAAATCTCGTTCAGGTGAAAAGCAGTCTGGAAAATGAAAAGGCACAGTATGTCCAGTATGTTTATGACGAGCAGGGCAATAAGGTGCGCCAGTTTACCGGTATGACCGGTCCTTTGACGGTAACGGCAGCGGCAGTTGAAAATGCCAAAGACGATGCCGGTAAGGCGATACCTTTACCTATGGCGGTAAAACGTATGCCGTATTGGTAACCGGGAAAAAAGAAATCCGATACCATCCGGGAAACCAAGTATGTGTATGACACGAAAAACCGTCTGGTTTCTTATACCGACCCGGAAGGAAGAACGGAAACGTATACTTACGACTGCAACAGCAACCTGACGAAAACCGTAGATAAAAACGGAAATACTTTGAAGAACACATATGATAATAAAAACCGGCTGACCGAGAGGACAGCAAAGGAGAAAAAAGACCGGAAAAGAAACCGTACATACTTACCGCTACAATGCCTATGGAGATGTGGCAGTACAGGATGATACACAGTTTGTGTATGGCGATGTATCCTACCAGGTCACAAAAGAAACGACCAAACTGACAAAAAATAAGGATGTCGTAAAGAATTATACCTATGACAGTAATGGGAACAAATCCACTTTTTTCCGTAAAAGCAGGAGAGGATACCAAACTTTCTCTGTCGTATGAGTATGATGGCAGTTCCCGACTGATTTCCGTCAAAGACAGCGAAGGAAATCAGGCTGTTTCTTATGCCTATGATACGGAGGGAAGCCTTAGCGAAAGACAGGCGGCAAACGGACTGAAAACCACGTATGGCTATGATTACCAGAACCGTTTAACCTCTATGACAAACGAGACAGGTAAAGGTGTGGTTTCAAGTACAGCAGTACCTATCTCAAAAACGGACAGAAAGCAGAAGAAGTTTCCACCGTTATGGATAAGAAGGGAAAGAGCACGAAAAAACGGCAGCCTACACCTATGATATGTTTTACCGTATTACCAGAGAAACAAAAACAGGAAGGGAAGATATTTCCTATACCTATGACGCCAACAATAACCGGAAACAGATGACAATCGGAAACAAGACAACCGCTTATCAGTACAACAAAAACGACGAACTGCTCCGCACCGATACGCTGCATACCGACACGGAGAAGAACGATGTGGTGATTTACAAAAATGATAAGAACGGAAACCAGCTTGCTACGGTGAACCGCTCTGAAATTCCGGCAGAAGCAAAGGATACGTCTTACATCGATGTCGATGTGACGCTGGGAGACAATCAATTGAACGATAATGTAGTAAACCATTATAATGCTTTGAATCAGCTGACCGAGACGCTTACGAAAACTATAAGGTAAGCTTTACTTATGATGCCGAAGGACTTCGTACCGGTAAGACGGTAAACGGAGAAAAAACGGTTTATGTCTGGGACGGAGACCAGGTGGTAATGGAACTGTCAAAGGGAGGAGCCGTACAGAAACGTTACATCCGTGGAAATGATTCAGTGTATGCCGATAAAGGAGAGAATACGGAGAAAACGTATTATGTCACAGACATGCACGGCAATGTGGTGCAGCTTTTGGATGAATCCGGAAATGTCACAAAGACATATGAGTATGATTCCTTTGGAAACGAAGTAAAACCGGAGAAAAAGGATGAGAACCCGTACCGTTATTGTGGGGAATACTACGATAAAGAGACGGAGGAAGTTTATCTGCGGGCAAGATACTATGAGCCGGGAGTAGGAAGATTTATCACAAGAGATACCTATACCGGGGAAAGTGATGAACCGCTGAGTCTGCATTTGTATACATACTGTGAGAATGATGGGGTGAATATGGTGGACCCGAGTGGGCATAATAGGGTTATCCCTGGTATGCCGACAATAGACTTAAAAAAAATACAAAAAAAAATATTGGGTATAGAAGATATATTCCATATACTAATAAAAAAGGTATGTGGTGAGATATATACATATATTACAAAACTTATTAAGAAAAGGAAAATAAAAAAAAGAAAACAAGGAAATTTGATGGCGAATTGAAAAAGTTTAAGAAGGCATTTGTTAAAGATAAATCTATGTATAAAAAGGTTGCAAAAAAGCAAAAGTGCCGGCACAGTTAGTGGCAGCAATACATTATAGAGAGAATACAAGTGATTGTTTAGGTGGAAAATTTGATTCTTATTTACACAATGGAGATATGTTGGGGAAAAGAAACAGTTAATGAGCCAAAAGGAATATTTTATCCCAAAGGGCAATTTGTTCGTGCAGCCCAAAATGCAATTGATATGAAATCATCTTATCGTGGTAGATATAAATTGAGTGCTACTTCTAAAGACTTTGTAGGAATGTGTTCGTTTGCACTTACATACAATGGGAAACCTGAGTCAAAAAGAATATGGCAACATAGCCCATATGTTTTTAGTGGAACTAATATTAACAAAAAGGAAAATATACAGATGATAGTGGATATGATCCCAACGTGGTTGATAAACAGGTAGGTGTATTTTTGTTAATTGATAAAATTTATACCATAGGTTAAATAGTTAATTTATATAAAGGAGTATGCATTATGTATAATAAGAAAGTTATTTTAACAACGGTAGGAATTGTAATTTTACTTGCGGCGATAGTCTATGTTTGTAGTAGGATTTCCCCATTGATTGGTAATTATAGTGTTGAAAAGAATGAAAAAAAAGGTCGAAGCAAAACCAACGATGGACACAAAATCACAAGAAACAAAATTGAAAACAACAAAACCACAGGCAACAAAAAACCAAGAGCAAAAAAGTCTCAGGGAAATACTGAGATTTCATCGAAAGGTATTAATTCGTATTGGAATATGCAAGGAAGTGGTAAAGTTAAATTTGAGGCGAGGGCAGGTTTTTATGATGAATGGGGAGATGTTCCGGCGTTAGAATATAAAACAAAAATGAATTTTATAAAGGTAGCAAAACTAAAAAAAGGTATTCTTTATCACCTGAAGATTGAACAGGCTTCAGATCTTAAAATTCCCACAAAAAGACTTAGCCTTGGTTATTTTATGTGCAAAAAACAGGATAATTCGTATATGGGAAAATAACGATTACGAGGCGCAAGGAAATGTTTGGACGCTGTCGAAGAAAGCGTTAAATAGAATCATAAAGACCAGTGAGATCCCAAAGTATAGTGCAACTATTTGGCAGAAAAAAGACATATAAAGATACATTAAAACACGATAAGATAGACTGGCATCAGTACTTAAAAAAGATTCAAGATTCACCGAAAAAAGACTGCGTTATGGTGGCTACTATCAATATCCACAGCATTCAGGGTATTGGGAGACTTTTATTTGGGAAGAAGGAACTGGGTTGATTTTTTTACCAGAGTGGATATAGAGATGGGGTGGATTTTATTAGGTTGAAGAAGAAGGGTGTGAAACTTCCAAGTGATGTATGGTATGATTGAGGTAAATTTATTGCAACATTTTTGAGGGATAAATCGTTGTATTTGAGAAAGAGACGATTCATGCGCAGTAATTATGGGAAGAGATAAAAATGTTGATAAAAAAGAAATAAATATATTTTGTGTTGCAACGTTTAGTGTGGCTTTATGCAATAGTTTAATAATTTTGAGTATTAGCACTTTACTTATATTGGGTTGTGATAATTTTCAAAATTTGTGTATATTACAGAAGAGAAGATATACCTAATGGTGTACGATGAAGAAATTGTATTTAAACATTTATGAAAGACTAACTATTAAAAGTCAAGACCTAAAATGATTTTTTGAATAAAGTACAGAAATGTATTTTAGATATGTTTGGAACTCGGTTGGAGTTCTTTGAACCTTGAAAACTGCATGACAAAAGAGCATCTCTACAGGTGCTCAAAAGGAGTATTGAATTAGAAAGACTTAAACAGCTTTGATGTATTGCTGGTTAGTTTTCTCAAGATGGTAAATAACCCGAACCAGCTTTTTGACGGCATGAGATATGGCGACATTATAATGCTTGCCTTCCGCTCGTTTCTTTGCCAGATATTCAGCAAACGTTGGATCCCAGTTGCAGACATATTTGGCTGCATTGTATAACGCATATCGTAGATATCTGGAACCTCGCTTTTCCATGTGTGAGTAAGCACCATCAAGTTGACCAGATTGATATGTAGAGGGTGAAAAGCCAGCATAAGCCAAGATTTTATCAGGAGAATCAAAGCGGTTGAAATCGCCGATTTCGGCAATGATCATAGATCCCATACGGTAGTTGATTCCGGGGATACTAAGAATCGGAGAATTGATTTCATCCATGATGAGTTTGATTTCATTTTCGATTTCATCAATCTCGGAAGAAAGTTCCTGAATCAGTTTAATGGTGTGCTTCAATTCCAGTGATTTTGCCGGCATATTTGAACCTATTGAGGTTCTTGCAGCATTTCTAAATGTAATAGCTGTTTCTTTACCATATCGACCCTTTGATGATTCAGAAAGTAGATTGGTAAGTCTGGTAAGATGAGCGTTTGCTACTTGTTTAGCATCTGGAAATTCCGAAAGCATTGTATAAACCGATGGCATATGAAGTGTTGGAACTAACTTTTCTAATTCAGGGAATAAGATACAGACAAGTCTTGAAACGGAAGACTTTAACTTAGCACGTTGTTTTACCTTATCAAAACGATAACGAGTTAATGACTTTAGCTCTTCGTTGTGGTAAGATGTGTCTGAGTAGGACTTTAAGTTCACATCAGACATTAGCATAGAAGCAATCGTGCGGGCATCTACTTTATCCGTTTTCGTCTGTCTAAGGCTTAGACTTTTTCTGTACAGATTTGTGTGTAACGGATTGATAACATAGGTGGGCAACCCTTTATCAATGAGATATCCTAAAAGATTGTAACTATAGTGTCCAGTGGCTTCCAGTCCTACTTTTACCTTTGTTACATCTTCCATAACGGATTCAATCTTTTGATAAAGATCATTGAAACCATTTCGGTTGTTAGCAATGGAAAATGCTTTAAATAGCACTTCTCCATCCGAGTTGGTGATAAAGCAGTCATGCTTATCCTTAGCAACATCAATTCCTACGTAAATCATAAAAAAATCTCCTTTGAAATGTATTAATGCTGTTTTAGAACCACAGGGTGCTCCCTTGCGATTGTAACCTCGTTCTAAATAAACCGTCATGCGGTATCTAACTGATTAACAAATGAACAAAGAGACTGTGGTTGGAGCCTTTCATAAACCATCAAGTGGTAGGAGAAATGAACCAATCCACAGCATCTTAAATATCATAGTCGAACCTGTAGAAAAGGTAAAGAAAAGACTATGACTTAATAGTAATAAAGACCTTGGAGAGGGTCTCTAAAAACTACTACTATATAATACGAGGAGATAAAGTGAGAAAAAGGGGAAATTAATAATTAGTTGCTGTATTTTATTTGTAATTATGTTATTTATAGGATTGGCATATTGGATATTGATTTCTATTCCAAGAGAGAGGATGAAAGGATGTTATTTTGGTTATGAACAAATGCCAATAATGTCAAACGAAAAATATACTGGTAAAATTGATGCAAAAATGGAACATATTCTAATTGAAGATCATGTCGGAACAAAAGTAACAGAACTTGATTTATTAGGTAATAGCCCAGATCAAGTGGTGTTAGGGGAGAAGACCTTTTTTTTACTATATCGATGGGATGACCAAAAAGGAACTGGAAAAATTGTTCAATATGATTACAAGTCAAATAAATTAAAAGAATGTAGGGTGTCTAATGTTGCAACAATCGCATGGAAAGACAACTATTTATTTTTTGGGAATTGGGATTTAAAGGATGATTACCGTTATTATTTTGAATCTTATTATAAAGGATTTTATGCAAATCGTTATATAGAGGAAGAGAAATTTGGAAAACAGCCGAAAAAATAATAAAGAATCATGACTGGGGATGCAAAATTGGAAATACCAAGATGTATTATCATGAAGAGGGCTTTTTTTCAACAGAACCTTCATGGTTGGATTATGCAGGAACCTCAACGGAAATTTTACGTTGGATGATGTGAAATCTAATTATCAGGCAGAAATAAAGCAAGAGAAGATTAATCGAACTTTACTTGTGAAGGAAATAGGGCAATGTGGTATTTCAAACCCGAATTATTTAATAGTCGAATATCAAATGGGAGATAAAATTTATGGTGTTTGCAACGTGTTACGGGAGTATATTCCAGCATATCCGATTGAGTCAAAGGATGTGGTTATGGCGTGCTGTTATAAAATTAGTAAAAAAATAATAAGTTGAAGATATTGAAAAAGCAAAGTTCCAGCATTGCAATAATAGCAGAAAATGATGAATTTGTTTATCAAACCGACAATAAAATTATCAAGAATAATTTAAAAACAGGGGATACACAAACAATATTTACATTTAGCAAGTATTTTTCTGCAAATATAGATGTGCAAGGGGATTATTTGCATATTTATGAGGAAGATAGGAGCAGCTACATAAAGTGGACGTAGAAGGAGGTAGATTGTTGTCAATGAAAACAATGAGAATGTGGCGGAAACGTATACCTATAATCTTTTGTTGTGAAAAATCAAAAAGAACTTCCGCAGAACAATACAGATGGCAGTGCTAGTTACTAGATCGTAGTAAACGAATATGATAAGTCTGGCAAACTTGTGGAAACAAAAAGCAAACAGTCTGTATTGGTGAAGGAGAGTAGAAATTATATATGAAAAAAAAAAGCATGTGTGCTAAGTGGTTGGAAATAAAATTATGGAAGAAACTAATAATTCTTTTCCCTATAACTTTTATAATTATTTTTGTTGTTCTTTTGAGACAGCACCCGTTAATTTGAATGCTTCTAATATTTCAAAAAATATATATTGGCATGCATAGTATGATGACGGATGACATTATTACTGGAAAAGCGTCGATTAAAGGGGAGAAGATGTTGAAAATGTTGTTTGTAGTTTGAATCGAATAAAAGCAATTCGTGGAAAATATTCTGCTGAAGAATTAAGTGGTGAACCACCACAGGCAATGATTACTTGTTATGATGAAGGTGATAACGAGATTTATACAGTTAAATTTTATGATGGTTTTATGATGGTAGACAATGAATTATATAGGATTACTGGCAAAGTATATAAAGAATTAGCCGAGTTGTGTGACAAGTATGGAAAGTGCTAAATTAATTGCAGGAAATCAAGATAAATTGACAAAATCTGTGTTTATCAATATAATAGACACAGATTTTTCAATGAAAGATTATGTGGAATGGTAAATTCAAGTATATGGATTTGTGAGGAGGCCGTATGCGGCGATGAAAGAGAACACGAAGCAGCTTTCGAGTGAGGAAAAACAATATCGAAAAATGACGGAAGAACCGGTGTGCCGGTTAATTATGAAACTGGGGCTTCCGACGACAATTAGTATGCTGATTACGAATGTTTACAATATGGTAGATACTTGGTTTGTCAGCCGGCTTGGAACAAGTGCGACCGGAGCAGTTGGTATCGTGTTTGGTCTAATGGCAATTATTCAGGCGTTCGGTTTTATGTTTGGACAGGGCGCAGGAACAAATATCAGCAGGGCTTTGGGGGCACATAAAAGGAGCGGGCACGTGCATTTTCGGCAACAGGATTTTACTTGGCGCTGTTTGCCGGGACAGCCGTTAGTGTGTTTGGTATTCTCAATTTAGATGGTTTGTGCCGGTTACTGGGAAGTACAGAGACAATTTTACCATATGCAAGAATATATGCATTTTATGTTTTGCTTTCTGCACCGGCAATGGCGACAGGCTGTGTAATGAACAATATTTTTGCGCTATGAGGGTTATGCAAGTCTTGCGATGGTTGGTCTGGTATCCGGTGGTGTGTTGAATATGGCTGGGGACGCATTTTTCATGTTTGGGCTTCACATGGGAGTTCGTGGTGCTGCTTTATCGACTATGATTTCACAGTATATATCTTTTTGGTATTTTACTGTATTTTTTTGTTGTGCGGTAAGACACAAAGCAGTTTGTCCATTCGGTATTTTACGAAGAAAGCAAGTGTCTTTGGAAGTATTCTTGCGTCCGGTTTTCCAAGTATGGTGCGCCAGGGACTTGCAAGTATTTCTACAATGGTATTGAATGCACAAGCGGCTGTTTATGGGGATGCAGCAATTGCTGCGATGAGTGTTGTATCGCGAATTTTTATGTTTATTTTCAGTGTGGCACTCGGAATTGGTCAGGGATTTCAACCGGTTTCGTCGTTCAATTATGGAGCAAGAAAATATACGAGGCTGCGCAAGGCGTTTTGGTTTACCTTATTTTTTGGACTGGCTAATTTGGTAGTATTTACAGGAGTGGTGTTTGTTTTTCGCAGCGAGATTATCATGCAGTTTTTATCCAATCAGGATGCATATGATATTGCGTATTATGCACTTGTGATTCAATGTGCGTCACAGGTGGCAGTCCCTTTTAGTGTCTGTGCCAATATGTTGTTTCAATCAATTGGTAAAGCAGGGAGAGCAACGATTTTAGCGACATTTAGAAGCGGTTCAATTTATATTCCGGTTTTGTTAATTCTTGGTACGCTTTTTGGACTACGGGGAATTCAATGGACACAGCCGGCTACGGATATTCTGGCATCTGCCATATCAATGCCAATTGCTGTTGTGTTTTTACATAAACTACCTAAGGATGGATTGGAAGAAGGGGCGAATTAGGAAGGGCGTAAGTTTACTCAAAACTCTGAATCAACCGAAAAACCTGCTCAACGGCAGCACTTAAATTTTCTTTTGCATGGTTAAAGTCCATCGCTTCTTTCAGCGTTGTTACCGTGCGCAATATAGGGAAAAATGCGTCGATGCCATGTTGGTTACACAATGTGGCATCTTCTGCGACACACCCGCCAAAAGCAAGGACTTTTTTCTTGTTTTTTTGCAATTTCTGCTACGCCAATCGGTGCCTTTCCCATTACTGTCTGTCCATCTAATCGTCCTTCACCGGTTATTACAAAATCTGCATTTTTATAAATGATTCTAACTTGGTTTCTTCAAGAATAATTTTAACGCCGGATTCTAAAACGGCATTTGTATAAGATAAAAATGCAAATCCAAGTCCTCCGGCTGCTCCGGTACCTGCTTGATTTGGATTGGCGCCGGAATATTTTTCTTTTGTCTTTTTGCATAATTCATAAGCCATGTATCCATTTTGGGAATCATCGTTTGTGTTGCACCCTTTTGTGGACCAAAAACAGCACTGCATCCATTAGCGCCACACAGCGGATTTGTTACATCGCATGCAATTCTAAATTTACATTCTTTCAGTTCTGGCATAACATGCTCATCGGTTATCGTTTCTATTAAGGCTAGTCCGTTTGCTCCGTATGGAACTTGTTTTCCATCGGCATCTAAAAAGCCGTAGCCGAGAGCCTCGAGCATACCGATTCCTCCATCGTTGGTTGCGCTTCCCCCGATACCAACAATAAATTTGCGGCATCCCTTTTTTATCGCATCTCTTATCAGCTCCCCAACGCCATATGTTGTCGTGTGAAGTGGATTTCTATCGGATTCGTTTACCAACGTGATTCCTGCGGCTGCGGACATTTCAATAATTGCCGTATTGCTTTCTGCAATTCTGCCATAAGAAGCTTCTATCATGGAGCTAAGCGGTCCTGTGACATTGACTTTTTCGATTGTTCCGTTCATTCCAAGGGTAAGGGCTTCTACCGTTCCCTCTCCGCCATCTGCCAGAGGGCAGACAGTTACCTCTGCATCGCGAAATACGCGGTGTATTCCTTCCGAAACGGCGTTTCCTGCCTCTAAAGAACTTAAACTGCCTTTCATAGAATCCATGGCAACGACAACTTTCATACGATGGCCTCCAATGTGGTTTTGTGGATGTAAATTTATTATAACACACTAAAAATATGTGTAAACCATGGAAGTTTTTTCTGCTTTAGATTTGCGCATAGAAAAGGGGAATGGTATAATAATTTGCAAAGAAACGAGGGAGAAAGGTGCATGCAGATTACAAGGATTTTTCATAGTGGTTTTTAGTCGAGACAGCCAAACGGTATTTTATATTTGATTATTATAAAGGAGAATTGCCGAAGTTAAATCCAGATAAACCGGTATATGTGTTCGCTAGCCATGGACATCAGGATCATTATGAACCAAAAGTATTTGAACTTTTGAAACAACAGGGATTGTACCGAAACTTGCGATTCTTGCAAAGGATATTAAGGAGAAAAAATATCCGGATGTAATTCCTGTTTTAAAAGCCGGATTTCATGCACATTATGAAATTGAGGCAGATTTTTTGGTGGATACATTTCATTCAACAGATGCCGGCGTAGCTATCTCGTTACTTGCGGGGAAGGAAAGATTTATCATGCGGGAGACCTTCATGACTGGGTGTTTGATTCTGCATCGGAGAGGGAAAACCGGCAAATGACAGGGATGTACAGGCATGAGATTGATAAAATGAAAAAAATATTTCACTGGATGTTGCTTTTGTTCCACTGGATCCAAGGCAGGAAAGACGTTATGCGGATGGAATATTATATTTTCTTCAAAAAGTAAAAGCAAAAGCAGGTGTATCCAATGCACTTTTGGAGCCATTGTTCCATTATCGATAAATTTCTTGCAGAATATCCAGAGTATGCGGATGTAATTAAAAAATAATATGGGGAGGTTATACATGAAAAAGTATGTGTTAGCACTGGACCAGGGAACGACAAGTTCACGCTGTATTTTGTTTGACAAGCAGGGAAATATCTGCAGCATGGCACAGAAAGAGTTTGAACAGATTTATCCTCATGCGGGATGGGTGGAGCATGACCCTATGGAAATCTGGGCATCACAGTTATCTGTTGCGACAGAGGCGATGAGTAAAATTGGTGTAACCGGCGAAAATATAGCAGGGATTGGTATCACGAATCAAAGAGAAACGACGATTGTCTGGGACCGGCATACAGGACAGCCTATTTACAATGCGATTGTGTGGCAGTGCCGAAGAACAGCAGATGACATTGAAAAACTGGTGAAAGATGGTCTGGCTGATTATGTGCAAAAGACGACGGGTCTGATTCCGGATGCTTATTTTTCTGCATCGAAAATTGCGTGGATATTGGATCATGTTACAGGAGCGAGGGAGAAGGCAGAAGCAGGTGATTTGCTTTTTGGGACGGTGGATACCTGGCTGATTTGGAATTTGACGAAGGGTGCTGTTCATGTAACTGATTACACAAATGCGTCCAGAACGATGATGTTTGATATTCATAATTTGCGTTGGGATGACAATATTTTAGATTATTTTCATATTCCAAAATCTATGCTTCCGGAGGTTCGGCCATCCAGCTGTGTTTATGGATGCACGGATTTGAGCCTGCTCGGTGGGAAAATTCCGATTGCCGGAGCAGCAGGAGACCAGCAGGCGGCGTTGTTTGGACAGTGCTGTTTTATGCCGGGGAAGTGAAAAATACTTATGGAACCGGCTGCTTTTTGTTGATGAATACAGGAGAAAAAAGCAGTAAGTTCAAAAAATGGCTTGCTTACTACGATTGCAGCAAGTTTTGAAAATAAGATTCAATATGCGCTGGAGGGTAGTATTTTTGTGGCTGGCGCAGGTGTGCAGTGGCTGCGTGATGAGATGGAGTTAGTGAAAGATGCTGCTCAGACAGAGGCATTTGCCAATGCGGTGGAAGATACGAATGGTGTCTATGTGGTTCCTGCATTTACCGCCTTGGTGCCCCATATTGGAATCCATACGCAAGAGGAACGGTTGCAGGGTTGACGAGGCTGTAAAAAGGAGCATTTTGTGCGTGCTATCCTAGAAGCGATGGCATATCAGACTTACGATATTTTGAAAATTATGGAGCAGGAATCCGGTGTTGATATTGTCAGTCTTAAAGTCGATGGCGGGGGCATCGAACAATAATTTCTTAATGCAGTTTCAATCCGATGTACTAGGTGTTGATGTGCTTCGCCCGGAGTGTGTAGAGACAACCGCACTGGGTGCTGCTTATCTGGCGGGACTTGCCGTAGGTTACTGGGAAGATGTGGACGATATCCGTAAAAACTGGGCACTATCTAAAACGTTTGTGGCAGATATGCCGGAAGAATTGCGAAATGAAAAATTAGCCGGATGGAAGCGTGCCGTACGCTGTGCGCTTGCCTGGGCGGAGGAGTAGAATTGGAAAGGAGATTAAATAGAGCAAAGAAACAAGGTGGAACGAAATGCAAAATCTGTTATTAGAATTTTTTGTGGGCGATATTTATGATTAGTTGACCTGATTTTGAAAAATAGCAAATCAAGTCAACTGTTTTATAGATAAAAGTTGACTTAAAGGTCGCTTTTTATCAAATAGGTCATCAAAATGACCAAGGTGAATGACTGTATTTAAGATAATCCAAATTTAGGTCAACAAATATATTGTAAAAGTTGACTAAATTAAAAAAAAGTGGAAATAGGTCAAAGGAAGGCAGGATTTTGGGTGACCGCAAGAGAAGCTTTTGCGAGTTAGGTCAATGGGTGGGTTATGTATGGATAGGCGTACGGAATATAGTACAATGAGAGGCGCTATAATCTTGTTGACAGTAAGGAGATAATCTTAAGAACATACAAGAGAAGGGAGAGTTTCATATGACATTTTTATTATTGATATTTGGTTTTATTTTTGATTGAAATGCCGATTGTGGCATTTCTAAGCGTAGTAAATGATGTTCATCAACCACTTCCAATTTTAATTATGGCACTTATTTGTACGGTAATTGATGTGTTTATAATTACAAACCGAATTACATTCCATAAAGCCAATGGAGGTAATGAGGAACGCATGAGAAAAATTCGGAAGGCTGTAAAAATTACTGCGATAATTATAGCGGTGTGTCTTCTTCCGGGAACTTGGTTTGTATCGGAAGAGGGCTATAAGGCGAACCGAAAAAAAGGTTCATCTTATGATTATAATTATTCGGGTTCTCATTCATCATATGATTCGAGAATTTTTGGCAGTTCAAGAGGCAAGAGTAGTTCATCGAGTTCATCGGCTCAGCATGACGACGCCGATTCGGATGATACCAGTGCATCTGATAGTGACCGTACAAGCTACTACCCAACGCAAAAACCGCAAGTAAATCAAAAGATAACAAATGGTGTTGAGGATTACGATGATCCGGATGATTATGCTTCTGATTATGCAGAAGAATTTGCATATGATGAATTTGGGGATGATGAAAGTGAAGAGGCATATGATTATGGGTACGAGGAAGCTTATGACTACTGGATGGATGAGAGAGGAGATGATGAAAGTGATTGAATTGTATTACTTTAATCAGAATGTAATAGAAAGATGACACGATTCGTGTCGCATATGTGACAGAGCGTTTCTTGCTATTTTTCATAAGGTATGTTCTTTCAGTAAGCTTGTTTATACGGTTAAAAAAAGAAAAAGGTGCAAAAGTGTATGCTGGGGGAAGTTAGTGGTTTTGAAATTTGAAGTTTAAAATAAATTCAAACAGAATTGGAAAATCTTTTTCTTTCTCTTTAAAATGTTGAGAAATGTAATTGTTTGAGATATAATGCTAATATATATTTAGTAATTTGAAGGTGGGTGATTTATTATGAGTACACTAGAAGCAACAGTTGACATGATGGAACGATTGTCAGAAGAAAACTTGGTAAAGGTTCAATATGTTACTCGCCAACAGGCTAATGCTGGAAGATATAGGGATGCACAAGAGGTTGTTAATGATATAAGGAGGGGGTGTTGTATAAAAATGATAAGTGATTCATTTGATATGGAAAGTGAAGCTATAATAACACCATCGTCTTTTTTTTTTGGAGAAAGGGGAAAATCTGCGATATTGCAATAGCAGCATTTTCAAGAGAGATATTTCCAGCTGTTTTGAAACTTTTTGAAAATGAAAAGATTGGTGAGATGAAAGCGGCTAATAGAATAAAGCCTGTTTATCTATTGGACGTAAATAATCTAAAGATAGCTTTTTATCTTTCTGAAATTGGTGCATCTCTTTCGGGAACAGATATTATTGAGGTAAACTGGATGACAGGTGCCAAAAATTCATTTTGTTTGGTTCTGCGGGTTCACTTGATAAAGAGACAACAAAGGGGAAATATGTTATTCCATACGAAGCATATCGAGACGAGGGAATGTCTTACCATCATGCATCTCCGAAAGATTATATACAAATTAAAAATGCGGAGGTTATGGAAAATATTTTTAAAGCATTAGAGTTGCCGTATGTAATGGGAAAAGTATGGACTACAGATGCGATATACAGAGAAACCCGGAACCTTGTTGAAAAAAGAAAATCGGAGGGCTGTATTGCAGTTGAAATGGAACTTGCAGGTATGCAGGCTGTATGTGATTTTTATAATATAGAACTTTATGATTTTTTTGGTAACAGGTGATATTGTTGACCAGTTGGAATATACTTCTGAAGGATTACATGATGCGAATCATAATCTTGACAAATTTTATGTTGCTTTAAAAATAGCGGAAATGATAAAGAAGGGTTGATAGATTTGTCTGCTAATCTGTTATTTGCAGGTTGTTGAAAGGTGGTGCTTATTATGGCAACAAAAACAGCAAATGTAACAGCAAGAATTCAACCGGATATCAAAGAATCGGCAGAAGCCATTTTAGAAAAGTTAGGTATACGTGTTTCCGTCTTTATTGACATGACCTATAGACAAGTAATTGCAAACAACGGAGTTCCTTTTGCGTTAAATCTTCCTAAAACAATTGAAACAAGAGATGAATTATCAGACGCTCAATTTAATTCAATGATGGAAAAAGGACTTTTACAGGCAAAAGCAAATGAATCAAAACCTGCCAAAGAAGTATTTGCAAATTTAAGAAAGAGGATTTAACATGTCACAACCTTATGAAGGACGTTCTTCAAACGTCCTGTCGCAAAGGAACATAGTAACCTAGAAATAATATTGCACAGAAATCCATTCCGGTTTCTGTGTTTTTCGACTCCTTGTAAAAAGAAAACCGTTGGTGCAGAACTTAAAAAGTTTCAAACCAACGGCTTTAGCGTTCCCAAGAGGATTCGAACCTCCGACCTACCGCTTAGGAGAACTTCGATGCGAGTTTTTTGGTAGCTGTATTAGCAAAGGAGCAATATATTAGCAAGGCGAATATACGTGAGTATACCGACAAACTTATTGATATTTTTTGTTGTTTGGTATACACTATGTATATACCAAATGTAAGGAGGAATCTATATGCAGGCACAAGTGAAGGAATGGGGAAATAGTCAAGGGATTCGTTTATCCAAAGAAGTGTTGAAAAGTGCGGGAATCAAATTAAATGAATTCTTGGATGTTGAGGTATCAGATGGGGTGATTACTTTGGCAAGACAATTTCGGCATAAAACGTTGGAAGACAGAGCTGCTGAATACGATGGAAAGTTAATGCTTGACGGCGAATATGATTGGGGGCGCACCGGTTGGAAGAGAGGTGTGGTAATGGCGTCTTTACACCAAGGAGATATTCTTAAGATTGAAAAAATAAAACATCCTGTATTGGTGGTTAGCAAAGATTTTTTTAATACAAGCGGTGAAATAATTGGATGTCCGATTATTAAAAATTCGACTGCGGGTCCACTTCATATATGGATGTCTACAGAAGAAAATGAAGGCTATATACAGTGTGAAAAACTGGCGTTGTTAGATATGTCATTTCGCGGTTACAAAAAAAAGTGGACAGATTGCCAATTTCAGAGATGGTTAATATATCGGATGCTATTCAAGGTATCTTTGAATATGTTTAGGAAATAAAAGTAAATTCCATGTGTGTTTTGGGCATGCGGATATTTTTTTGACCGTTATGCTTATCTTGCAAAAATGGCAAAATAGAGCTGATTAATCCGCTCATTTTGCCATTTATTTATAAATGAAAAACTTGACATTTTATAGTGTAATGTGATGTACTAGAAATAGAAGGAAGGTGCTTCTATGAATGAATCAGTTGAATGTTTAGGGGGAGAATCGAGTGGTTGTTTTGCAGAATCAATAGAAGATGCGTTGGATGTTGCGGATAGAATGGCAGAAGAAACAACCAAAAGGTATACACATGAAGAATACCGCGACTTTATTTCTGAATCGGATGCAGAAATGGACTATCGAGCAGAGGAGGCAGTAAAAGCCGCGCTTCATAGGGCAAAGGTTTGTAAGAAACCAGTTGCACGTTATGATATGGATACAAAAAAGAGCATATATAGAATATCCAAATGGAGAAAGAAAGTATGTTGAATAGAAAGCTATGCTAGTTCAAGTGCTCGTTCCTCGCACTTGACCCACGGGCATGCGCCCTATAGAGAAGAGAAGTCATAACACCAAATTCAAGCAAGCTTGAATGGTGTTAGACTTCTCTTCTCTGCATGGCTTTTTGACTTTGCGAGTACTCCCAGTAGGAATCGAACCTACAACTGCCCCCTTAGGAGGGGGCTGTTATATCCATTTAACTATGAGAGCAAAATCCGGCTTATGCAGCATAAGCCGGAGATTTTTATTTTATCCGGTAATTACAGATATTTTTTCAAAACATCGACTTTATCTAATCTCTCCCAAGGAAGGTCTAAGTCGCTGCGGTACCGAAGTGGCCATAGGCAGCAGTCTGGGAATAGATTGGTTTTCTGAGGTCGAGCATCTGGATGATGCCGGCCGGACGCAAATCGAAGTTCTCGGCAATGATGTCGACTAATTTGCTTTCCGGTAATTTGCCGGTGCCAAATGTGTCAATGCGTACGGAAGTTGGTGAAGCAACACCGATTGCGTAGGACAACTGGATTTCTGCGCGGTCACACAGACCGGCAGCTACAATATTTTTTGGCAACGTAGCGGGCTGCGTATGCAGCCGAGCGGTCAACTTTTGTCGGATCTTTTCCGGAGAAAGCGCCGCCGCCGTGGCGTGCCCAGCCACCGTAAGTATCGACAATAATTTTTCGACCTGTTAAACCGCTGTCGCCGTTTGGTCCGCCGATTACAAAACGACCGGTTGGGTTAATATAGAATTTTGTATCTTTGTCAATTAATTCTGCAGGGAGAACAGCATCTACGACATATTTGCGGATGTCTTTCTGAATCTGTTCCCAGGAAACATCTTCGCTGTGCTGCGATGAAACAACAACAGCATCCAAACGCAGTGGGTTTCCATTTTCGTCGTATTCTACCGTGACCTGTGATTTGCCGTCCGGGCGCAGGTAGGAAAGCGTTCCGTCTTTGCGGACTTTGGAAAGCTGGCGGGACAATTTGTGCGCCAGATAAATCGGATATGGCATATAGTCATCGTCGGTTTCGTTTGTTGCGTAACCAAACATCATACCTTGGTCGCCGGCACCTTCCGATTCAATTTCGGAGTCCGTCAGCTTCGCTTCTAATGCTTTGTCGACGCCCATTGCGATGTCGGAAGACTGTTTGTCCAGTGCAATTTTAACCTGGCAGGTTTTTCCGTCAAAGCCCTTTGCGGCATCGTCATAGCCAATTTTACAGATTGTATCGCGAACGATTGCTTCAATGTCAACCGTTGCATTGGATGTAATTTCACCCATAACTAAAACTAAATCAGTAGTGACTGCTGTTTCGCAGGCAACACGACTCATCGGGTCCTGTGCGAGCATAGCATCCAAGATGGCATCGGAAATCTGATCACAGATTTTGTCCGGATGTCCCTCGGTTACCGATTCAGAAGTAAAAAGTATCTTACCCATGGTTTCCTCCATTCAAATTCATACGTAAATAACATTCTTATTCTACTATAACAGTAAAATATCGTCAAGTTGGAAAAATGATAAAGTTTAACACATTTTTATTTTTTATGTTATGATAGAAACAGACGGTAAAATAAAGAATAAAAAGTGATAAAGAGGAGAACTATGGCAATTCACATTTTTGTCATTTGCCTTGTTGTTTTGGGGCTTCAGAATATTATTTCCATAACCATTCATAAGAAGCGTTTTTCCAAACAGGTGGATGAATTACAGAAGCAGCTGGATGAAAAAAAAGAAGAATCTGAACTTGTCATGAGGGAAATGCTAAGCAATATTACCCATGATTTAAAAACACCCTTAACGGCGATACGCGGGTATGCCCAGGGAATATTAGATGGAGTGGCGGCAACCCCTGACCGCATGAACAAGTATATCAGTACCATAAGAAATAAAGCAGATGACATGGCAAATCTGGTAAATGAGTTGTCGTTGTTTGCTCAAATTTATAATAAAGAAATTGAATATAAAAAAGGAGGTGTCGAAATTGATGAATACATCAGCCGGTCTATGAGCAATTTGTCGCTTGACTTGGAAACCAGAAAGATTGATTTTTATATCGAAATGATGTGGAAAAGGGAACGTGCCTTTATATTGATGAGGAAAAGATAAAACGAGTTTTTTATAATGTAATTGGAAATGCATACAAATACATTGATAAAGATTTGGGAATGATATTTCTTCATATTGAGGATGCCGGGAAAATGGTCTGGGTTCGGATTACTGATAATGGTTCGGGAATCGAGAAAGATGAACTGCCGCTGATTTTTGAACGTTTTTACCGAACCGACAGTTCCAGAAATTCAAAAACCGGAGGAACCGGACTTGGTCTTGCGATTGCAAAAAGATAATTGAAGACCATGGCGGACAGATTTATGCGGAAAGCGAAAAGGGAAAGGGACCAAAATTTCTTTTTCTTTGCCAAAGAAAGTAGACGAAAAGAAAAAATATGATAGCATAGGATTAGTAGAATGGAGGGTCAGTATGAAGAAAATACTTATTGTTGAAGATGAATTACCGATTGCTGAGTTGGAAAAAGATTATTTGGAGCTTAGTGATTTTGAGGTTACGATTGAGACCGACGGCATTGAGGGCGAAGCAAAAGCAATGAGCGGAGAGTATGATTTGCTGATTCTTGATGTAATGCTTCCGGGACAGGACGGATTCGAAATTTGCCGCAAATACAGAGAAAAGTATTTGGCACCTGTCATTGTTGTTTCGGCAAAAAAGGAAGATATTGATAAAATCCATGGATTAGGACTTGGTGCAGATGATTATATGACAAAACCATTCAGTCCGAGTGAATTGGTGGCACGTGTGAAAGCACATATAAACCGTTATGAGTCTTTGACGGAGAAATCATCTGAGAAGACAGCAAAGAATGAGACGATTGAGGTTGGTGATTTAAAGATTGACCGTACCGCTCGTCGTGTATTTGTTCGTGGTGAAGAGAAAATTTAACTTCCAAAGAATTTGATTTGCTTTACTTTTTGGCAAAAATCCAAATCATGTATTCCCGGAAGAAGAGCTGTTCCAGCAAATCTGGGATGTAGGTCCGATTGGGGAAAATGGCATGGTTGGCGATATTGCCACCGTTACCGTGCATATCAAAAAAATTCGTGAAAAATTGAGCAGGATACATCCAATCCGGAGTATATTGAGACCATCTGGGGTGTTGGATACCGGTTCCGCGCCAATTAATTTCAAGGATAAAAATTTAAAATCGAAGATACTAAGGTAGCAGGCCGTATGGTCTGCTGCTTTTTATATTTAAGGGAGGTGCGGCATGAAAACAAGAAATTTCATTTTAATCGGTCTTACGATTTTGTTGTGGTTTTCTTTTCGATTTTTGCTTCCGTTGACGCTTCCCTTTGTACTCGCCTATTTTTTTGCGAAACTGGTATCGCCAATGATACAATTTCTGGTAAATAAATTAAAATGGAGACGGAAAGTCAGTATTTTTTTTAGTTGTCTTTTTTACGCTGTTGATTTTAGGGGATTTAGTGTTTATATCATTACATTAATTATTAGTCAGGGAATGATGCTGCTGCAGAAAATACCGGTTTATGGGCAGATTTGCGGAAGAATGCTTGAAAAAATGTGCAGTCACTGCGACCGGATGCTGGAGCTTGCGGATGGAAGCAGTTTTGATTATTTAGAGGGTCAGGCAGCAGGGCTTTATCAGAAAATTGGCACGGATTTACTTCCTAAATTGTCCGGGTGTGCCATTTTTCTCGTAAAAAAGGGAATTGGAGCCATTAGTGCTCTGTTTATTTTCTTTTTGTCGGTGCTTTTAATTTTGCTGGATGACAAAATGCCTGCGGTGCGTGGGAGGCTTCGCCCATTTGTGCAAAAACTGCGTGGTGCCGGACTTGCTTATCTCAAAGCGCAGTCACTATTGTTATTCATTATTGCGGCACTTTTGGCACTTGGTTTTTATTTCATGGGAAATGATTATGCGATACTTCTTGCGATTGGAATTGCTTTACTGGATGCATTTCCGGTGCTTGGGAGCGGCATGGTACTAATTCCGTGGGCGGTATTAAGTGTCATTGGCGGACGATATTATGATGCGGCAATTGTTACAACTCTTTTTTGCGTGGTTACATTTTTGAGAGAAATTTTAGAACCGAGACTGATTGGAAAAGAAGTGGGGATTAAACCATTGTATCTGATTATTTCCGTGTACGCCGGAATCGAATTATTTGGCATCGGTGGTGTGATTTTTGGGTACCGGTTTCTCTAACCATTTTGAAAGCGGTACGTGAAGAACTCATCGAGCGGGAACGAACCTACGGGAAATCCAGCGGCTCATACCGGAGCCATGGTCTGAAAATGGACGTGTGTGAAAACCTAGTTTTTTTTCGTAAAAAGGTTCTTTGTTCAATGCGGACATGAGGTTTACCATAATGGTCTCTCCTCATCCACCTGACTTTCCAGCCAGGAAAGAACATGCTCAATAATATATCGTCCAAGTCCCTGCGACTGGTGTGATGGACGCACAATGACATCGCAGATAAAATAGACGTACCCACCATCTCCGACAACACGCGCCATGCCCACCGGCCGTCCGTTCTCTCTGGCAATCAGGGTATAGAGTGAATGGTCGAGGGCGATGCGGGCGCGATTTTCTCTTATGGTAATAAAATCTACGCTTGCACGAAGGTCATTATATTCATCAATTGTTATGGAATGATTTAATGTTATATTTTCTATGTTCATGGCAAGCTCCTAAAGTATCAGACAAACTGGTTGGTTGTTTCATCATACTGGTAGTCAATGGAATCCAATGTCTGACAAAGCTCTGCCTGATTCAGTTCATATGTCTGGCACAATTCTTCCAAAGTTGCAAATTGATCCCGTAATTTTGTATTTACAAAACTAACTAAAATAATGGGGTCCTGTGGTACATCCACAATCAAACACCTCCTGTGTATTTTCATTGATTCCCAACTATCATACATAAAAACATAGTTTCTTGTCAACCCTATTAGAAGAAAGAATCTTTTTGGGAGGTGATTATGTCGCAGAGAACAGAATTTTCAAAGGATTTTAGCAAAAAATAAACAGCGGATTGATGAACTTTTGCAGATTGATAAAAGCTTTGATTTGCTGTACCGGGTGGTGATTATTGGTGGTAAAAAGGCTTGTTTTTATTTTGTTGACGGTTTCTGTAAAGACGAAATTATGGAGAAGGTATTAGAATTTCTCTATAAAATTAAACCGGAGGAAATGCCGGAAACAGCGCATGATTTTTTAAATGAAAAATTGCCGTATGGTGAGATTGATTTAGTGCGGACAGAAAATGATTTGATTCAGAGGTGCTTATCGGGTGTTCCGCTTTTGATGGTGGATGGATACTGCGAACTGCTCGCAATGGATTTTTCGAACATATCCGGCACGTTCGGTCGACGAACCGGAAAAAGATAAAGTAATGCGCGGTTCCAGAGATGGTTTTGTGGAAACCGTTGTGTATAATACGGCATTGGTCAGAAGAAGAATTCGTTCTACGGACCTTGTGATGGAAATGCATACAGTAGGAAAAAGTTCACGGACAGATGTCGTAATTGCTTATATGGGTAACCGTGTGGAGCCGGAAATGTTAAACAACATTCGTAAGCGGATTGATGCGATTGAGATTGATTCTCTTTCCATGAATCAGCAGAGTCTTGCAGAATGTTTATATCAGCAAAGTGGTATAATCCGTTTCCGAAATTCAAGTTTTCGGAACGTCCGGATGTCACGGCAGCCAGTATATTGGAGGGAAGTGTGGCAATTTTAGTGGATAATTCGCCATCTGCCATGATTTTACCGACATCGGTTTTTGACATAGTTGAGGATGCGGACGATTATTATTTTCCCCCTGTGACAGGAACTTACCCAGGCTGTCGCGAATGGTCATTGATTTTCTTGCCGTTTTTATGACGCCGGTATTTTTACTTTTTATTATGCATCCGGAGTGGCTTCCGGAGTCCTTAAAGTTTATTCAGATTAATGACCCGGTGAATGTCCCCATTTTCCTGCAAATGCTGATTTTGGAGTTCGCCATTGATGGATTAAAACTAGCGTCGGTGAATACTCCGAATATGCTGAGCACGCCGCTTAGTGTCGTGGCAGGTATTATATTGGGTGATTATACGGTAAGTTCCGGCTGGTTCAATGCTGAAATCATGCTGTATATGGCATTTGTGGCACGTGGCAAATTACACGCAGGTCAGTTTGGAACTTGGCTATGCGCTGAAGTTCATGCGGATTATTTTGATTTGTCTTACCGCTGCATTTGGTCCGTGGGGCTGCTTGCCGGTACGGCGCTGGTAGTTGTTTTGATTGTGACAAACCGGACAATCAGCGGAAAAAGCTATATTTATCCGATTGTTCCGTTTAATGCGAAACAGTTTTTGCGACGGTTTTTCCGGGTAAATCTGCCGAGTTCGGAGAAATAAACGGCGTTATATCATGATATTACATGGAATGGATACAATAGCATGATACCTATCCCTTTCAATATAGTAGACATAGGTACCATAGTATTTTAACGTAATGTTTTCCACATTTGTGATTCCGTATCCGTGTAGCATTTCATCTTTTTTCATGTTTTTTTGCTTGATGAGACAAGGTATTTGAAATGTGCAGTAAAAAGCTCTTTACTAGTGGTACGGATGGATACTTCAATTTGTCTCGGAGCCGGCACTTGAATTTCACGGCAGGCATTCAGACAGTTGTCTAGCAGATTGCCCAAAATGATACTAAAGTCATAATCATCGATTTGAATGTTAGACAGGCTTACCTGGATGTCCGTCCGAAATTCAATGTTCTCTTTTTCGGCAATTGACATATGATTGCTTACAAAGGCATCAATAACCAAATTTCCTGTATTTATACGGTTATAGGATTGTTCAATGTCTTCCATAGATTTTTTTAAATAGTCTTCAATGACATCGTAGTTGCCTTTTTTACACATTCTTCTATATAAAAATAGTGTTTTTGGTATCATGCATTAAACTTCGTGTGTTACGGTATGCTGTAGAAATCTGCTGGTATTTTGTTGACTGAAAAAGCAAGCTGCTGATTCAACTGCTCTTTTTCTTTTTGGAGACGGTTCACATTCAAAATATTGTCTAACAGATAATAGTTTACAACATTGATAAATAGCAAACCAGCAGAACCAATAAAGGACAATGAAAATGGATTTGATACCATTTCAAATTGATCCGGTATTGTCATCATGATTATGATAGAAACAAGTGGCATAATGCATATTAATAATGTGTATTGAAAGGAAAAATTTTTTTTTTCCTTTTCAAAAAAACGATATTTGTAATCATAATGAAAAGGAATAAAAATAATTTCGATACGATTGAGCAGACAACTGGATTTCCAAGAAGCTTTTCGCTTGTTTCTACAGGAAACAACTTAATGAATAAAAACGTGAACTTTTACGACATTTCTTAATGTTAATGAATCTGATATACTATAACCAACAAATGAAAGAAGGTACTTAATTTCAGTGCTGAATTTAAAACCAACCTCGTACTCCAGCTGCTTAAGGGAGAAAAAGAACTTAATGTCCTTGCTGTTGAAAACGATATTCAACCAAATCTCCTCCGCAATTGGAAGAAAGAATTCCTTACAAATGCGTCTCTTGCTTTTGATAACAAGCGAGAAGACAATCTCCGGGAAAAACTTGCCGAAGAACGCAAGGAAAAAGCCGAATACGCCAAAAGGTCGGTCAACTTACTATGCAGGTTGACTGGCTCAAAAAAAAATCTG
>VOFG01000081.1_pt1 | contig 44000 bp, 85 predicted proteins | sample 5384171 | NCBI WGS metagenome assembly VOFG01 (sample SAMN12384726, study PRJNA508395) | human gut metagenome | isolation source: healthy gut F | host: Homo sapiens
TGCGCACGTCTTCAGGAATCAAAGCACGCCCGAAGGCGCGAGGTGCCTTCGGCCATCGCCGCGAAAAAGCACCGCGCGGATGCAGAAATGGATTTGTCGCCCGGCACCGAGATGCTGCCGACAAGCGGGCCGTTAACCGGCTCGATAGTCGTAAGGTTTTTTCCTGGACAGTCATATCGCCCCTCCTCATTCTTTTGCGAATCCAATCTCAGTCGTTTGCTCGCCCCCTTGATCCGCTTCGGTCAAGTCCTGCTCGCGACGAACAGCACATGAGGTGCTGTTCTGCTCGTGCGGAATCTATCGGCCCAAGGGAAGCGAACGCAAACAGCGGATTCTGCGCCTTGCCGTTCACCTCGAACCTCGCGATACGCAAGATTCCGCACGAGCCGGAAGCCACGTAATGTGGCTTTCGCGCGAGCCAGACCTGCCCGGAAGCGGAGCGTGAGGTCCGAGGCGAACGGCAACGGCTGGTTGCCTATCGAAATTCTAGCACGCCTTGTACTACATGCCAGCGGTTTGGCGGAGGGCTTTCACCTCGGCATCGCTGAGCTCGCGCCATTGCCCTTCCGTCAGGCCATCCAAAGGCAAGCGGTCCGAAGTTCGAGCGGGCAGTTGCACCACCTCGTGGCCGACTGCTGAACACATACGTTTCACCTGGCGTTTTCCTGCCTTCGTGAATGGTGATTTCACATCGGTTTTTACCTTTGGCTATGCCGTTCGATGCGAACCTGGGCGGGCAACGTGGGGCCGTCGTCGAGCTCGATTCCGCGCCGAGGACCTGCACCTGCTCTTGCGACATAATGCCCGCGACACGCGCATGGTACGTTTTATCGACATGGTAGCGCGGGTGCAGCAAGCTGTTGCCGAGTTCGCCATCGGTCGAGAAGAGCAGAAGGCCGGTGGTGTCCATATCGAGGCGCCCTACAGGGGGAAAAGCCCGGGGAAGCGATCGGTAGGCACAAGGCTTGCCACGCAAAAGGACGCCCGTGGGGTCGGACATGGTGGTCAAATATCCAGCAGGCTTATTGAGCATGATGGTGACCGACGAATCGAACAGGCGCACGACTACGCCGTCGACCTCGACCACATCGCACAGCGGGTCCACTTTGCTGCCGAGCTCGGTTACCACTTCCCCGTTCACGCGCACGCGACCCGCGGTCATGAGGTTTTCGCTTCCACGACGGCTCGCAGCACCCGCTCGCGCGAGAAACTTTGCAGGCGCATGGGAACAATGGCCTCGTCGTTCGGGCCAAACTGGGTGGCTTAGGATCGCTCATCGGCTAAGGCCTCGCTTTCATCGTTGATTGCGGCGCCTTCGGTGCTGCAAGCGTCATCCTCGGCGCCAATCAAATTGCTTTCGCGGCGACGCGCGTCGCCCTCAACGTCGCGAGCGTCGGCTTCGCGCCGCGAGCATCGCGTTTTCAACACCTCGCGTGTCTTCTTCGCCGCCTTCATCGACCGACCACACCGTTTCGGGCATGCCGAAAGCCTGAGCGATTGCATCACCCATGCCCGATGTCGCGGCGAGCTCGTCGCCTTCTCCGCCTTCAATCGCGGGCGCGAAATCGCCTACGATGCGCTCACTTTCGTCAAGGCCCAAATCGAGCGTCAAGGCGTCATCGAAAAGCGTCGCCACCTGCTCTTCGTGAGCTTTGCGCGTCGCGCCCAAACGCTCGCGAATCAGCTCGCGACTCTGCTCATCGGGCGCGAAATCTTCAAATTCGGCAAGTCGCGCGTTGACGCAAGGCGAATTTCTCCAAGAACATACGCGATGTGGCATAAGAATCGGCTGGCCAGGCGCATTTTTATCGCGTCCCGCCTCGCGCACGAGGCCCTTTTTCGACAAGGGAAATTAATCGGGCTGTCGGAATTCACGCCACGCACCGACGTCACGCCCGCGCGCGTAATAGGCTGGTTGTAGGCACGCGATGACGGCAAGCGTTTCTAGGGCCGCCTGCGACAGCTTGCGCGTGTCCCACGACAGCACGTATTTCTCAATAAGCCCATGGTGGCGCGGATGCGTATAAAAACGCCAGCCGCCCGCAACTCGCGCAGCTGGACGCCGCGATCTTCCGCCTCAAAGGCGCGCGCAATCGCATCGAGAGCCGCTTCGACGGACTTCAAATCGACTTAGCATCTCGGCTATCGTAAGCGCGCCCACAGGCTCATCGCTCACGAACAGCAACGCCTCAATTGCTCCAGAAATATCGGGCGATTGCATTTCCCGTGCTCTTCCATTACGTCCACTGCTCCTCATCAGATTCTGTGAAGACAAGCTCGCCGCTGCCTTCGATATAGTCGATGCGAATGTCGGCGAACGAGCCCGATTGCTCAAGCGAAACCATACCGCGCTTTGTACAGCTCGAGTATCGCCAGGAAATTGACCACGCGCAGCTGCAAGGGTGGGCGCCGCTTCCAAAAGCTCGCTGAACATCATGCGCGCGCGTGCTGATACGCCTATGGATTGCGCGCACATGCGTTTCCACGGGAATGGGTTTCGCTGCGATATGCTCGCTTTCAAGCAGAAATATCTCGCGCCGAGCCATGACCTCGGCGCACAAAAACGCGAGCGAATCGAGCGTGGTCGACTCCAGATAATCGGGCATAATCCCCAAAAATTCCTGGTCAGGGGCCACAAAGACGCGGATGCATGCGCCCTTCGAGTTCGAAGCGATTTTTCAGGGGCCCAAGCCGCATTCTTGTATTGCTTATAGGCGATGAGCTTTTCGATGAGAATTTCTCGCGCCTCGTTCGGAGAAAGTTCCTCAAGCTCATCTTCGACCTCAGTTTTCTCGCTGGGAATAAGCGATGGCTTTAATGTCAAGCAATGTCGATGCCACAAGCAGAAAGTCGCTCGCGACTTCCAAATCGAGCTTTTTGCATGCGGTCGATGTAGGCCACGTATTGGTCGACGATTTCGGTGATTGAGATGGACCCGATATCGACCTTTTTGACGGCTCACCAAGTAGAGCAGCAGGTCAAAAGGTCCTTCGAAGCTCTCTATGCGTACGCGATACGACACGCTGCACCGCTAGTAGATTTTGAACGGGAAGCAGAAATTCGCCAAATTGCCCGCCGTGGCATCGAGATACATGCCAATGGGATTCACGTTGAAAAGGTATGGCACCAAAATGATCACGATCATGAACACGGGCAACGCGTACTGCTGAATGCGGTAATACGAATGCAGCTGCTTATCGTTAAGGAACAGCGCAATGATGCTCGAACCATCGAGCGGCGGAATCGGAATGAGGTTGAAGAACATCAAATACAGGTTGATGAGCGTGAACATGGGCAAAAACATGAGATAGAAGTACTGAAACACCTCATTTGAACCCACGAGGCCCGGCGCATACGGGTAAAGAATCCAGGCGATAAACGCCGAGGCAAGCGCCATAAGCAGATTCGCCGCAGGGCCGGCCAAGCCGACGATAGCCTCGCCTTTACGCAGGTTCTTGAAATACATGGGATTGTAAGGCACGGGCTTCGCGTAGCCGAACACCGGACCGCCCATGGCCATGAGCAGCAGCGGCATGAGCACCGTGCCGAACGGGTCGACGTGCTTGAGCGGTTCAAGCTCAAACGGCCCTGGCTTTTCGCAGTTGGGTCGCCGAGTTTGTGCGCAGCAAAACCGTGCGCAACTTCATGCAACACAATGGCGGGCACGAAGCACAGAACGCTAATGATGATGTAGATGATGTATGACTGGCTAAACATAGTAATTTGATAGTGTATATCAAAACTCTCGCTTTAGCCAGACTGCCACACTATTGTAAATAAGGGTAACCGTTTTGCCGCAAAGCCTCGAACGCCGCGATGGCCACAGCGTTGCTCAAATTCAAGCTGCGCATGCCATCGCGCATGGGAATGCGCACACAGGCCGACGCGAAACGCTCCATCCAGCGTTCGTCGAGCCCACGGCTCTCACGACCGAACACCAAATAGCAATCGTCGGAATACGCCACTTCGCCAAACGTCGTGTTCACATGGCCCGTGAAAGATGCAGCTCGTCGGCGGCGTGTGCCTCGAAGAATTCCTCGGCGCAAGCCCAGCGCACGATCTCGACGTCGTTCCAATAATCGCAGCCCGCGCGGCGCAGGTTGCGCTCGGTAATGCGAAAGCCCGCCGGCTCCACCACATGCAACCGCGCGCCGATGCACGCGCACGTGCGCGCGATATTACCCGTATTTTGGGGAATCTCGGGTTCAACGAGAACGATATTCAGCATAGTTACGCCTGTTCCTGCTGCTTGCGCATTTCTTCCTCGAGCTCTTCGTTGAGCATGAACCACTCCCTCTTCCGCAGCGGCGATGCGCGCCTTGAGTCTGCCGTGCTCGGCGATGGCATCGGAGCTTTCGGCTTCGTTGATATAGAAATCGGGGTCGGCCATAAAAGCTCAAGCAGCTCTTTTCATGCGTGCGTTGTCGCGCTCGAGCTGGCGGGTCGAGCTCGGCGATGCGCTTGCGATGGTTCTTGAGCGCCGCATATGCGCGATTGCGGGCTTCGGCCTCGCGACGCTTCTGTTCTTTTCGTTTTCGGGGCGCTCGCACGCGGAGCCGTAAGCGGCTCAGCAGGCTTTTGCGGTCGCGCCCTTTCGGCGATTGTTCACCGAAACGGAGGTTTTCGCCTTTTCGATTTCGCCTTGAGCGCGACGCGGAATCGTGCACCTCGCCTTCGGGCTGATTCAAGAAATCGTCGAGCGAGCTTGCCGAAAGGTCGCTTCCGCCTTCGAGCTGGCCCGATTTGAACAGGTAATAGTCGTAATCGCCGTCATACACGGTCACCTTGCCCGGCACGACCTCGATAATGCGGTTCGCGACGTTGCGAATGAGGTGGCGATCGTGCGTAATGAGCAGCACAGTGCCCTCGAAACGATTGAGCGCCTGCTCGAGAATGTCGGCACTCGCGATATCGAGATGGTTCGTGGGCTCGTCGAGACACAGAAGCGGAGCGGGCGCCACGAGCATTTTCGCAAGCGCCAACGACACTTTCGCCACCGGAAAGCACGCTCACGCGCTTGTCGACGGCGTCATCGGTAAACAAGAACGCACCGAGAAGGCTCCGAACCTGGCTCATAGTCCAACCAGGAGCAGCACGATCAAGTTCCTCGAACACGGTGTTGCCGGGTAGAGCTCTTCGAGCTGGTGTTGGGCAAAGTAGGTCTTCGACACGTGCACGCCATATTCGATAGTGCCCGCATCGGGCGCGAGCACGCCCGCGATCATTTTCAGAAGCGTCGATTTGCCGGCGCCGTTCGGGCCGACGAGCGCAACCTTCTCGCCGCGATACAGCGACAAATCGAGGCCATCGTAGACATGTTTCTCGCCGAAGTGCTTGACCACACCGCTGCAGCGCACCACCATATCGCCCGTGCGCGGCGGCTGCACGAAGTTGAAATGCACAGTCTTCTTTTCCTGCGGTACCACGATGCGCTCGATTTTCTCGAGCTTCTTCACGCGATCTTGCACCTGCTTGGCCTTCGTGGGCTTGTAGCGGAACTTCTCGATGAACGCTTCCATATGCGCGATTTCTTCAGCCTGGCGTTCGGCCTGCTGGCGAAGGCGTTCGATACGCTCATCGCGCTGCTTCAGGTATGCGGAATAGTTGCCCTTGTACAGCTCAAGGCGGCCGGCATCAATCTCGGCGACGCGATCGACCATGTTGTCCATAAAGGCACGGTCGTGGCTTACCACGACAACCGCACCGTCGTAGCCGCGCAAAAAAGCCCTCAAGCCACTTCACGCTTTCAAGGTCGAGGTGGTTGGTGGGCCTCGTCGAGCAGGAGCAAGTCGGGTTTACGAATAAGCAGCTTCGCAAGCGCGATGCGCATCTGCCAGCCACCCGAGAAATCGCCGGTATGGCGGGCCATGTCGTCTTCCTTGAAGCCCAAGCCGAACAACACGCTGCGCACCTGGATTCAAGGCGGTACCCGCCGAGTGCCTCATAGCGCTCGCGCGCACGACCGCACGCGTCAAGCTTCTCGGGAGTGGAATTTTCGTTCAAGCCCGCCTCGAGCTCATGGAGGCGCTGCTCGGCCGAGAATTTCTTGCTGGCTCGAGATAACCTCATCGAAAATGGAGCGGTCTTCCATCTCGATGGCTTCCTGCTCAAATAGCCCACAACGGCGCCCCCTTGGCGAACACCACATTGCCCGAATCGGCATCTTCATGCCCAGTAATGACCTTCAACATGGTAGTTTTGCCCGCGCCATTCGGGCCTACCAATGCCAATCGATCATGGGCCTCAAGGCGAAAGCACGCGTCGGAGAACAGCGTTCTGCCGCCGAAGTTTTTCGTGAGATGCTCTACCTGCATAATCATGCGTTGCCTCTTCCTCTATCGCGCCTTGCGTCTTGGCGCAAGCAAGCCGCCCCGGAAAGGCGGCCTGCGATAATTACATTGCATAGTGGCGCTTACCAGTGCACGATAACCGGGTCGCCGTTTTGAATGATGCCGTAAATCTCGGCCGCCTTATCGGTGGGCAGGTTCACGCAGCCATGGCTGCCGTACGTCTTGTAAGCATCGGGATTGCTGAATACCGGAAGAAGGCTGCCAGCTGGCATCGTGAAGGCCGACCAGATTGCCTACAAACGGCATCCAGTATTGCACCTCAGATTTATTGCGTACTTTGCCGTCCTCTTTCTTCCGGACCGCGCAGCATCGAGGGACTCTGGTGGGTTTTGAGATAATAGGTGCCCGTAGGGGTCGCATCCTCGCCGCCAGGTTTGCCCGAAACAATGCCCGACTCCCAAAGCAGGTTACCCGTCGCGTCGTAATAGCGCGCGTGCTGCTCAGTAAGGTCAACATCGCAATAGGGCGCCCCAATCCATGCCTGGCGCCGTAAACCCGTTGCCCGTTTGTGAACACGGTACAGAGATTTCACCTTGGCTTGCATTGGTAATGGCGTCTTCAATGGTCGACACGAGCGACGAAGTATCGACGGCCCCAACCGTAATCGCCGCCGCTCACGCTCACCTGCTTGCCATCGCCACGCGTGTAGGTACGCGTGGAACCCACCGTGTTCAGCGAAGCAACAAGGGCGCTCGCCACTCGCTCATAACGGCCTCGTTGAAGGTAGGAGCGTAATTTTCGTCGAAGGTCACCCATTGGGAAATCACGTCGCCATTAATCTGCGTGATGTCTTCCGTCGTATTGGCAAGCTGGGCCACAGCGTTACGTCGCATGCGACAAGCTTGTTCGCGGCTTCGGTTCCCTGAATCAAGCGAGAATCGGTCGAGAGCACCTGGGGTTTGATAACCACATCATCGTCGAGCTTGAGCGTATCTTGCATGCTGAGCATGGCGGTAATCGCCTGCTGCACGACTTCTTCCGCATCGAGCTGAGTGCCGTTGACCTCGGGCTTGATCTTGTAGCTGTGCGATTCAGCATCGTAGACGATTGCGGCATCTTCGGAAGCAGTTTGACCGCGTTGAATTCTTCGATTTCCTCGGTAAGCAAATTGCGGAGCGCCGTCGAATCGGCCGAGGCGGTTAGATTCTCGGTGGCATCATGCGCATCCATGTTCACGAACCACAGCGCGGGATTCATGCCGCCCTTCGCAGCGGCAATCACCTTGTCGGAATCGAGCTGAATGCCACCCTCCTTTGCGGTGATGTTCGTGGAAAAGCCCTCGCCCGAAATCGAAAGCGCATAGGATTTCTCGGCCGATTCGAGTCGTCGACAAGCTTGATCGAACGGCTTCATGGACAAATCGAAAATTGCTCCAGCGTGGTATTCGGGTAGAAGCGGCCCATGAATATAACGGCGCCCGCGACATATACGACAAAGAAGCGCCACAACGACCAGCGCAGCACGGGCAACAGGGTTGCGCCTGCGCCCATCAGCGAACTTCCGGGAACCAGCAGTTCCACGGAACCTTGCCGCCGGATAAGCCGCATTGGGAGCCGCGCTAAAACGATGAGGACCGCGGCCGTTCATCTGAACCGGATTAACGCTGCCCCCGTTGAGCCCAAATCGAAATCGGACGGCATAGAAGGCAAATCGTCATGCGCGACGGTTTCTGCCTTATCAAGCTGAGGAATGCTTCCGAGCGATGCGGTTTTTTGTTGCTTATTTTGAGATGCGTGCTTGCCTTCACGGCAGTCACCCTTCTTTGAATCGAACACAGCACGACTGTTACGAAGTCGTAAGTCAAAGAAATATAACGGAAAATGCTCCAAGCGATTCTTTGCGGGAGGCTTCGACGAATGCGCCATATGTTGCACACGATAGACTAGGCGAAAATGTTGCAGAACTGAGCAAGATACAAAAAGAGCTCGCATGTGCGAGCGAAGTTCTGGATGGCTCCCCGGGTAGGGATTCGAACCTACAACCTATCGGTTAACAGCCGAGTGCTCTGCCATTGAGCTACTGAGGAATATGTGAAATCAAAAGCCGCCCTAAGGCGGCTCTAAATTTTGAATGGCTCCCGGGTAGGATTCGAACCTACAACCTATCGGTTAACAGCCGAGTGCTCTGCCGTTGAGCTACCGAGGAATGAAATGGTGGGCGTTATAAGATTTGAACTTTATGACCTCTTCCGTGTGAAGGAAGCGCTCTCCCCCTGAGCCAAACGCCCATTTTTTTCGTGCGCCGCAGCACGAAAGAATGTATATTACGCACTTTCCCCTTTCGGCGCAAGCGTTATTTTCAACTTTTTCGATGATGCATGGCAAATGCGCCTTCTTTTCCTATGACCTGGAAAAACGAGAGAATGATATTTTGTACCAGAAAAACGTGCGACAATGCATGTGATGCATTCGTTACCGAAGCCAAGGGGAATCATGGCCGAACCTCGCAAAGACGCCTTTGCCACCACGTCGAAAACGATTATCAAAAATCTTGAGCGAGCTGGAATGGAGGGCTACTTCTGTGAAACGTCCGCCGACGCGCGCGAACTAGTAAAGTCCCTTGTGCCTGAGGGCTCCGAGCATCGCGTGGGGCGGCACCGAGACTTTCAAGAAACCGGCGTAAAAAGGAAATGCTCGAAGCGGGCTCCTACACCATGCTCGACCGCGCGAAAGCGACCACGCCCGAAGAGCAGCGAGCCGTCTATCTGCAGCACTTCGATTCCGATTTCTTCTTCATGAGTGCCAATGCGCTTACGCTCAAGGCGAGCTCGTGAACATCGACGGCAACTCCAACCGCGTGGCATGCCTCTCGTTTGGCCCGAAGCACGTTATTGTGCTCGTTGGCATGAATAAGATCGTCAAAGACGTTGATGAGGGCCTCAAACGCGTACGCACCATGGCGTGCCCGCCCAATGCCGCCCGCCTGCACACAGGCACGCCCTGCGAAAACGGTGGGAATATGCGGCATAGTGCCACGAGCCGGGCTGCATGTGCTGCAACACCGTCATCACGCGCCATAACCGCCACGCCGGCCGCATTAAAGTCATTCTCATCGCAGAAGACTTGGGTTTCTAAACGAAAAGCCGGGGGCATACGCTCCGGCAATTAATTATTTGCCCATCGCAAGCCAGCAATCCCTATTGCTAATTCCCGGCATTAGCCCTAAACCACGGCTTCCCTCGCCTCGTGCGATATCTCCATAGCAGGTCCTCTCAACTCGCGCAGGACCCCTATGGCCGTCCGCATGTCCCCGTGAATTATGCGAGCATCGTCTTGAACGGGCAGTAGAGCGCAAACCTCAAACACTATCAGCTATGTTACCGCTGACGACATATCCCCTCCTTACGCAACCAGTTCAACAACGCTTGGGTTAGCTGCAACAGAGGTGCGTAAAAACCGTTGGGGGATTCACGTTCTACCGCTTCGCGCAAGGCTGGCATCCAGGAAAGCGGGCGGGTGCGCACGAAGTCGACAGTATGCTGCGCGCCGCACTCAGGGCGTTTTGCGTATTCGCATCCGCGCCTTCGCTCGCAGCAGAAGGAACGCACCCTGCATCTGCGCCCCAATCCTCGCCTTCACCTGCTCGGCGGCATAATTCGCTTGCCAGCAGAAGCTCGATGCCCATATGGTCCTCGTACTGCCTACCCGCCTGCGCCAACTCCAAACCGTTGTCGCGCAAGGCCGCGCGCATCTGATGAGTCGCCTCGCCGAACCCGACGGCACAACCCTGCTGGCGGTAAACGTCTCCACGGGGCAACAGCCGGTTTCGGCGGCCCCACGAACAGATGCGCGAACTCCACCGATGCGCGTTGCACTCGATCATCAAGATTACTCGCGCCATCCCTGGCGTCTAAAATACAAACACCGGTTTGCGCTTCCCGCGATGCGGCCGCCGTCTCTTCGCGCCCGTCAGATACTTCACCAGCTTATACCGCATTCGCCACCTCGGCGTCTTCGCACGCCGCAAGCTCTTCCCATAGGCGAGCGTCAAAATAGCCGCACTCTGCGCACCTGCCTGCAAGGGCGGCGTTAAAAGCGCGTTGCCGGCAATCGCCAGCCAGGGCCGCCTGCGCGAACGTTTCCCTATCCACCATCAGCAATCCGCTACCTCTCACGAAAAAAGGAGCCGGTCACCGATTGCAACCGACTCCTACACGCCATAGCTATTGTTCACCACCGCATTTTGGCAGCACGCACTTCGATAGGATCATGTACGCCAGCGCACCCGCGCACACCACACCCGCAAACACTACGACCTCCGGCAGCGTAGGCGCATACACGCCCAGCGCAGTCCACACGTCGCCGGCATCGCCTACCTGAGCGGCAGCCGTACCCAACGTAATGCCGTTGCCGCCATAGACGTTCGGCACGGTGAAGCTGGTGAGCAACAGCCACGCACGCTTGCAGAACACACCAAGCACTATCAGCGCACTCGCCAGCACCACACACGCCGGTTTTTCGCGATTCCGAGCGAACACGAGTACCAAAAACGGCACAGCCAAGCCACCGATAATCTCAAACCAGAAGAACGGCGCCGTCTTGCCGGTGGCCATGATAGCCAACGCCTCGGCCTCGCCCGCGCCCGGGTAGCCCATGGTCAGGCACTCGCAGGCGATGAAGAACGCGTCCACCGCCACGAACACCGCAAGCAGCCCCGCCAGCGACTTCATCAAATCGCGGTCGAACTTGAACAACTTCGCACGGTCAAGCGCCAAAAGGCAGATAGCAGCAATGCCAGACCCCGAATCGCAGGCCGATGCCACAAAAATGGGAGCCATGATCGCCGAGTACCACGCCTTGGCAATCTGCAGGCCGAAAATCCATGCCGTCACGCTGTGCACCAGGATGGCAACCGGCAGCGCCACACGAGAGAACACTGCCACCTTGCGCTCGTCGCCGCGCACCAACCACACCAGGTCAAACACGTTTGATGACCAGGTAGCACGTGATAACAATCATGTCCCACGCAAGCGGACTGATGAAGTTCAACCCCACGAACATGCGCCACACGCGCCACGCCGCCCAGGTCGATGAGCACGAACGCGCCAGCACAGCAGATGCATACGATGGACGTGATGACCGCCGGCACCGACACGCGCTTAAACGACTCTATGCCGAACACGTGCGCCGAGCTTGCCACAATCAGACCGCCAGCCGACAGGCCGACGAAGAACATGAACGCCATGATGTACAGGCCCCATGAGTTGGGTTGTTCATGCCCGTGATACCCAGGCCGTACATCTGCTGGGCAACCCAGCAGCCCACCGCGGCTAAAACCACCGCCGCCAACACGACAACAACCACCATAGTTCGCCCGCTGAACAGGGCTTTTCGCTTATCCATCAATCAACCCCTAGTTCACGTAAAACACTTGCGGACGCGTGCCCTTTTCCTCGAGCAGCACATGACCGCCACGACGCCAAAGCCTCGACACTGCCGAATCCGGATCATCCAGGTCGCCGAACACGCGAGCATCACCCGGGCAGCAATGCACGCACATAGGCTCGTCGCCGCGATCGGTACGCTCCTTGCACAGGCTGCATTTCTCGGCACGCCGCGTGGGCGAACCGGCACGCCGGCATCGCCATAGTGGAAACCTGTCGCGCGCACAGGCTCGTTCCAGTTGAACACGCGGGCGTTATACGGACAGGCGCCCATGCATACGACAGCCGATGCAGCGGTCGTAATCAATCTCCACGCGACCCTGCTCATCTTTGTATGTGGCGCCGGTCGGGCACACCTTCATGCATGCAGGATTCTCACAGTGCTGGCAAGCAACCGGCAGATACGTACGCGAAAGGTTGGGGTACACGCCAACAGCGTCGTCGAACATCTCCACGCCCTCGGTAAGCACGCGGTTCCACAGCATGCCGTCAGGGACGTTGTTCTGCATCTTGCAAGCAATCGAGCACGTGTTGCACCCGATACAGCGGTGCAGGTCTATTCCGATAGCCAGTTTCGTCATGGGCTATTCACCTGCCTTTTTAATCTCAATGAGCGTGTCGTTATACGGAATCATGGGACCGAACATCATGTCGTAACCGCGCGGGTTCATCGTATCGTTGGATACGCTTTGCATCAGCGTCCCCTCAAGATACTGACGGTACGTGCTTTCGGCCATAAACGCGCTTTCAGGCTGCACGGCGTTGTTCAGGCGCAGCTTCGTGCGGAACGAACCGCGATCGTTGTACACCTCAACCTCGTCGCCATCGACAAGGCCACGCGCAGCGGCATCGGACGGGTTCAGCTCGATATGCGGCTCGAACAGCTGCTGGATCTTCGCACCCGAATAGGCAGAATGCACGCGGAAGCGCGAACGAGCTTGGCTGAACTGCAGCGGGTATTTTTCGCGCAGCGGGTTTTCCGGGTACGCCTCGTTGGACGCTCCCACTGCGGGAACGCCTGGCCCCACGCCAGCATGTTCTCGTAGTACGGCTCCTCTTGGTCGAAGGCGTTGCGTAGGTCATGCCCACTTCCTCGCCGACGGTATCGTCCCAATCCAGCACCAGCTTACAGGCACCGTTTTCCCCTGTTCAGCGCTTCAAGTGTGATACCTTCACACGACGGGTCGTCCGTGGTCAAGATAGCGAGCATATTCTTCACCATTCTCCGGATATAAATCGCCCAGCCCCATGGCTTCGGGCAATGCCCTTCTCAATGTAGAAGTCGGATTTGGAATCGAACAACGGGTCAAGCACCTTCTGGTTCTCCAGAATGTAGCCGTTGGCGTTCTTCACGCCGCCCACGCTGTCGGCGCACTCGAACTTGCTGCACACGGAAGCACCAGGTCAACGTAGTCAACAACCGAGCTGTGATAGATGTCTGCCACGCACACGAAAGTCGCTTTAATCCAACCAACGCTGCGTGTTTGCCCCAGTTCGCCGCCTTCTGCGTGGGAATATCGCCTAGAAGAACATGGCCGCGTGCACGTCGTCGGTGTTCACAATGTCGTAGAAGCCTTTTTGCTAGGGCGCGGGCTTGCTGTTCTCAGGCAGCTTCCAGGCGCCCAACTTGGCCCTGGACAGGACAGTGTGGTAGTGGTAGATACCACAACCGGTACCGCGCTTGCCATAGTTGCCGGTTAGCGAGGCGATAAGCGCATAGCAGTGGCCGGCGATGTCGTTGTTGGAGAATTTATCGATACCGCCCACGCCCGCATTGCAGATGATAGACGGACCCTTTGCATACTCGCGCGCCACCTGGGCGATAGTATCGGCCGGCACACCGGTAACGCCCTCGGCCCAGTCGAGCGTGTAGTCGGCCATCTGCTGCTTGAGCAAGTCATACTCGGTGATATATTGCACACCGTCCACCGTGAAGGTGCTTCGAGCGCAGGCTGCGCGCCCGGCGTATCATGCAGCACAGCCGCACCCGTTGCGCTGTCCCACACATACGGGCTTTCACCTGCTTCGGCTCGCCAGTTTCTTATCCACTGTATCGCGCATCTCGCCGAGCACCTCACCGGTGTTCGCGTTCTGAAGGGGAACGACGTGTGCGCCAGCATGTGCTCGCGATCGCACAAGTCGTTGTCCAGCAGGTACTTCACCATTCCCAGGAAAAACGCCGGGTCGGTACCCGCGCGCAGCCCAACCCACTGGTCTGCCTTGCTTGCCGTTGCCGTGAAACGCGGGTCGAGTACGATGATCTTCGTGCCAGCAGCCTGAGCATCAAGGAAAGCGCGCGACCACATCATGCCCGTTTCCAGCATATTGCAGTTGGCCACAAGCACCACGTTAGCCTGCTTCCACTCCCCATATGGTGTTGAGCGCGAACATGCCCCGACCAGCCGAACGCTTGACCCTGACCGTTGCCCTGGCCCATGTCGTAGCCGTTCAAACCGCCAGCTTGCGCACCCAAAATGGAAGCTAGTAGCGGACTGAAGCGCTGCGAAGCCTCCGTGGAGTATTGAATCCACAACGCCTGCGAACCGTACTTGTCGATGGTGGCCTGGAATTTCTCGGCGATGATTTTAAACGCCTCGTCCCAGCTGATTACCTCGAACTGACCGCTGCCGCGTTCCCCACGCGACGCATAGGCGATTGAACGCGCGCTTCGCCATAGATGTGCTCGATCTCGGAAATGCCCTTAAGGCACGTTTTGGAAACGCTTGTCACTATTCGGGCGCGGTTGCACCATGACCAGGCGTCCGTCACGCACCGTGCACTGCAACATGCAGTTACACAGGCAATGCTCGTTTGGTAGGTGAACGCCGTGCGCTCTTCAGGCGCCGCTGTTGCCTGCGCAGGCGCCAGCCAGCCCTGCGTGGTGGCCATACCGCCCACAGCAGCAAGTGCGCCGCCGGCAGCACCTAGCCTGAGGAAGCTACGACGATCACACCGCACGCATCCTTTTGCTACCTTCCATATCCTCTCCTTCGTTCCGCATATCCCGTTTTCCCAAGTAAAAGGGATATAATTACGATGCCCGATTTATACCGGACCCGTTTCGCACCTGTATTATGGAGGGTATGGAAACCCCGTTCACTGCCCAGCTTCGCGATATGGTGCTTAGGCAACGAACGCAAGAAATCGGGGTATAATCGACACATTTCGAACGAAGGGGATTTCGCCACACGTGCATTTTTCCGTGGCGAAACGCATAGGCGTAGCCAAGGTACGGGGGATCATGGCCGAAAGCAAAACAGATTTGCGCGTCATGCGCACGCGCAAACTCATACGCGATGCGTTCATGGATATGGTGGGCGAAGTGGGCGTGGCGAGAATCACGGTGAAGGATTTAACCGAGCGCGCCGGCATCAACCGCAAGACGTTCTATCTGCATTTCGAATCTATCGAAACGCTGTACGACAGCGTGATGAATGAAGTCATGAACGACTTTTTCGATAATTACGAAACCACTGCCGACCAGCCAAAAGACCTTGACGGCCATGCGCAGCGTTTCTTTTTGTTCCTTGTCGAGCAAACTCCTACCATTGAGAAGTTTATCTGTTCGCCCGGACCCTACGACTTTGGCAACCATATCTATCGTGAGCAGATGATGCGCTATAAGTCCGCTGGGCAGGACCCTTTTGCATGGATGGACGCCGACGCTGAGGAGCTGGTGCTGAACTTTATCCGCACCACGGCGCTGGACTTTACCGCGAATGGCGTCGCGGCAAACGCGTCGACCCGCAAGAAGCGGCGGCGCTGCTCGGCGCCATCACCTGCCATGGCGCCGCCCCGCTCATGCGCTAGCGTGGGGCCTCGGGCCCAGGGCCCTACACCATAGGCCGATTTTTGGGCCTGAAAGAAAAAGTCGGAAGTCAAAATGACTTCCGACCAGATGTTTTATGGTGGGCCCGCCCGGATTCGAACCGAGAACCAAAGGATTATGAGTCCCCTGCTCCACCGTTGAGCTACAGGTTTTTCTGTATATGCCGCACATGCAGCCCGCTTATTGTAGCGTAAAACACTCTTGAGCGGCGTCGCATTCTAACGGCACATTGAAAAGCATCACACCCAATGACGAAAAGGCATTGGGCGCGACGCAATATGCAACGACTAATCTTCCAGATAATCCTTCAACTTGGAAGAGCGGCTCGATGGCGCAGCTTTGCAAGCGTTTTGCTCTCGATTTGGCGAATACGCTCGCGGGTAACGCCAAATTCGCGGCCCACTTCCTCGAGCGTATGCGGGTGGCCATCTTCCAAGCCGAAGCGCAGGCTAATAACCTTGCGCTCACGTTCGGCCAAACCGTCAAGCACCTTGGAAAGCTGCTCTTGGAGCATCGAGAAGCTCGCAGCGTCAGGAGGCACGATAGCTGCGTCGTCTTCAATGAAGTCGCCCAGCTGAGAGTCTTCCTCTTCGCCAATAGGCGTTTCTGAGGGAAACCGGCTCCTGGCTGATTTTCTGATTTCGCGCACGCGTTCGGCGGTCAGGCCCATTTTTTTCGCCAATTTCTTCCGGCGAAGGGTCGCGACCAAGTTTTGAGCAGCTGACGCTGAATGCGCACGAGCTTGTTGGATGGTTTCTCGACCATGTGCACCGGAATGCGGATGGTGCGCGCCTGGTCGGCGATGGCGCGCGTAATTGCCTGGCGAATCCACCAGGTGGCGTACGTGGAGAACTTGAATCCCTTGCGTGTAGTCGAACTTCTCGACCGCGCGGATAAGACCCAGGTTGCCTTCCTGGATAAGGTCGAGGAAGAGCATGCCGCGGCCCACATAGCGCTTCGCAATAGAAACGACGAGACGCAGGTTTGCTTCAATAAGCTGTTGCTTGGCATCGAGGCCTACCTGCTCAACGCGGGACAGGCGGCGCTTTCGCGACGCTCAAGCTCAATGCCCCTTCTTCAGCCTTCTCCGAGCTCGGCAGTGGCGGCAACACCGGCCTCGATCTTCATGGCCAGGTCGATTTCCTCGGCGGCGGTAAGCAGCGGAACCTTGCCGATTTCCCTTCAGGTACATGCGCACCGGGTCGCCCGTAAGCATGGTAACCGAGGCATCGGCGGAACGACGGCGAGCGCGTGCACGAGCGCGGGTGGAGTTCACCTTGGGCAGAGCGGCAACAGCGCTCGACTCAACGGCTTTCAGCTCTTCCCTCGGGGATGCCTTCAAGCAAATCCTCGTCTTCGAGCGATTCGTCTTTTTTCATCTTCGATGACATCGTCAGCGGGAAGCGCGACGTCGTCGACGGGTTTCTTGGTTTTATTCTTCTCTACGGTCGCATTAGTTTTGGCAGCAGACACAGATGCTATCCTTTCGCCGTGAAAAAGGGCATAGGAGCCCTAAAGATACAGCTCATTAGCTTACCACTTTTTCCTATGTTTGTGCGGGATTCACCGCATGATTTCCGCAAATGAGACTCTTCGGGTCGCTATTCGATTCCGAACGGCTTATGCGCGAGCTTCGCCGCAGCAAGCTCCTTCTGCATAGCCACCACGCCTCCGAACACGAGATTGTAGTCGTCAGCCGACATATCTTGCGGGCGCTTGAGTTGCGCGTTCATCTCGCGAATGAGATCTTCCATATCGCGAATCACGAGCTCTTCGGAGAAAAGCGCGCGAGCTCGCCCGGCTCGCGATCGTCGTGCGTGCTTGAACCGGAAATAACCGATGCCGCTCCAGGAATGGATTCCTCGAGCCGACGCACGATTTCCGCCGCAGGCGCCATAGCGTCTTCGGCAAGCACGTCGAGCAGTTGTATGGCGATTTGGCCATGGATGTCGCGATGCCACACCGTTTGCGCCAACGCGCCCGCATATGCCAAACCGATCGAAGGCTCGCTTGCGCACAGCGACAGGAAATCGCGCTCGATGCGCAGGCGCTCCTTCGCGCGGAGGCAATGCGACTTTGGGCGTGCGAGGCGCGGGCGCCGCTGCACCAGCCGATGCCCGCGAAGGCTCGAATTGACGGGTCCGCGCGTCGAGGCAAGCTTTTCGACCACCGCATTCACATCGAGCTGCAAGCAATCGGCGATATAGCCCGCGTACCCTGCGCGAGCACCGAATGTTTGATGGGCGCCAAAAGTTCGAGCACTTCGGTGAGTGCCCTGCCTTTTTCGCCGAAATCAACGAGATTGCGGCCGCGAAGCTTGCGATCGATCGCGTAACGAAGAAGCGGCACCGCGTTATCGATGAGCTCCTGAATGGCTTCGCCCCCACGTTGCACCACGAAATCGGCCGGGTCGAGGTTATCGGGAAGCGTGACGGCGCACAAGTCAACCTGCTTGCGGCCCGCTTCGGGAGCATGCTTTCGTCAATGAATCGCGCCGCGCGATCGGCTGCGCGCTGACCAGCTTCGTCGCCGTCAAACAAATACACGATCTTGTGCTTGGCATGCCGCGACAGCACGCGAATATGCTGCACGGTAAGCGCGGTACCCAACGTAGCGACCACGTTGGTCACGCCGGCCTCATGCATCATGATGACATCGGTATAGCCTTCGCAGATAATGGCAACGCCGGTCGACGCCATAGCCGCCTTAGCCTTATCGAGGCCAAAAGCACTTCCGATTTGTGGAAGATGGGAGTTTCCCTGCGAATTAAGGTACTTCGGCTCGCCCTTGCCCACCACGCGTCCGCCGAACGCAATCACATCGCCATCGACATCGCGAATGGGAAACATGATGCGATCAAAGAAGCGATCGCGAGCGCCGCCTCCTCGCCCCTCGACGGCCACGTTGGCCTCGATCATTTCCTTCGCCTTGAAGCCCTTCGGAGCTGAGGTATGCGACGAGAGAGCCCGACCCTGGAGCAAAACCAAGCTGCCACTTCTTCGGCACCTCTCCGCCCAAATCACGCCCCGCCAAATAGGAGCGGGCCTCGTCGACCTTCGGGCCACGCCCGCGCATAAGCTGGGTGTGGAAGAATTCGGCAGAGGCGTTGCACACCTTTTAAGCGTGCTTTCTTGCCGCGGTTCATAGCGGCGCCAGGCGCTTCGGTAATTTGAATGCCCGCACGGCGCGCAAGCTCGCGCACGGCATCGACAAAGCCGATATCGTCGAGCTTCATCACGAAGCTGAAAACGTCTCCGCCTTCGCCGCAACCGAAGCAATGCCACAACTGCGTCGACGGATCGATTTTGAACGAGGGGATTTCTCGTTATGGAACGGGCAGCAACCCCAGAAATCGCGGCCACGCTGACGCAGAACGACCCGCTCCCCGCAATGGAGACCAGATCGCTCGCCTCGCGCACGCGGCGAATATCATCTTCCGGAATTCCTGCCAAAAACGTTCCCTTTCCATCCCGTCGTTTACCCTTCAACAAGAAGAACCGCTTGCGGAGCGAATCCCTTTGATTCGATAGATTCCGCACGAGCTGAACAGCCTGGCGCTGGCCCGACGGAAGTGCTCGGTTTCTCAAATCTTTCAAAACGGGAAACCGGAGCGAGGCGCAAAGCGAGCCGAAAGCGAGCGGTAGCCTCGCGGGCACTTCGGTTGGGCCAGCGCCAGGCTCCCGCCCAGCAGCCGCGAAAACAGGTCCAAAGGCAATCGTCCATGACGCGCATGCGCCTAGAGGTTTTCCTCACCCATTCAATATTGCCCTTGACGGTTGCAATGAGCTCATCGACCGAGTCGAACTTTGATCATCGGACGAAGGAATTCAACTGGCTCAACTTTGATCGTATCGCCGTAGATTTTTCCGTCGAAATCGAGGATATGCGCTTCGCACGTCGCGGTCGCGTCGGCAAACGTAGGCGCAACCCCCACACTCATCGCCGATTTATACCGCACGCCGTCGACGGTGACATAAGCAGCGTATACGGCCTCGCCAAGCACCTGCATCATCGCGGGCAGCTGCAAATTCGCCGTAGCAAAGCCCATATCGTTGCCTTGGCCGCGGCCCTGCTGCACCACGCCTTCGAACGTATACGGGTGGCCCAAAGCTCAATCGCCGCCGCAACCTTGCAATCGCCCAAAAGAAGGCGGATGCGCGTAGCGGTGATGGGACGCCCATCGAAGCTCTCCAGATCATGCGAGCAAATGCGCGTTCCACGCGAATCGCCCCACTCATGCAACTCGGAACGGTACCTGCCGCTTTCGCGCCAAAACGGAAATCGGTGCCCACATGCATCGCATACGGTGCGCATCCACCGAACGTCGCATCCATGAAAGCCATAGGCGACTGGGCAGAAAAATGCCGGGGTGAATGGTAAAACCACGACACAGTCGACCTGTATCGGCAAGTGCTTTCACACGCTGCTCGTTGGTCATGAGTTTCTTCAGGCGATCGGCATGAAAAACGCTCATCGGGGTCGATGTCGAAAGTGGGGCGATCGACTTGCCGCCGCTTTCTGCAGCGGTGCGCTTCGCCTGGTCGATAAGGAACCTTATGACCCCCTGTGCACGCCATCGAACACGCCGAACGCGCACGAAGCGCCAATAAACAATGTGTGGTCGAATGTTTCGTCGACCCTATAGACTTTGCCACGCGTAACCCCTGCGAGAACACACACTTAGGCGAAACCTTACCAGTTTTCGCGTCGAAGCCGTAGAGTGCCTTCAAATCGTTGCCATACACCAGCACACGAGCTCGCCATCGTGAAGCGGACTCGTCGCAGGAACGGCGCATCGCCGCGGACCGCAATCGTCGGCATCAAAACGGTGCGGCGCTTCATATACGGAAAGTCCGACGCGCGAAGCGGCTTGCCATTGCACACATCGGCATACGCCTCATCGTCCAGAAACGCCATACGGCTTTCGAGAAGGAAGACCGGATCAATCGCAGCTTCGACGCCGTAGCGTTCCAAGGCGTCGAGCGACAGGCAGTCTTCCACATCAAGCACGCCTGCTCGCGTGCGGCGCAGCGTTTCGACATGAGCGCATCGTCGCGCCTTCGCATGCCGCGCCCACGTCACGAGCGAGCGCGCGAATATATGTGCCCTTCGACACCGAGAAACGCACATCCCACCGTCGCTATCGGCGCGCGGATCGCGCTCCAAATCAAGCAATTCAGCCGAATAGACCTCAATATCGCGCGGCTCAAGCGCAATCACATTGCCTTTTCGCGCCGCATCGCACGCCTTCACGCCGCCTTTTTTGATTGCGGAATATGCAGGAGGCATTTGCTTCTGTTTGCCCACAAACCTGCTCAATATCACCTGCGCGAACTCGGGATCGCACACCTGCGCGGGAACGTCGAGCGTGCGGAATCACTTCGCCGAGCTTGTCGTCGGTATCGGTGGCAGCGCCGAACGAAATGCGCACGTCATACGTTTTGTCGTGCCCAACCATATAGGTATCAAGCCTGGTCGCAGGCCCAACGCACACCACAAGCGCACCCGTCGCCAAAGCGGATCGAGCGTACCCGTGGGCCCACGCGGCGTTCGCCGAAAATGCGGCGGCAGGCATTCACCACGTCGTGCGAGCTCTTACCCTCAGGCTTGTCGACGCCCACGACGAGGCACATGCCGGAATCTCCACGCTTCATTCCTTTGCCTTCACCGCCCGCAAACAGCCCATCGAGCAAAGCAGGCATTTCGGCCAAGGCGTCATCGATGCTGCCTTTATAGGTGAATCCAGCAGCCGCCTTATGGCCGCCGCCCCTATTTCGCGCGCAAGCGCGGCCACATCGATGCCGTCGCCCTTGGCACGAAGGCTTCCACGCACCACGTCTTCTGCTCGCGCAGCATGCAGGCGACCCGAATGCCGTCGAGCGAGCGAAGCACGTCGATAAGGGGCTCAGCGTCGGCCTTTACCGCGCCCAGGCGCTCGAAATCGTCGAGGCGCGCATACGAAAGCGCCCACTCGCCCCTGACGGAGCAACCTGCATGTTCGAAAGCATGACGCCTTCAAGGCCGTGAGGCGGCGCTGCGGCGTTGATAAATCTCTTTGCGAGCATTCTTCGGGCCGCGCGCCAGCCACACCATTTCGCCCGCAAGCGCAAACGCTTCAGGAGTGGTGTTCTGGAACTGAAAGCGCCCCGTATCGGTCATCAGGCCAAATAGCAGCACTGAGCCATCTCGAACGTGCGCTCAACTCCCATTTCGCCAATAAGGCGCCACGCAAGCATAGTGTTGCCGGCGCATCGGGGTCAACATATTGTATTCTGCCATGCGCTTTCAACCGCATGGTGATCAAGCGTGAAATGCGCGCCCGCGCTTTCATGAACGCGAGCCGCATCACCCAAACGCTCAAGATTGGGCACGTCAACTGCGATGAAGGCGTCGACGTCGCTCTCGAATTCCGCACGCGGGAATCAACTCGTTCGCCCCGGGAAGGAAGAGGAAGCTCTTATCCACGGCATCGTCGTGCGCAAGCAGGCACACCGCACGCTTGCCCTTGGCGGCGCAAGGCATGCGCGAGCGCAAGTTGCGAGCCCAGGCAGTCGCCATCGGGGCTCACATGCCCGCACAAGGCAAAACTCTCGAAGCGATCAAGGGCTTCGGCGAATTCCGCAAGCGTCACATTGGTTTGCGGAGAAACTGCCATGCCGCTACTCCTCGTCTTCGAAATCGTCGTCTTCGCCGTCGCGATGGTATACCGAATCGTCGAAGTCGGCATTTTGCGCGCGCTTTCTTCGTTGCGACCAGCATCGCCCGCAAGAGCCTCGGCGATACGCTGCGCCTCGTCAACGCTCGCGTCGAGCATAAACGCAGCTCAGGAGTCACTCGCCAATGCAAGGCGCGTCCCATGAGCGAACGAATGCGGCCATAAGCGGCAGCGAAGCCTGCGGCGGCGTCTTCATAACGGCTCGGATCAACGGTGTAGTACACGTTGCACATGCTGCGGTCGAAGCTCACTTCGCAGCCCGTGATAGTAACCATGTCGAGGCGCGGGTCGCTTACCTCGAACAACAGAATATGCGCGAGCACTTCGCGCGCTTGTTCGTTGAGCTTTCGGCTCGAAGAGTTCTGTTTCATGTGGAATCACCCTTTCTCGCGGCGCTTTTCAAGGCCGCGTAAGGAAGGTTCAAACGCAGGAAACGCAATGCCGAAAACCAGCATTGCGTTAACCGCGTCGCATTAAATTCAAATAAGGCCAAAACGCCAACTCGCTTCAAAGTGCAGGCAAGCGGAGCGGCGCCGAGGCAAGCGCAATTCTGGCTAAGCCGAGGCGACGTGAACTTACGCCCACGAACCGAAGGTTGAGTCCAAAATGCGCAGTCTTTGCCGTGCAGCGTCGACCATGGGGGCGTTGGCCGTCAGGCCGAAGCTTTGAAGTTACTCGGTACGCTCGACCTCTTTCGGTGCGATAGCCTTCGATAATGTCGCCGACCTTGATGTCTTGATAGCCGTCGACACCAATGCCGCACTCGTAGCCCTGCTTGACCGATTTGACATCGTCCTTGAAGCGGCGCAGCGAGGAAATCTTGCCTCGTAGATGACCTTGAGTCACGAACAACGCGCACCTTGTCATCGCGCGGAGAGCTCGCCATCGGTGATGTAGCAACCGGCAATATTGCCGACCTTCGAACGCGGAAGGTTTTCGCGGACCTCGGCAGAACCGGTGTCTTTGTCGACGAATTCAGGCGCCAGCATACCGATACGAGCTGCGTTGATGTCCTTCGATCGCCTGGTAGATGACGCGATACAGGCGGATGTCGACCTTTCATGCTCGGCAGCCTTACGCGCACCTGCGGTCGGGCGCACGTTGAAGCCGATGATGATGGCGTCGGAGGCGGCGGCCAGGGTGACGTCGGTCTCGGTGATGCCGCCCACGGCCGAGTGAATGATTTGGATCTTGACCTCGGACTGGTCCATTTTCAAAACGCGTCGCGCAGCGCTTCGATGGAGCCCTGAACGTCGGCCTTGACGACCAGGTTGAGGTCGGTCGTACCCTCTTCGATGCGATTGAAGAGGTCATCGAGGCTCATATGGCTCTTGGTCTGCTGCTCTTCAGGCGAGCGCGCATCGCACGCTCTTTCAGCGAGCTTGCGAGCATCGCGCTCATCTTCGAATACGCGGAACTCGTCGCCCGCGGTGGGAACGCCGACAGGCCCAAGATCTCGACAGGATCGGAAGGCGTGGCCTGCTTGGCATGATTGCCGTGCGGGTCGATAAGCGCACGAACACGACCGTAGACGTCGCCAGCGACAACGGAATCGCCAGGCTTGAGCGTACCGCGCTGCACGAGCACGGTAGCAACCGGGCCGCGACCCTTGTCGAGGTTCGCTTCGATAACGAAGCCGGAAGCCAAAGCGTCGGGGTTAGCCTTAAGTTCAAGCACATCGGCCTGGAGAAGGATGGTCTCGAGCAGGTCGTCGATGTGGAGCTTCTGCTTCGCGGAAACCTCGACGAACATGTTCGGAACCGCCCCACTCTTCGGGGATGACTCCATGCTCGACGAGCTCCTGGCGCACGCGGTCGGGCTGCGCGCCAGGTTTGTCGATTTTATTCACGGCAAACCACGATAGGCACATTTGCAGCCTTAGCGTGGTTGATGGCCTCAATGGTTCAGCATAACGCCGTCGTCGGCAGCAACCACCAAAACGATAACGTCGGTTACCTGGGCGCCGCGAGCACGCATGGCGGTAAATGCCCTCGTGGCCCAGGGGTGTCGATGAAGGTAATCTGGCGACCATTGATGTCAACGACCGAAGCACCGATGTGCTGCGTAATGCCGCCAGCCTCACCCGACGCGACGCCGGTGTGGACGAATGGCGTCGAGCAACGACGTTTTGCCGTGGTCGACGTGGCCCATAACGGTAACCACGGGAGGACGAGGCTTGAGGTCTTCTTCCTGTCGTTGATACACAACGGCGAATCTTCAGGAGACACGATGCGCACCTTGCGGCCCATATCGTCGGCGATGAGCTCGATAAGCTCGTCGCTCATGGTCTGGGTGACGGTAAGGGCCTGGCCGAGCAGGAACAGGCGCTTGATCACGTCGTTGGAGGGTACGCCGAGCAAGCTCGGCGAATTGGCCCACGGTGGAACCCTGCATGACCTCGACGACATTTTCATCGAGCATCAGGCTGGGATCGATGCCACGCTCCATTGCCTCCTGGGCAATGCGCTCGCGCTGAGCGGCCTCGCGCTTCTGCTTACGCTTCTTACGACGGCCTTCGCCCGTTATTCGATGCGGCAGCAACGGCGGCACGCGCCTCGGCGAGCACCTTGTCGCGCTGCATCTTCGGCCTGAACGGCCATTTGGCGTAACGATCTTCGCCATTGTTGGAAAGCTCAGGAACGTCAGGCTCAAAATGGTGGCCTCCACGCTTACCCAGCGCCCTTTTGGCATTTTTCTTATTGCCAGCAGCGGCGTTGCCGATTGCGAGACGGGCGAGCTGCCTTCTCGGCGGTAAGACGGTTCTTCTCAGCCTCAATCTGCGAAAGCAGCGAGTCGAAGGAAGATTTGCGCGGTGCTGCGGTCGGTGCGGGCTTCGGGCGACGTTCGACAGCGGGTTTGGCGGCGCTTTTTCGCACCGCGGTTCGCCAAGGCCTCGGCAACAGCCTTCTTCTTGGCGACCTCGGCAGCGAGTTTCGCGGCGCGCGCGTCTTGCGCGGCCTTCTTGCGACGATGCTCGGCAGCAGCTTTCGCTCTTTTCAATCTGGCGGGCCAAGCTCGAAAGGCCGACGAATTCATCGCAGGCGCAGGCGGACGCTTGGTCTGCTTGGCGGAAGCGGCTGCAGCGGAAGCCTCGCCCTTAGCTGCAGAATTATGCTCACGACGAGCGCGTTCCTCGGCGCAAGCTCGCGCTCGCGCTCGACAGCGGCACGACTTGCACGCTCCTCTTCGGCCTTTTCTCGTCGGCGGCAGCCTTTTCGGCCTGGCCTTAGCGGCTGCTTCGGCATCCATGCCCGCAGCTGCCTGGCGCCAAGCTCGGGGGCGAGCGCCTCGCGATTTTTTTCTACGTTGGCCTCGGAAAAGGACGCTTGCGCCGGTTCGCGGCGATCTCGAGATCTTGAATGCGAGAGAGCAGCACCTGCTGTCCATGCCGACCTTGTTCCTTCGCCAACTCGCGAACTCTCATGCTGGCCATATGGTTCTGCCTAGTCTCCTCTCCTGCGATGCTATTCGCAGTCGGCATGGACGCCGCAGAAACGGCTTGCCAGGACGTGCATGGTTGCGGCAACGGTTGCCGTCTTCAGCGACATATGCGCAGAATTCGCCTTCTTCAACGTCCTCTTCGTCGATCGAGCAAGAGATTCTCTTCATGTACGGGTGCAGAAGCGTTGAAACTTGCCGATTTAATGTCGATGTGCCAGCCAGTCAGACGCGCCGCGAGGCGGGCGTTCTGACCCTCCTTGCCGATGGCGAGGGAAAGCTGATCGTCGGGGACGACGACAGTGGCGTAGTTTTTATCCTCGTCGATGATGACGCGGTTCACGCGAGCGGGGCTAAAGCCTGAGCGACGTACTTCGCGGGATCTTCATCCCACTGAATGACGTCAACGCGCTCGTTGCGAAGCTCTTCGACAACCATGCGCACACGGAGCCCTTGGGGCCGACGCACGCGCCAACCGGATCGAGGTTGGGCTCGCGGAAGCGACGGCGACCTTAGAGCGGGCGCCGGGCTCGCGGGCGATGGATTTGATTTCGACCATACCGTCATAAATTTCGGGCACTTCGAGTTCGAAAAGACGACGAATGAGGTCGGGGTGAGTACGAGAAACGACGATGGACGGACGGGCCGCTTCGCCACGAGTGCGCGGCTCAAGCGAGTTGGGGTCGCGCACATCGATGATGAGCACCTTAATGCGCTGGTTGTGGCGATAGTGTTCGCCCATCGGACGCCTGTTGCGCCTCGTTGGGATTGCGCTTCTGGTCGTAATGCGGAAGTTCGGCCTCAACGCCATCGCGAATCTTCACGATGGTGAAGTCGGGCGTCGCCTGAAGCACGGTGGCAGTCACGATGTCGCCCACGCGGTCGCTGAACTCCTCGTAGATGCTCTGACGGCCCGCTTCGCGAACCATGGCGGCGATAACGCCCTTTGCGTTCTGAGCGGCGATGCGGCTCACGCCTTCGGGAGTAACGTCGCGCTCTTCGAACTCGGCGTATTCGCCGGTCTCTCGTCAGGCTCGCCAACCGGAACGAGCTCGTAGACATAGATCTTGCCCGTGGTGCGGTCGATGGTGACGCGAGCGTCCCACCTCCAAGGTCAAGAATGTTCTGGTAGCTCTTGGCAAGCGACGCCTCGAGACGCTCGGATAAGATAGAACTCGTCGATCTTCTTCTCGTGCGCCAAGGCCTGCAGGGCCTCCATAAGCTGGGATGCCATTGTCTTCCTTCCTCTTTCTCAATAAGGCGCATATGCGCCCTCTCGGTGCAAATTGTATGGTAGGCAACCTTCCTTTATATAAAGAAAGGTTCGATTAACGGAATTCGACGACGCCTTTCACATGCGCCTTCTTGATGTCGGCGAGCGGAATGTCACAGCGCGCGCCATCGACATCGAGCAACACGCATTCGGTTTTCGGCGTTAAAGCCCGCGAGCGTGCCCGTAAAGCGGCTTCGGCCCTCGATAGGGCCATTCGTGACCACATAGGCTTCATCGCCGGCAAAACGCTCAAAGTGCTCAGGCGTGCGCAGCGGACGGTCGATGCCGTGAGCTGACCTCTAAGGTATATGCGCCCGGAAACGGATCAATCTCGTCCATGATCCTCGTTCACCCACACTTGGGCGGCCGTGATCTCCTCGAACCAAATGCCCTTTGCGGTATCGAGATACACGCGAATCGTGGGGCCTTGCGCGGCTGCCGACGATTTCGACGGTCACAACCTCGACGCCTTCCAGACGCCGCACGCGGTTCCAAAGCCGCAAGCAGGCTCTTCTCTTTGGCGGTGAGCATCGATGCCTCCTTTTTCGAACGGTTTCGCGCAAGGGCGAAACTCCCCTATATCAAAAAAGAAAGCGGGACCAGGCCCCACTTTCTCACAATGACGAAAAGTTGTAATGCACAAAGGGCTACGCCCGAGTGCGTGGTCTTTTATATCACAGTCACCTGCGGGTACGCAAGGCTCATTCACGGCAAAATCATGAACGTTCATTCTTCCCAATTAATTAGTTAATTTGCGAGTTCATCCGAACGCAGCTTTCGTTCTCGAACTCAGCCGGACATGTCCGGCTGAGTTCGAGGATTCTTTTTGAGGCGGGGGCCGAAGGCCTCCCGAGAAAGGAAAAGCATGAGGAAGAAGGCAACCAACCCGTACCGCAGGCTGGACAGGGCCGAGCGCGCCGCGATCGAGAGAGGCCTCGACAAGCGCAAGTCCTGCAGGCAGATGGCCAGGAGCTGGGCCGATCGCCGTCGACGGTCGCCGACGAGGTGGCGCGCAACCGCACTGTGTCGCGAGGGCCGGGCAAGGGCGGCAGGGCCGCCAGGGCGCCTGACAGGGCGTGCCCGAAGCTGCTGTCGTGGCCGCATTGCTGCAACGGTGCAGGTTCCGCAGGTACCACTGCGGCCGGCCGTGGCGCTGCGAGTACTCGGCGGCCAGGGCGCAGGCGCTCGCCGACGCCGAACTGCGCGAATCCAGGATGGGCGTGGACCGGGACGAGGCCGAGTTCGAATACATAATGGGCCTGATAAGGTCCGACGTCGCGCGCGGGCTGTCGCCCGAGCAGATCGCGCTGGCCAGGGCGGCTGAGGTCAAGGCCTCGCCGTCCACCATATACAGGTGGATCGAGCGCGGCTACGCCAGGATGAGCAACCTCGACTTGCGCAGGAAGTGCGGCTACAAGCCCAGGTCGCACGCCAAGCCGCGCAAGTCGACGGCGCACGGCGAGGCGCGCCCCCGCCGCGTTCATGGGACTGCCCGACGAGGATCGCGCCGCCGCCTGCGAGATGGACACCGTCGTGGGGCTCAAGACCGACCGGCAGTGTCTGCTCACATTGTACCCCCGGCCGTTCAAGCTCCAGCTGACGCTGCCGATGCCCGAGAAGACCACGGAGGCAGTCCGCGAGCGGCTCGACTCGCTGCAGAAGGCCGCGCCCGCGGCATACGCCAGGCTGTTCGGCCTGCTCCTGACCGACAACGGCTCCGAGTTCGCCGACTGCGACGGCATCGAGCGCTCCGCGCTCGATGCGTCGGAGCGCCGATGCTCGGTGTACTACTGCGACGTCCGCCAATCCCAGCAGAAGGGCGGCTGCGAGCGCAACCACGTCGAAGTGCGAAAGATACTGCCCAAAGGGCGCGGCGTCAGCTTCGACAGGCTGACGGCCCGCGATTGCGCCGTGCTGATGTCCCACTTGAACTCCGAGCCCAGGCCGGCGCTGGGCGGCATGTGCGCCATCGACATGCTGCTGGCCGCCCTCGGCGACGACGGGCGGGAACTCCTCGACGCGCTGGGGATAGAGAAGGTCCCGTTCGACGGGCTGAACATGACGCTCGAGGCGATCGAGGCCGCCCGCCGCGAACGCGGCGAGGAGCCGCTGGCGCCGTAGCCTGCGCCTGGAAAACCGAACACGCGAGGCCCTCCAGCCCGTCCGGATGAGTCCGAAATCCGACCCGCGCGGGCCGGCGGAGCCATGCCCAAACCCAGCCGAACGCCCGATTCCCCTTGACCCGAACCGCATCGACCCGGAAAAACGCAGGACGGGCGCTCACGCGCCCGTCCTGCTAACTGCGAAAACCCTATTTGCGCCGCAAGTGTCCGGCTAACAATGAAAATCAACCTTCCCAATTAATTGAACGGGCGCACGCGTATCACACCCTACGCATTCGTCAAGCAACGAAACTTCCAACTTCGATAAGCTATCACTATCAATTACCCTAGTTCCGCTTATGATTAAAAAACGTTAACCAACAGTTTCGCTATTCTGTAGGTATTTCTACCTCTCTTTTTCGGATATTTATCCCTGTTTTTTGGAGCGGTTTTCCTTATGCCCACACATAAAAGCACCCACTTTGACACCTATGTATAGGGTGAGACTTATGGATTCAAAACAGTTTTGGTATTTCTATTAATTAGATTTTTCCCCCATGAGCGGTGCACAATATGAGCACAAGCTGAACGGAGGCGAGAGAGCAAAAAGCACTGGGCCGAAGTTCAAGGTAAGCGCTTAGGTAACCTTAAGGAGGGTTCACATGAGCAAATTGTCCAAGGAGCAGTTCGACGCATATCTCGAGCAAATCAAAGGAGCTCGCAGAGGGTCCGTTCGAGGAGATGCAGCCCGAGATCGAGGTGACGAACGTCTTCCCGAGAAGTTCTACGAGCTGGCCAAGGAAAACGACCTGTATCGTTTTCGCTCTCCCCGCTGAGTACGGTGGATGGGATCTTTCGGAGCTCGACATCCTGCGCGTTCAGGAGCAGTTCTCCCGTGGTCCTGGCGGCATGCGTATGCACATGCACTATGCATCTGACCTGAACTGGCGCATCCTCGACGACTACGGTTCGGACGAGCTCAAGGCCCAGTACATGGACAAGTTCAGGACAAGACCATCTTCACCTGCTTTGCTCTGACCGAGAAGTCTGGCGGCACCGGTGCTGACATCCACACCACCGCCGAAAAAGGACGAGAATGGCGACTACATCCTCAACGGCGAAGTGGCTCATCTCTCACACCGACTGCTGCGAATTCGCTTACGTCATCGCTGTGACCGATCCCACCAAGCAGGGCGACGAGCGTCTCTCCGCTTTCTTCGTCCCCGTTGACACCCGGGCTACGAAGTCACCCCGATGCCCCACATGATGGGCGCTCGCGGTGCTGCTCACACCGGCCTCAAGTTCACCAACATGAAGCTTGACAAGAAGTACCTGCTCGGCAAAGAGGGCCAGGGCATGGAGATTGCTATCCACCCCTGTCTGTTTCCCGTGCTCACATCGCTGCTTCTAACCTCGGTATGTGCCAGCGTATGCTCGAGATGATCTCTCGCCCGCGCTAACGACCGCATCACCTTCGGCAAGCCGATCGCTTCCCGTCAGATGATCAAGCGCGAGATCGCTGAGATGCAGATGTACACTCATGCTCTGCGTTGCATGGTTTACGACTTCGGCCGCGAGTACGACGCCGATCCTAACGGCAAGTACATCGAGGAGAAGGCCGCTATGTGCAAACTGTTCTCCATCTACTCCACCCGTATCGTCTCCGACGGCATGCTGGAGATCTTCGGTGGCGACGGCTACTTCGAGGACAGCCCCTACGGCCCGACCGAGCGCCTCTACCGCGACGCTCGCGCCATGTGGCTCGAAGAGGGTGCTCCCAACGTTCAGCGCATCACCATTGCCCGCAACTGCCAGAAGTTCGGCGGCAAGGTCGAGTACCAGCTGTAATCACCCCTTTGAAGGCGTCGATCGCACAAGAACAAATTCACTCATGAAAGGAGGGTCGTCTGCCTTAGGTGGATGGCCCCTTTTCTTTTTGCGAAATCGCCACGAAATGCGTCCGGAGCTCCCGGACCATAGAACCGAGGAAACCGGATATTGCATATTTCAACAAGGAGGAAAGCATGCAACCACTCAAAGGGTCTTAAAGTCGTTGACCTCACCACCTTCCTTGCGACCCCGACCACGGGCCGCATCCTCGGCGAATGGGGTGCCGATGTCATCAAGGTTGAGGCATTCAAGGGCGATCCCTGCCGCGTCAACCAGGCTGTCGTTTTCGGCATGCCCTCCAGCGACGAAGAGAACCTCGCGTTCGACGTGGCCAACCTCCACAAGCGCTTCGTCGCTTTGAACCTCAAGACCGAAAAGGGCCTCGAGGTCATGATGAAGCTCCTCGCGGAAGCTGACGTCTTCATCACCAACACCCGCACCAAGTCTCTGGCCAAGATGGGCCTCGACTGGGAATCCCCTGCACGAGAAGTTCCCGCGCCTGATCATGGGCCACGGCCTTGGCCACGGCAAGAAGGGCCCCGAAAAGGACGATCCTGGCTTTGACGTAACCTGCTACATGGCTCGTGGCGGCGTTTTCGGCACCACGGTTAACAAGGGCGACTCCCCCATGATTCCGACCAACGGCTACGGCGACTACCAGTGCTCCGTGTTCTTGGTTGCTGGCATCCTTGCCGCACTCAGGGCCGCGAGAAGACCGGCGAAGGCGACTACGTAACCTGTGCACTGCAGCATGCTGGCATCTACACGCTCGCTACGGGCATGATTTCCGCCCAGTACGGCAACCCGTACCCGAAGAGCCGTCTCCGAGGTCAACAACCCGCTGAACAACGTCTTCCGCTCCAAGGATCAGAAGTGGGTTGTTCTGTGCCTGCCCGAGTACGACCGCGACTGGCCACGCGTCATGCACCTCATCGGTCGCGACGAGCTTGCCGGATCACCCCGATTACAAGTGCTGCCAGACCGTCAATGACAAGGGCCTCGCTCCTGAGGTCGTCAAGATTCTTGACGACGGCTTTGCCCAGTTCACTCGCGAAGAGCTGCTGAAGATGTTCTCTGAGAACGACATGCCGTGCGAGCCTGCGCAGACCCCGAACGACATCTACGAAGATCAGAACGCGCTCATCAACGAGTACATCAAAGGCTGTTCCCTATCCCGATGGCCCGCGCTGGTGCCCGACTGCCCTGTTCAGTTCGAGCTCGGCGAGACCGACGACCTGCCCGGGCGGCAAGCTTGGCTCTGCCACTGCCGACGTCATGAAGGAACTCGGCTACTCCGAGGACGAGATCAAGGCTGCCGAGGAAGAGGGCGCCGTTTCCGGCCCCGTCGATTTGGCGGTCCTGCAGGGCAAGTAAGCCCATCTCGCCAAGGGAGATTAAAGCGCATCGTTTTTTTCGAGAAGGGGCGAGATACGTCTCGCTCCCTTCTTCTTTTTTTCACATGGAGGGATCAATTCATGATCACCGACGTCAAAATCAACGAAGCCCTGAAAAAAACTCTATTACGAGCGTGGCTATTGGGGGGGAGACAAGACTATCGCAGACGTCTGGGATGAGCAGTGCGAGAAATATGGCGACCGCACCTATGTGCAAGACGATCTGGGCACGAAGCTTACGTATAAGCAGGTTGATACCGGCGCACGCAAGCTCGCATCGTGGCTGAAGGAAGTTGGCGTGCAAAATGGCGACGTCGTTTCCTTTCAAGTGCCCAAATGGGCAGATTTCTGCATTATTTACCTGGCCTGCCTTAAGGTGGGTGCCGTTATGCACCCGCTTGCAACAATTTGAGCGCAAACGACATCGATTACGCCATCAATAAGGTGCAATCGGTCGTATATATATGCCCTACGTTCTTCCACAAAACTGATTACGAGAATCAATACCATGGAATCGAAAGCAAAGCTTGGCTCGCTTAAGGCTGTGCTGCTGCTTGATAAAGAATTCCCCGCGCACGATGAAAACGCCATCACGCTGAGCAAAGTGCTCAGCGGCTATTCGGAATTCGATGGGCCCTGCCCCGCCCATTCCGACGACGTGTGCTGCATTCTGTCGACCTCTGGCACAACGGGCAAACCGAAGCAGGCCATGTTCACGCATAACAATATCCTATTCTCGGAACGCTCCTACACCGCTGATTTGGACCTTACCCCCGATGACGTGATGTGGATGCCGTCGCCTCTCAACCACGCGACCGGTTTCTACCATGGGCTCATCTCGCCTATGCTTACCGGCAGCCGCTGCGTTCTTCAGCTGCATTTCAAAGCAGCCGAGGCCATCGAGCTCATTAATCGCGAGCATGTCACGTGGTCGTGTGGCGCCACGCCGTTCGTGCATGACCTTATTGCCGCAATGGAAGAAAACGGCACAGCAATTCCGAGCCTGCGTTTCTATTTGTGCGGCGGCGCTCCTTGTGCCCAGCACGCTCATCGAGCGCGCGGCCGAACACGGCTTCCTTCTGTGCGAACTCTATGGCTCAACCGAAAGTTGTCCCCCACCTGCGCGTCCCGCGCGACAAGTGTCTCGAATGGGATGGCCGATTCTCGGGCGTTGCCTACCCCGGCATCGAGGTAAAGGTCGTTGACGAATTCCGCAACGAAGTCGCTCATGGCGTTCAAGGCGAAGAAGCAAGCCGTGGTCCCCACATGTTCTGCGGCTACCTCAACGATTCCGAACGCACCAATGAAGCGCTCGACGATGAAGGCTGGTTCTATTCTGGCGATTTATGCACGATTGACGAAGAAGGGCGCGTGCGTATCAACGGTCGAAAGAAAGAAATCATCATTCGCGGCGGTGAGAACATTTCCGCACGTGAAGTCGACGACAACGTGATGGACTGGGAAGATATCTGCGATCAGGCAACCGTCGGTATGCCCGACGATCGCCTGGGAGAGCGCATTTGCCTTTTTCGCCGTGCCCGCCCCCGGCGTTACCGAGGAACTTTGCTTGCACGACCTTACGGAGTACCTTGAAAGCAAGGGCGTGGCTGTTGTCTGTGGCCCGAACGCATCGAAACTATCGACGCCATTCCACGCACGCCTACGGGCAAAATCAAGCGCTTTGAACTTGCGCGCGAGGTCAAACGCCGTATGGGCATCGACCAATAACGCAAAAGCCATGCTTTCCATGCATGGGAACGCACGATAAAATGCCTGCAGCTGACGTCCGCAGCTGCAGGCATTTTCAAAAATGGCCTTCTTGTTTTGCAGGATGAGCACGACCGGCGCCCTTCAAAACAAGCAGACCGATCAGCGTATTGGGGAACCATGATTGAACAGAAGTACACCATCACACGCACAAGGGCCACATGGAAGCCGCGCGTAACCGATGCCGATATGCCTTTCTTCACCGACAAAGACGGCAATACGCTCGTTGCCCTTTCGGGCGACGCTGACGCAGTGTATACCGGCACGGGTCGAACGCTTGTGGAGAACCCCCCTACGCGCATCTTAACGATGCCGTCGAATCCAACAACAACCCCATTGATTTCATCGAAGTCGAAGACCTGCCCGAAGGCATTGAACTCGATTACCAGATCAGCGGCGGCTTCAGCAACAATGCCGTGTACTTCAAATGGAAGATTGCCGACAAACGAAAATACCAAATCACCTGGGTTGCTCTGAAAACGTTTACGGGCATGCAGTTGAAATACGTGATGCCGAAGAAATTCCCTGCCTTTGCTGTTCGCCCTCGCCGATGAAGACGCATTTGCGTATTGCAATAAGATTCCCTGCGAAGAATGCGCGTTCCGCTGCAAGAGCGGATTCGTGTTCTACGCGAATATCAAAGGTCTTGGAATCGTGCGCATGAGCATGGACCGCATCTCGATGCTCAACATGGACCAGATCAAATAGGACAAAAGAACAATCCCTATCGAAAAAACAACCGGCCATGTGGCCGGTTGTTTTCGTTTTACATAATGATGTCCGATGGAGGAGATGCAGGACCCGAATCTTGATTATCGGTATCAGGAAGCACACCTTTAGGGCATACAAACCCTCCAGTGAAATCGATAAAAGCTCTCGAGCGCGGTTCTTGAATTCTTCCTTCTTGTACACCATATACACGGAATGGAACTCGCGCGGGACTTCGTTTTCGTCAATCGCGATGGCGGCAAGGTTGTTGAACGGCTTCAAGCCAATAGTATTCGTGAGCAACGCGCAGTAATTCGGCGGCGCCGTGGAAATCATACCGCCCATCGTGATTTCGTCATCGTAATCTTGATGAACCTGAAGGCCATAACGGGTCACGAGTTTATCGACCTCATCGCCAATGGGAGTTCCCGTGCGATAGGTATACACTTGCATGCCCTTCAAGTCTTCAAGCTGCAGCACGCGACGGAATGCAAGCGGGCTTTGCTTGCTTACCGCGACGACGAGCTGATGGGCAACTACGGGCTCGAAACAAAGGCTCGACTCGCCTTCCTTCTTGGCGGCCAAAATGACGTCATATTTATCGTCCTTCAAGCCTTCAATAAGATCGAGCGAGAAACCTTGCGATACGCGGAACTTCACCGCTTCACCGAAGTTGTCGTGGTAGGCGCGAATAAGCGCCGGCAGATAATCGCCCGTGATAGTGTACAACGCACCTACGGCCAACTCGCCCGCGAGCTTGCCCGTGTACTCATGCATAATCGCAATGCCCTTATCAAGCTCGCGCAACGCATCGTGCACATAGGCCGAGAACTCTTTGCCATAGCGCGTAAGCTTCACATTGCGCCCCTCACGCTGAAACAACGGAACGCCGAGCTCCTTTTCGAGGGAACGAATGGCGTCAGACAGCGCGGGCTGCGTGATATAAAGCTCCTTGGCGGCCTTGGTATAGTGCTGCAATTCGGAAAGCTTGCGGAAATAATACAGCTGCGAAAGGTTCACCGTTATCCCTTTCCTCCCAAGCGAACATCCCCTTTGCGCATAGCGCATCTCGTTCATTATATGAAAGAAACAGGCATGCCGACGCTTCAATTTAATGGCTGGCCGATGGTTTTGCCTATCGCCTTTTATCCTGCCTGATGAAGCCGCTAGCAATAATAAAAACCTACTATTTATTTTTCAAATAATACGTGTTCAAATACACAAAACGAATGAATTGGACTTCCTTTGACCCTGCTCGCATAATACAAGGCATAAGGAGCGAGGAGCTCCGGAGGAACACGGATTGTCATGCAACTAGAGGAGGTTTCATGAATCCCAATGCCAAAATCACCGACGAGCAGTTCGAAGCGTATCTGAAACAGATTCGCGAGCTGGTCGAAGGCCCTTCGAAGAGATTCAGAAGGAAGTCGAGGTCACCAACACCTTCCCCGAGGAGTTCTACGAACTCGCGAAGAAGAACGATTTGTATCGTTTCTATCTTCCCTCTGAGTACGGCGGATGGGACCTCGACGAACTCGAGATCCTGCGTGTTCAGGAAGAGTTCTCCCGCGGTCCTGGCGGCATGCGCATGCACCTGCATCACGCTGCCGATATGAACTGGCGCATCCTCGACGACTACGGCACGCCCGAAGTCAAGGCCGAGCTCATGAACAAGTTCCAGGACAAGACCGTTTACTGCAACTTCGCCATTACCGAACAGACCGGCGGCACCGGCGCTGACCTTCACACCACCGCCATCAAAGACGCCGACGGCAACTACGTTCTGAACGGCGAGAAGTGGCTCATCTCCCACACCGACTGCTCCGATTACACCTACGTCATCGCCGTTACCAACCCCGACGATGACAAGGACACCCGTCTTTCGGGCTTCTTGGTCCCCAATGATGCCCCTGGCTTCGAAATCGTCCCCATGCCTCACATGATGGGCTGCCGCGGCGCCGGCCATGCGGGCCTGAAGTTCACCAACCTCGTGCTTGACCCGAAGTACCTGCTTGGCGAAGAGGGCCAGGGCATGGAAATCGCGATTCACTCGCTTTCCGTTTCCCGCGTGCACATCGCCATGTCGAACCTCGGCATGTCCCAGCGCATGCTTGAAATTTCCCTCAAGCGCGCCAACGACCGCGTGACCTTCGGCAAGCCGATTGCTTCCCGCCAGATGATTAAGGCCAAGATCGCCGACATGCAGAAGATGATCCATGTTCTGCGTTGCGCAATCTACGACTTCGCTCGCGACTTCAACAAAGACCCGCACAACGAGTACGTCACCGAGAAGGCTGCTATCTGCAAGCTGTTCTCCATCGACACTGTGAAGCTCGTCTCTGACGAAATGCTCGAGATCTTCGGCGGCGACGGCTACTTCGAGGATTGCCCTACGGCCCCACCGAGCGTCTCTACCGTGACTGCCGCGCTATGTGGCTCGAGGAAGGCGCCCCCTGCGTGCAACGCATCACCATTGCACGCGAATGCCAGAACCATGGCGGCAAGATCGAATACACCTTCGACTAAACCTTCGTGTCACTCGACTTTGCAACGCGTGAACGTTTAATTCCTTCGGAAGCCTAGCGCTTACCTTAAAAGCTTGTGCGAGCAGCCGTCCTTCAGGGCGGCTGTTTCGCGTTTCGAACTTTTTTGCCTCGAGCGGAAAGCCCGAAGATGGCCTGGAGTACACTATTCGCAGCTCAAAACCCTCAGAATGGAGCGCTATGAACCTTTCGCAGCTGTATTACTTCCGCAAACTCGCCGAAGTGAAGCACTATACCCACGCCGCGGAAGAGCTGTTCATATCGCAGCCAACGCTTTCAAACTCCATATCGCAGCTCGAACGCGAATTGGGCATTCCCCTCTTCGAGCGCGAAGGACGCAAAATCAAACTCACGAAATACGGCGAGGAGTTCTACCAATACGCCACCGAAGCGGTGAACGCGCTCGAGAAGGGCATCGCGCTGGCCCCACGAGCACGCAGGGTCGCCAACAGGAAGCATCGACATTGGGGCGATTTACACCATCCAGAGCGACTACCTCCCGTCGCTTATCAAAGGCTATCGCGACCAATACGGAGACGCCCAGGTCAACGTTTTCCAAGGCCTCACGCAACCTCTGTTGGAGGACCTCGAGAGCAATCGCTACGAACTCGCCTTCACGGCCTACGTCGGCAACAAGCCCGATCTCACCTTTGTGCCCGTGCTTACCCAGCGGCTTGTGGCGGTCGTGCACCGCTCAGACAAGCTCGCATGGTCGAAGAATCTCACGCTCGATTCTCTGCGCGGGCGCGACATCATCACCTACCCGCCCACCACGCCGATTGGCGCCGAGGTTTCCGCGCTCATGGCAACACACGGGCTGAGCGCAACGCGTGCATACGCGAATGACGAAATTACCTTGGGCAGCATGGTGGAAAGCACGCCGGGAACCGTCGGCCTCGCCCTCGATACCATTGGGCTCACTCCGTTCCATGAGCTCATCGCAAACGGCTGCCGGAAGTCGACGACGACTTCCACACGGTATGCCTCGCCTTCAAAACCGCCGCATATAAAACACGCGCCGTTGAGAACTTCATCGAATTCACCCGATCTTTCGAATGGGACAACAAACGGTAATCGCTGGTTGAAAAATCAACGCCCTCCCTACAACACACGACGCCACGAACGAAATCCCATAGGGCCGTCATCAACAAGAGCCGCAACGCGCACCGTACACAAAAAGCCGAGCCGCCAATCGCAGGCAATGCCAAGGCAGCTGACGGCTCGAATCCTCAGTGTCGAAAACCCCTATTCCTGGCTTTTTTTTTCGAGCAATGGGAAATCACGCATCGAATTCATTCAAAAAAGGGCCGCACCCTTTTTGAACTGCACCCCAAATCTACAGTGAACCCCTATAGTTGGACAGACAATGTTCTGCTTCTCCTATAGGGGTCTTCTGCGATAGGGGTTTGATTTGCTGAGCAAGGATTACTCTGCCGAGTTCAAACAGCGCTTTGCGGACAGGTACGCCGACGGCGCGACCATCGCCATGCTGCAGCATGAGTTTGGCCTTACGAAGTCGACCGTGAAGCTTTGGAGGAGAGGATCGACCAAGGCGGCGTCGGGGCTATAGACAGGCCGAGGAAGAACAACCGCTATCCCCAGGAGTTCAAGCTTCGCGTCGTCGAAGCCTATCTCCGCGGCGAGGGAGACTACAAAGCCCTCGCTCTCGAGCATGGCGTGCGCAACAGCGCGCAGATACGAGACTGGGTGAAGCGGTACCGAGAGGGAGGCGACGACGCCCTCGCCGTCCACCCGTCGGGGCGAAGGAGGAAGGAGCCCGCGAGCGAGGAGACGCTCGAGCAGCGGTGCGCCCGCCCGAGATGGAGGTGGAGATCTTAAAACGAATGGCCGCCTCGGCGACGGCCCTCTCGGCAGCAGGCGGAAGCACGAGATAGTGAAGTCGCTGAGGCGGGAATATCCGCTCTCCACGCTCTTGGAGCTCATCGGGATGCCGCGTTCCACCTATTACTACCACGAGGCGAACCCTCCCTCGGACAGGCAGGCAACCGAGCGGCCGGCCATAGTGGAAATATGCAAGAAATCCCAGTTCAGATACGGATATCGACGCGTTGCCGACACGTTGCGCAAAGCGACCGGCGTTCGCATCGCCGACAAGACGGTGCTCAAGGTCATGCGTGAGGAGGGGTTGCTGTGCCGGACCCGCAGACGCAGGAAATACCGCTCCTACATGGGCCAGGTCGGCAAGTCCTCCCCGAACCTGCTGGCCCGCGACTTCGAGGCGGAGGACCCGATGACCAAGCTGGTGACCGACGTCACCGAATTCAAGGTGGGCGGCACCAAGCTCTACCTTTCGCCCGTGGTTGACCTCTACAACGACGAGGTCGTCGCCTACTCGATATCCAGGTCCCCGAACATGAAGATGGTCCTCGAGATGTTGGCGGGCCTCGAGGGCAGGCTCGATGGCGAAGGCACCCCGTTGCTGCATTCGGACATGGGCTGGCAGTACCAGATGCCCGCCTACAGGCTCGCGCTCGAGCGGATGGGGGATCGCCCAGTCCATGTCCCGCAAAGGAAACTGCCTCGACAACGCGAAGGCCGAGAACTTCTTCTCGATGGTCAAGACCGAGCTTTACTACGATTGGGAGGGAGACGACCCCGATATCTTCGAGAGGGATTTGGAGAAGTATATCGACTGGTACAACAATGTGCGCATCAAGAGGCGCCTGGACGGAAGCAGCCCGGTCGAGTACAGGCTCAGCCGGGCCGCTTGATTCACTTCTTTTGCCGTTCAGGAAACGGGGTCCTTTGCAGAAATGGGAGGCAGTTCATTTCGGGCGCGACCCTTTTCAGAAGCTATAGATTGAGCGAATGTTATTCGGTCCAGTCGGCCTGCAGGCCCTTCATCTTGCCGAAGCAGAAGATGCCGAGCAGCAGAACCACAACCATGAGCACGATAGCGACGGTGAACAGGATGCTGTAGCTCATGTCGCCGAAGAAGGCCCAGAAGGGAGCGCCCACAGCGCCAACGATGTTCACGAACATGGAGACGCGGGAGTAAATCTGGGGGTACTCACGCTGGCCGAAGAGCTGGCGAACCAAGATGGGAACCAGAACAACGCAGCTGGCGAAGAAGAAGCCGTACACAGCGGAGCCAGCGTACAGAATCATAGCGGAGCCGGTGCCGAACCACACGAGCAGGACGCCGAGGATGCCGCAAGCGCAAGCCGCGAAGAAGCTGAGCTTGAGTTCTTGTCGGCGCACACGCCCAAGGCGAGCTTGCAGATAGCCTGAGAAGCCATCATGACGGTTGCCATGGTAACGCCAACGGCGATGAAGGTGCCGGTGCCGTCGTCGAGCGACTTGGTGTACTTCGGGAACTGCTGAGCAACGATGGTGAGCAGGTTGATGATGCCGGCAAGCAGGAAGACCGCGTAGAAGGCAACGGACTTCATGGCCTTGCTGGCGTCGATGCCAGCGGGCTTGCCAGAAGCGGTCTGAGGCTTGCCATAGGGCAGGCAGCCAGCTTCTTCAGGAGTGGAGCGGATGCGCAGCAGCGTGAACGGCAGAGAAGTCACGAGAGCGGCGATGCCCCAAATCATGTAGATGGTCCCACGTCCATACCGGAAGCGATGAGCGCGTTGAAGACCTGCAGCCAGATAGCGCCACCGATGCCGGTGAATGCCATGCAAGCGCCGATGATGGTGCCGGACTTCTGGTTGAACCACTTGTTGCACAGCGTGGGAACAGCCAGCCAGAGCAGGCCAACTTCGCCAAGACCCATCATGAGGCCGGCAACGTAGAAGATCCACATGCTCTTGATGAGCGAAATGAGGATGAAGCCGACGCCGACGAGAAGCGCAGATGCGGAAAGCACGATGCGGATGTCGGTCTTAGCGAGCAAGTTGCCGATGAACGGCGCCGAGAAAGCTTCGGCCAGGTAGAGCACCGTGATGTACAGCGCCCACTGAGTGGTAGGAACGCCCAACAAATCGGGGACGTAGGCCTGGAAAGCGCTCCACGTCGAGAAGACGAGAGCCGAGCATCCGAAGGTGATCATGATGCCCGAGATAATGATGAGAATGTGACGCACGCTCATCTTATCGGTGTAGGTTGCAGTTTCGCCCAATTTCTTTCCTCCTTATGAAAGACCAGACGATGTGGCCTGCCTTCTTAAGGGGGCCAGAATTCCCTTAAGAAGGCAGGCACCTTAGATTCCACCCGAAGGCGCCGATCCAAGAACAAATTCACTAAGTATAATCCTGCAAATCTGCATATCATGTTACGGTCAATATTGCATTTCTGACCCTAAACGATAAGTATCGGCGATAGTTGCCCTTCACAAATATAAGCAAATTGGATAGTTTTCTATCCCAATTTTTACGTTATGGGCTTGCAATTGATGGACAGTTCTCGAAAAAACTGACCCAAAAGAAACGAGGGGAGCTCGCGCTCCCCTCGCAATCGATAAGAATTCGGCCGAGACGGCTACATCTCAGCTTCCGCATACTTGCGCATCACAAGAGGCGCCGCGATGTAGACCATGATCTGATCGGTGCCCTCGGCAATTTGGAAGCCGCGGCAATCTTGCCAAATCGAAGAAATGCGCTCATGCGTCGTATAGCCTCGACCGCCAAGAATCTGCATGGCATCGCTTGCGACCTCGGTTGCAGCACGCGGCACGTAACGCTTCATAAGCGCCACAGTCAAGCGTTCATGCACGCCGTGGTCGAATTCCCACGCGGCTTTATAGACCATATGGCGCATATTCGTGAGCTTCACTTCCATGTCGGTCAGCATCTTGGACCTGCTGGAAATTCGACACAGGCGTGCCGAATGCGGTGCGCTCGCGCGCCCACTCGACCGCATCGTCCATCGCGGCCTGAGCCTCGCCAAGCGCCGTTGCGCATGCGAAAACGCGGCCGTATTCAAAGAAGCTGAACAATTGGGGGAAGCCCTTTGCCGGCCCTTTTTGCAAACGCCACGACTCGTCAAGCTCGACATTATCGAAACGAATATGGGCGAACGGGAGCATCTCTTGGCCAATCTTGCTCTCGGGAACCGCCCGACGCCTTTCGCGGTGCGCGGAACCATCCACATGGACAAGGCGGGATGCCCGTTTTCAGCAGGCGCATCCTCGTCGATTGCCGCAACAAGCAGGGGCTGGCGCGTATTCGCCGTTATTCACGAACATCTTCTCGCCATTCATGAACAGACGTCCGTCAACGGAGCGAACAGACGTCTTCATGCCCGTTGTATCAGAACCCGAATTCGGCTCGGAAACTGCAAAAGCGAATGCAAGGCGTCCCGTATTCTGATATTCAAGGCGAATGGGGTCGGTTTGCGAAGGACTCGCGAAAGCCTCGAGGATCTGGAGCTGAAGGAAATCGTTTTGGAACGGCAGGGTCGCGCCCGAAACGCGCGACAATTCCCCTCGAGTACAAGAACCTGCGCGAGCATGTCGTAATGAATATGATTGCGACGATGGATGACGCCAAACCCATTGAAATCGAGGTCGACGAACGCCTTCACGACCTCATCGGGCAAGCCCATATCGCGGCGCCATTGCGCAACCGACTCATTATTAAAGTAATTTTGCCAAATTCGCGCACTTGCGAAATAAGCACGCGATCGGCATCGCTCAACATGAAATCCATTGCAGCGCCTTCCTATTCGCGCAACCACGACGGATTCTCGTCGCGTCACCCCTTATACATATGTTTCGAATACGCGCCGCAGCAAGCTCCCCTTGCTTTTCGTTTTGCAAAGCGTGGCGCATTCCATAATACAATGGCGCGATTATAACCGCCATTTCGCCTTAGCGCATTTTTTGCAGCCAATTTGTACCACAGAAACGTGAAAATGACCCATCTACTATTTTTTAGCGATGCACTCAATTTACGTTGAAACCTCAATTACACCAACTCAAGCGATACCGAAGCGCCACGGGCGGCCATATTGTAGCAACCACGAGGTGCGAAGCCGACCGAATGGTCGGTTCGGCAGCGGACAGCCAACTGGCCAAATGCGTGAATCGGTCGACAACGCACCTCGAGTAAAGCGGGTTTGCCCCGCTTGAAACAACCAGGGATATGCCACTGGGCGTATATAGGCTTTTAAAAAATGAAAGCCGCGACATCAAGGAGGAAACATGGCAGATTACTACGGAACCGACACTGTCGTATCCGAGCTTCGCGAGGACGGACTGCTGATCATCCGCATCAACCGTCCCGAGGTCGCCAATGCGCTGAACGGCGCAACTTCCGATGCTATGGAAAACATCATGAACCACGCCGAGAAGGACAAGGCTGTGCGCGCCATCATCGTGACGGGCACCGGCAAGGTCTTCTGCGCCGGCGAGGACCTCTCCGAGCCTCTGAGGGCGGCGAGTGCCAGACCGTTACCGAACACGGCTTCGGCGGCATCACGGCTCGTCTGTGCTCCAAGCCCATCATCGCGGCGTGCAACGGCTCCGCTGCTGGCGGCGGCATGGAAATCGCCCTTTCCTGCGACATGGTTGTCGCTGCCGAGAACGCCAAGTTCGGCTGCACCGAGGTCGGCCTGGGCATCATCGCTTCCACGGGCGGCATCGTTCGCCTCGCTCGCGACATCAACCGCAAGGACTGCATGGAACTCTGCTCACCGGCAAG
>VOFG01000143.1_pt1 | contig 44000 bp, 43 predicted proteins | sample 5384171 | NCBI WGS metagenome assembly VOFG01 (sample SAMN12384726, study PRJNA508395) | human gut metagenome | isolation source: healthy gut F | host: Homo sapiens
CGAAAGGCTATCCCTGAGTGCGGAAGGTTGGATACGTGTTACTCACCCGTGCGCCGGTCGCCATCAATTGAAGCAAGCTTCAATCATGCTGCCCTCGACTTGCATGTGTTAAGCCTGTGGCAGCTAGCGTTCATCCTGAGCCAGGATCAAACTCTTCATTGTAAATATTTTTTACTACCCTTTCGGGCATGTTCTGTCTCTGTTCAGGAAACCGATTTTTTTCATTTTCCTTGTTTCCAAGGGTTATTGACGGTTGTCTTCCGTTCATCCCATATATACATTATATATAGAACTACTTCTTGTACTACATCCTAGTCTGTTTATCTAAAGTCTTTCAAAGAACTGTCTTTTCTCAAGCCCCCGTTTCAGCGGAAAGCGTTTTGCAAAGGTAAGGCGTTTTTCGTAACCTCAAATTTTTTCGAAAGTTTTTTTGAAAAAATTTTTCAGAAGGTTTTTCAGAAGGCGTGCGGCTTACCTTTTCTCGCTCCCTGCACATCGCAAGGTAAGATACTCGGTGCAGCATCCGGCACTCTCTTCCGTAGCCTCAAACTTTACTCAGTCTGTCATCTTCAGCGGCTCTCCCTCTCGAAAGCGGTTGCAAAGGTACAGACTTTTTCCTTTCTGCAACTTTTACCACACACTTTTTGCAATATCTTTTCAGGGTTTTATCTAACTCACTGATTTTCTTTATGCTATAAAGCATATTTTTATTGCTATACGAAAACGGATGTGAAATAACCTACATTATATAATTCGTGCGTACGCGTACGTGTGCGCGTATAAGGAGAAACGGACCATTCTAATGGAAAGGTAGGATTTCCGACACATATTCAGCCTTAAAAAACACAAGTACGTTCCGGAAAGAACGTAAGTACATTTGAATTGAAACGCAAGGGCGTTCTGATTAAAACAAGTAAAGGCGTTTGAAAGCAAACGCAAGGGCGTTTTTAGGAATCAAAAAAATACAAGGATTCCATACGGAAAAGGGCATAAAAAAAGGAGTTCCGCTGAACTCCAACCTTTGTTAACCTTAAATCTAATACTATGAAAAACACAATACAAAAGTATTTATTTTATTTGAAACAGCAAAACCCAAAGCTAAAAAACAATGTTTTACAACATACATTAACTACCAAGACGAAATATTCAAAGGGGTTAACAACAAAGTGAAAAAGTCTTTTGGGATAATCCAAAAGACTTTTTCACTATTCTTCCAAAATTCAAAAATTAGAATTCACATTCTTCCTCATTTTCCGTAGAAGGAATGGTAACCAACACTTTGTCAATTCGAGCTCCATCCATATCCACCACTTCCAATACAAAATTATTCCACTCCAACGTTTCTCCACTTTGTGGTATATGCTGTAAATGCTGCAGAATTAACCCTCCTACCGTATGATAGTCTACATCTTCCAAGAGGTCCTGACGATTAAAATAGCACAAGAAATCATACAACGGACACTGCCCGTCTACCAGCCAGCCATCCTTATTGATTCGCTTGATAATATCCGGTTCCTCCCCAGCATCGTCCATAGAACCGACCAAGCCTTCCAGAATGTCACGCAAGGTGATAATTCCCGCAAAGCTCCAAACTCATCACAAACCAGAGCACGACTTATCTTCTGGGCCTTCATCTGCTCCAGAGCCTTGTACACATTCATGTTTTCATGAAAGAATGTAGCCTCATGCGTCAGAGCCGGCAGATTGAAATTCGCTTCAGAAAGGTGTAATACCAAATCCTTCAGGTTTACCACCCCTTTCACCCTATCCAGGTCACCATCTTCCGTCACCGGATAAAACTCATACAATTCGTTCACCAGTACTGCTTTCACTTCAGCCGCCGTCATTCCACTCTCAAGCGCCACAATGTCACTCTTATGCGTCATAATGGAGCCTACTTTCAAATCGCCCAACAAGAATACACGCTGTACAATGTCCTGTTCCACAGGCTGTACTTCCCCATCATCAGCTCCTTCTTTGATAATAGACTTGATTTCCTCTTCTGTCACTTTACTGTCGGTATCCTTGATACCCAACAGATTAAAGATTGCTTCCGTACTCTTAGATAACAGCCAGACAAAGGGTAAAGCCACTTTTGCCAGCACATTCATAGGCCGTGCCACCAGCTTAGCCATTCTCTCGGCCATGCTCATACCAATACGTTTAGGCACCAACTCACCAAAAATAATAGTAAGATAAGTTACTATCACTACAATTATTCCTGTGCCAGTCCAAAAGCATAAGAAGAAGCAACTCCCCATGAGATAAGCAGATTCGTCAGGTCGACCGCAATCTTATTACCCGAATAGATACCGGTCAGAATACCGATTAATGTAATACCAATTTGAACTGTAGAAAGAAAACGATCTGGGTCCCCTGCCAGTTTCAATGCTACGCGAGCAGATTTATTCCCTTTTTTTACATCTGTCGACAACCGGGATTTTCGGGCTGATATTAATGCCACCTCAGACATGGCGAAAATACCGTTCAGTACTATCAACCCGATAATAATGATTATTTCATCCATATATAAAAACGAGTGTGTTTCAGAGGAGCAAATTTATATGAATGTTCATAGCAAAAAAAGTGAGCCTGCCTATAATTATATTGTTTTAACAAACAGGCTACTCACTTTTTTCATTTCCCTTTTCACCTTACACACATGAAGTTAGCCGGCTACATCAGAATTTTTTCGATTGCATGAAGTTCCTCTTCTTCAAATGAAAGATGATTCAAAGTTTTCAAACCATCTCCCAGCCTGTTCAACCGAACTGGCCCCTACAGTCACAGAAGTCACAGTTTCGTTTTTCAACAACCAGGCCAGAGCCATTTCGGCCAGTGACTGTCCACGCATAGCCGCCCGTTCATTCAAAGTCTTGTATCTTACTCAACACTTCCGGCGTAAGCGCCTCTTTTTTCAGGAAGCCACCCCTTGCTATACGAGAATCATCCGGAATACCGTTCAGATAACGGTTAGTCAGCAAGCCTTGTGCCAGAGGAGAAAAAGCCACAAACCCACTTCCATTTTCCTTCACGGCATTCAATATCCCCTGAGATTCCGGTTCGCGTACCAGCATACTATACCGTCCCTGATACAGCAGGCAAGGCACATCCCGTTCTCTCAGATAATGACATGCAAGCAGATAGGCATCCAACGGGTATTTAGACAGGCCGACATACAAAGCCTTTCCCTTGCGTACAATATCAACCAATGCCTGAAGAGTTTCTTCCAACGGCGTATCCGGGTCATACCGATGAGAATAAAATACATCCACGTAATCCAGATTCATCCGCTTCAAGCTCTGATCCAAGCTGGCCATCAGATGTTTTCTGGAACCCCAGTTGCCATACGGGCCTGGCCACATGTCATGACCCGCCTTCGTGGAAATAAACAACTCATCCCGATAGGGAGCGAACGATGACTTCATAATCTGTCCAAAGGTTTCTTCGGCTGAGCCATAAGAAGGTCCGTAATTATTAGCCAAGTCAAAATGTGTAATTCCATGATCAAACGCATAGTGCAATTTTTTCCGGCTAAGTGAAAGTGTATCTACATCACCAAAATTATGCCATAATCCCAAAGAAATGGCGGGCAGCATCACTCCACTACGCCCGGCACGGCGATACTGCATACCACATTCGTAACGATTTTCAGCAGCAGAATAAACAGGTTCTATCATTAGATTTAATTTTAAGGCGTACAACTTTATTTTATCATATCAATGACAAAAATAATCTTTTATTTCATATAACTTTCCCATTTTATAGACAGATTAAAAATATACAGAATTTCCTATCTTTGTCCAAAGAACCTATTTCCCTATGCATACCACTACAGATAAACAGGCGAAAACTTTCACAGCAGAAAAATCCCGTATCCAGAACTTTACAGACTTCACGGCAGAATTTCCTCATGAGCATGCCTTCTTATTTGACGGAATTATTCTCGGTATCTGCTCAAAAGGCAACATGCGGTTCAAAATAAACTATAATGAATATCACATTTCCGCCAACGAAGCATTTGTCATCCTGCCACGCCATATCTTTACGATTATAAGGACAAGTCCTGACCTGCAATTAAAAATTCTCCGCTTTTCATCAGATTTTCTGCTCACCTTGCCAACAAATCCCGATTTCAGTCTGGTAAGAAGAATCTCACACTATCCTTGCATCTCTATCCAGCCACAGGATATGGAGAACATACAACTTCTGTACACAATGGTACGGCAATACGAAAGTCTGTCTGACTTAACTTTGCAACTTCAAAGCTCCCTACACCTCTCTATTGCTTTCATTATTACTGCATCCTTTGAACAAAGGCTCCTGCACGCGGAGAGCTCCCTTTATCCCGGCAAGAGAATCTCACAAAGTCCTTCTTCCATCTTTTATTACAATATTATCAGACTCAGAGAGGTGTAGCTTTCTATGCTGAACAACTATGCATTACCCCTAAATATCTCACCACTACCGTAAAGAGAATCACCGGTTATTCCATACAAGACTGGATAAACGACATCACAATAATTACTGCCAAACGGTATCTGAGAACGAGCTCCCGAACCATACAAGACATATCCGAGGAACTCCACTTTCAGACCGCATCATCATTTATATGTTTCTTCAGACAACACACCGGCTGCACTCCGCTAAAATATAGAAAGGACAACGACTGACGCACATTATTTCTCTTGACGAACTGAATGAAGAATGTGCATAAATTCCTCACCCGTAATCGTTTCTTTTTCTAACAAGAAAGTAGCAGCTTCGTGCATCACTTGTATATTCTCCTGAATCAGACAGCGAGCTTTTTCATGGGCCTTTTTAATAATATCCAACACCTCCAGATCAATATTAGCCGCTGTTTCAGCAGAGCAGGTAAGCGAGGTATCTCCGCCCAGGTATGCATTATTCACGGTTTCCAATCCCATCATATCATATTTATCACTCATACCATAACGAGTTACCATCGCACGGGCCAGTTTCGTAGCCTGCTCTATATCATTCGAAGCCCCAGTTGTCACTACATGACAAATCACTTCCTCTGCTGTCCCTCCTCCAGTCAATGTCACAATCCGATTGAACAAATCATCCTTATTCATCAAGACCTGTTCCCCACTTTCCACTTGCATGGTATAGCCCAATGCTCCTGATGTACGAGGAATAATCGTTATTTTGTGTACAGGAGCCGAATGTGTCTGCATAGCAGCAACCAGCGCGTGTCCGATTTCATGATAAGCTATAATTCTTTTCTCTTCCGCAGATACCACCTTTCCTTTCTTCTGAGCACCGGCAATCACAGTTTCCACACTTTCTTCCAGGTCAGCTGTATTTATTTTATTCCTGCCCATGCGAACAGCCCTCAAAGCAGCCTCATTAACAATATTCGCCAGTTCTGCTCCGGAGGTACCAGCCGTAGCACGAGCCACCACATCAATATCCACCTCTTCATGCTTTACTCTCTTCAGGTGTACATTCAAAATGGCTTTTCGTCCTTCCAGGTCGGGCAATTCCATCTGGATACGCCGATCAAAACGGCCCGGACGCAGCAAAGCCTTATCCAGATTTTCCGGACGGTTCGTAGCCGCCAATATCACTACTCCCTTTCTGCCATCAAATCCATCCATTTCTGTCAGCAACTGATTCAAGGTCTGTTCCCGTTCATCGTTTCCCCCAGTCCACTATCTCTTCGCTTACCAATGGCATCTATTTCATCTATAAAAATAATGCAAGGAGCTTTCTCGTTAGCCTGTCTGAACAAATCGCGCACTTTTGCCGCCCCCATCCCGACAAACATTTGTACAAACTCAGAGCCGGATATGGCAAAGAAAGGAACCTTTGCTTCCCCTGCTACCGCACGTTCAATCAACGTCTTTCCTGTTCCCGGAGGACCGACCAACAAAGCACCTTTAGGCAAAGAAGCCCCGATATCGGTATATTTCTTAGGATTATGTAAGAAATCCACAATCTCCTTCAGCATTTCTTTGGCCTCGTTCTGTCCGGCCACATCGGCAAAAGTTGTCTTGATTTCCGAGTCTGCATATATCTTGGCTCCCCCATTTCCAAATGACATGAAATTACCTCCAGCTCCCATACGAGCCTGAATACTCCGGCTGGCTTGCTTCCAGATAATATAGAACAAAAGCCCCGGAAGAATCCACATTAAAATAAAATTAAGCACAGGAGAATTTTCCTCAGGTACAATCTCACTAAAGGTAATTTTCCCGTTGGCATTCGGACTCTTCGCTTTCAGTAACCGGTCTACCAGCTGCGGGTCTTCTATTTCTCCGGTCTGATACGTCAATTCTTCTCCATTTTCCAATACCGTGAAATAAATCTGTCCGGACTTTACCATAACTTCCTTTATCGCACCGGCATCCATCTTCTCCACAAAAGTGCTGTAATCTGTCGCACTGATTTTCCGGTTCATCAGATTAGGGAAAATCAACCAGTTTAAAAACAGCACGATTAATATCACCCATAAAAAAAAAGAGACGAAAGGATTTCCTTTCTGAGGTCGTGCTCCCCGATACTTCTTGCTTCATATTATTTCATACTTAGTTTGACTACAAATATCGCAAGCTATTCAAAAAAATTGAATAACCATAATGGAAGAAATAATGTGCAAAAGTTCGCAAGAATAAAGTTATTATATACATTTGCTATAGTAACTTCAAGACTCAAATATATGTAAAAATATACAATGGCTTTCTATCGCATTACTGGCAGCCTGCCTGCAGGCTCATGCCCAGCAGAATAATATGCAACGTGCACAACAGATTCTGCAATGGATGAAAAATGCACAAAGTGACAGTATATACGCTTGCTTCGACGCTAAAATGCAACAAGCAGTTCCCCTGTCACAATTAAACAATATGTGGTCACAAATGGAGCAACAGCTCGGAACGCTGGTGGAAGAAAAAGAATGGAAGCAAGATGCCATTGGCGGAACAATAGTCTATTACAGCGACTTGAAATTTGAACGTGCCCCTATACGCTTTATGGTCGCATTCAATCAGGAAAGAAAAGTAAACGGACTTCGCCTGCTGCCTGTTCCAGCCGAAGAAAAGCCACAAGTAATCCCTTTCGACAGTATTCACCTGGAAGAATCACCCATAGAGGTTGTCACCGGTACGTACAAACTGCCTGGCGTCATCACCCGGCCTAAAGGAAAAAACAATCTTCCCATCGTAATCTTATTACAAGGCTCGGGACCTCATAATAAGGACGGACAAATCGGCCCCAACAAGATTTATCAGGATATGGCTTGGGGATTAGCCTCACAAGGTGTAGCCGTTCTACGTTATGATAAACGTACGTATGTGTATGGGAAATCGGCTTCTCCAAAAGGAAAGGATATTACTCCAGAAGAGGAAGTGATAGAAGACGCCATCTCTGCCAGCCAGGCTTGCAGCCTCCCTTCCATTTGTTGACGCGCAGAAAGTCTTCATTGCAGGGCACAGCCTGGGAGGATTACTGGCTCCTCTCATTGCTACACGTTGTCCTTCCGTAAAAGGTCTTATCCTGCTGGCTGCCCCTTCCCCGTCCGCAAGATGACATCCTTAAAGAACAGTTGCACTATCTGGCTTCACTGAACGGAGATACTGACGAACAACTCCTCATGCAGCAATATCAGCAAATCAAGGCCAGCGCTCCTGAAGTCTTACTGGGACTATCTGGACAAGTACGCTCCTGTCATGACAGCCCATTCGCTGACTATCCCCATGCTCTTTTACAGGGGAGAACGCGATTATCAGGTAACCATGCAGGATTTTGCAATGTGGAAACTCGGAATGTTCGGTAAACCCAACGTAACTTTCCGGTCGTATCCGTCTTTAAACCATTGTTTCATGGAAGGCACCGGGAAGTCCACCCCTATGGAATACAATCACCCCGGACGGGTGTCAGAGAAAGTAATCAAAGATATAGCAGAATGGGCCATTCACCGAAATGAATGACCCATTGACCTGCCACAAGTTATTTTCCTGTCTTCACTTTATCCCATGAGGGAGGAGTGATTCCCATCAAATGGCGGACAAAGAAGTCATAACGCTTGTGTTCGCCAAAGTCCTCTCCCATCGTGTGGTGAGCTCCCGGGATAACTACCAGTTCAAAATCTTTATTGGCTTTTATCAAAGCATTGGCCACCTGCATGGTAGAAGCAGGATCTACATTATCGTCCAGTTCGCCTACGACCAGCATCAACGGACAACTCAGCAGATGAGCATTGTCTACATTGGAACAAGCACTGTAGGATTCATCTACCGGATATCCCATCCAAAGTTCATTCCACCAGATTTTATCCATACGGTTGTCGTGACATCCACATGCCGAATAGGCAGCCTTGTAGAATTCCGGATGGAACAACACAGCCCCGGTAGACTCCTGTCCTCCGGCAGAGCAACCGAAAATTCCTACCCGGTCAATATCCATATAAGGATATTTCTGCGCAGCAGCTTTAATCCAGGCTATATGGTCGGGCAATCCGGCATCTTTCAGGTTCTTGTAACAAACTTCTTCAAATTCTTTCGAACGGAAAGAAGTGGTCATACCATCTACCTGTACCACAATGAATCCCAGTTCAGCCAGCGACGTCATCCACCAGTTATAAGAAGAGAAAGTCTTTGGTACATACTGGTCACCCGGTCCGGAATAAATGTATTCAATTACCGGATATTTCTTCGACGGATCGAAAGTTAGACGGGCGATAAATCACTCCCCACATATCCGTTTTTCCATCACGTCCTTTGGCTGAAAATACTTCCGGAGCCTTCCAGCCATTGGCCAGCAAAGCAGAAATATCGGCTTTATCCAGCTGCATACGGATTTTTCCGTTCTTTGCATCACGAAGCACAGCAATCGGAGCCTGGTCTACTTTGCTATACACATCTACCAGATACTTATAGTCGGATGAATACCAGCATTGGTGCATTCCCTCTTCCGGAGTCAGTTCCACCAGGTTACTTCCATCAAAATTGATTTTATAATAATGAATCAAGTACGGGTCCTCGCCTTTTTTCATACCATTAGCCGAAAAGTAAATCACTTCATTGGTCTCATCCACATGCTGCACTCCACGAACATACCACTCGCCTTTCGTAATCTGATTCAAAGGCTTTCCGGTAGCCCGGTCGTAGAGATACAAATGGTTGTAATTATCCCGCTCACTTGACCAGATAATCCGCTTGCCATCGCTCAGATAGTTACGGTAAATCCGAGGATAGTTCACGTATTTTTCTTCCTTTTCTTCAATCAACGTACGCACACTGCCATTCACTGCCGACATTTCCAACACACGATATACTTTATGCCCACGTTCATTGTATTCGAAAGTAATGGCTCTACTATCCGCATTCCACATCGGACCAGACAATTCATATTGATGGCTGAACAGCTCCGTAGAAGGAATCAAACGACGGCCGGATTCTACTTCGAAAATACAAGGCACCTTGAAACGCAGCTCGTCTCCAGGTTTTGCATATTCCTGCTTATGCAATTTGGGTTGTGCCTGATCGGCAGGAGAAGATTCCACATAATATACGTAACGTTTTTCTACCGGACGAATCCGACAAGATACCACCGACTTGGAATCGGGCGACCACTGGATATACGAAGAATAGTAATTACTCAACGTTCCATCCTGACTCAGCTGCTTCTCTTTGCCTGTAGCCACTTCGCGAACATATACGTTGTCATTTTTGATAAAAGCGGTCCACTTACCATCCGGTGAGGTAACCGGGCGCCCTTCTTTCTCATCGTCTACTTCCATCCAGTGACGTTCCTTTCCACGAGGAGGTATGGCTCCTTCATCCAACAAACGGTTATTTTTGATGCTGTAAGCCCAAAACTTCCCGTCCAATTGGAAGCGTAACGTATCTAATGAAATATTTAACCGGCAATTCTGAAGCGGAAGATTATAGGCATTTATTGCACGTCCTGCTTTTTCTGTCAAAGCAGCCGCCATTTTCTGCTGGTCAAACAATGCCGTACGTTTTTTCGATGCAGCATCTACCTTCACATATTCTTTTCCCTTTTCCGTCTGCCGTACATACCAGAAAGCAGAAGTCTGATACCCAATGCGGAACCACACCTGCATACAGCACGTGCTTGGCATTGTATTTCTCTCGCAGCGCATACGCACGGTTGTAATCTTCTACCGTGCCTTGTGCCCAAAGTGAGATACAAGACATACTTCCTAATGCAAATAGCAAAACACCTGATTTAAACATATTATTTTCCATTCTATTCTATGATATTAGAGAATTCGAGACCCCAGGTTTTCTCCAGTCATACCAAAGAAAACCCAAAGTCCCGAATCTGATTGCATTATTATCTATTAATTATCATGGTTATTTCACTTCCCACTCATACAATCCAGAAGAATTCTTATCCGGCTGTACCACCTCCAGTTTCACGGCCTTTGTCTTCACCGGTTCAAAGTCTACGGTATTGGGATTGCCCTTCTGGACCCCATACGCTGTAATATTCTGAACTGGAGCCCAATTGCCTGAAGCATCCTTATAATAGATTTTCCAAGACTTCGGTACACGGCAACCTCCCCAAGGAGCATCATCATACCAATACACCGTAGAAGTGGAAACTTCCATTTCTTCCGGGAATTCGTATGAAATCCATTCTGTAGTACCTTCTTTCGGCCACCAATGATAATACGGGATTGTACGGTCATTCTCATCTTTGGGAATCAGCCCATCTGTAATAGAAGACAATGAGATAACTTTATGTGAGGCATCTACCTTACTCTTCGATGCCAATGTCGGGATAGCAACCGGACGAGTAGCACTTACTTCATTCGGCAACCACACTGCCATATTTCCCGCTCCACGATGTGCCCATGCATAATATGGAATCATGGTCAGTGTATGATCTTTTGCGACCAGACGGCCTGATTCATCGTATTCCAATGTCTGAGCCTGAGTCTTAATCTGATTGATACCATACAACAAATCCGGTTTTTCTACAACTTCAAATTTCGGAGTGCGGTTCATCAATACACTCAAAACGTCAAAATCGTTGTCTGGCCATTCTGCACAATATACAATCGGACCACGTTCTACAGATACCCGACCACGGTCAGCTTCCACCTTTCCATTCGCTCTTACCGTACGCACGTTCATATCGAAGTGAACTTCTACCTTATCTCCCTTCTTCCATTTACGGTCGATAGTCAGGTAACCTTTCTGCAAGTCTGATTTCACTTCTTCACCGTTCACCTTCACACTGTATTTCGGACGCACACCATCGGTATAAGTATACAAGTCACTCGGAACTACCTGATTGCGTACCCATCCCGGAATACGAATCTTCATGGCAAACTGTCCAGCCGAGTTACGGTCTACGGCCAATGTAATATCCCCGTTCCATGGATAAGATGTAGTTTGTGAAAGTGTAACCTTCTTTCCGTTTACCTGCAAAGTAGCATTGTTAGCAATAAACAAGTTTACGTATACATCTTTCCCTTTTACTGCATAAACATAGCCCGGAACAGAAGGAATGAAACGGCAGATATTAGACGGACAACAAGCACAACCGAACCAAGGCTGACGCTGGTGCTGGCCCATAGACTCCAACGGATTCGGATAGAAGAAACCGCCACCATCCAAAGATACGCCTGAAATCAACCCATTGTACAAAGTACGTTCCAGCACATCGTAATACTTGGACTCTCCGTGCAAGAGGAACAAACGGTAATTCATATATACATTACCGATAGCCGCACAAGTTTCACAGTAAGCCGACATATTAGGAAGCTCATAATTCTTTCCGAAAGCTTCCCCGTTGTTTGTCGCACCAATACCTCCGGTGATATACAGTTTCTTAGAAACAATGTTATCCCAAATACGGTCGATGGCATGAATATAAGCAGTATCACCGGTCAAAGCAGCCACATCGGCCATACCAGAATACATGTAAGCAGCACGCACTGCATGTCCTACTGCCTCATCTTGTTCAATTACCGGTTTGTGAGCCTGACTGTATTCATCCCGACGAGAAGTATAACCACGCTTATCCAGGAAGAATTTAGCCTGGTCCAAATATTTCTGTTCACCTGTTACCAGATACAACTTAGCCAATGCCATCTCTGCAATCTGATGACCTGGCACACGTACCTGCTGCCCCGGTTTGTCACCAATCTCCCGGCAGACACAGTCTGCATAACGAATGGCTATATCCAGGAAATTCCGTTGTCCCGTAGCCTGATAGTGCGCAATGGCACCTTCTACCATGTGACCTAAATTATAGAATTCATGACTCAAATCTTCCACCTTCTCCCAACGTTTGCTACCTGCCCATTCATGCGGATGTGCAGGATTCATGGTACGCGAGGTATACAAATAACCGTCAGGTTCCTGTGCTGCAGCCACAATCACCAGTACACTATCAATATACTTTTTCAGTTTCTTATCCGGATAAGTCTGAAGCAGATAGCTGGCTCCTTCAATAGTCTTATACACATCCGTATCATCAAATGAGTAGCCTGTCACCTTATTATTTTCACTCGGATGAGCAGCCATTTCAAAGTTCTTGTAGCGTCCGGTTTCTTCACATTTGCTAAAAGCCAATGGAATAGTTACTTCACGGCTGGCTTTCAAACGCTGTCCCCAGAAAGAATCCGTCAGTTTTACCGAAGTAAACGGAACCGGATCAATCGGATAACCGTGTGCAGAAGCCTTCTTCTGCGCGTATGCCCCACCTCCTATTAACGAAAAAAGCAGAGCAGAAATCACAAATTTTTTCATGGTGTTACTCATATTTATAGATTATTATTTCCGTTTATTTTTTAAGAAGAGATTCTCCCCAAAGCTACAAATTGTATTGGTGCCATTCCTTATCATTATGGGTGAACCTCGTTTAAAATAGGTATCTCTATTTCATAAAAATACTCTTTCAGCAACTGATACATGTCAGGATCATACGATTTCAGTTTCGTGCGACGGTTCATGGCATTGTGTACTTTATTCGGAGTCTCCGAATAACGGTTACAGTTGAAGAACGACTGCACACATTCTGCAAAATACTCTTCTTTATTTGAAATAGCATACGTATCCTTCCACAATCCCTTGGCAATGGCATTTTGTCTGCACTGCTCCAACCGGTCGTTGAAATCAGGTTCTACACCTACAATACCAATGGTATGAATCAGATGTGCAAACTCATGAATCAGGATATTTTCTCCCACATACTTGTCACCCGGGAAAGCCAACACATTCTCTTCTCCACAAGCTGGCCGAAAAATCATCTTCCGGAGCACCGCCAAAAACCTCTGGCACGCTTATTCCAGAAAGCGATATTCTCCGGTGTGTTGCAGATATGTGCATATTCCGGCAAATCACACACTTCTTCGTGTTCCCCGATAATCATCACATGACATCCTTTGCTTACCATGTGTCGCTTGATATCCGGACGCTTTGCCAGCATCAGCGATACAATCTCATACGCCTTTTCCAGAGCCTCATCACGTACCTTATCAGATGACACAATATATAATCCGTCTACTTCCAGGTATTTTTTATAGAAAGAAGGGATTCCTTTTCCCGCAGGTACAGCCGAAGGTTTCACTTCCGTCACAAAAGTACGTTCCAGTTTTAAGGCAAATCCTCCTCCAGAAGCCAAATGGATAGGCAGTTTGGTATGAGCATCTACCACAAATGTTTCCTTCACATAATCTTCTGCCTGGCGAGACGCATTGACACCGTCCTTGAACAAAGTACATTGGTACTTCTCTCCTTCACCCAAGAAAGAGAAGTCCAGTGTCACCTCACGCTCATCCCAGTTTGTCATACCTCCGATATACCAGTTAATATCTTTTTTGCGAACCGTCACAATCGATTCACCCAGTTTGCCTGAATAAATAAAGGTAGAATCTGTCTCCACCGGAATCGAACTGATGAAATCCACACATTCCTGTTCCTTCAAATAATTTGTCGGTGCATCACACAACATCGTAAACGGAGAGTCATGCACAATGTAAGCAGCCAACTGATGACATCGTGTACCCATACTGGCCGGACTGGAATACATAGGCTGGAAATCACGCCTCGACAGGTTCCGCATAGCCCCCGGTGTGTAGTCCACATAGCCAGCCATCAAACGGATGTACGGGAAAGTCACGTCATAAAGCGGCATGTTCTTCTCCGCCTCACTCCATTTCATCTCTTCCATACCGAACACGCTTTCATAATTTACCACATTCGGATAGGTACGATTCAAACCGGTTGGCTTATAGATTCCGTGATAATCCAATATCAGTTTGTATTCTGCCGCCTTTGCCGCAATACGATAAATCATTTCCACCGCAGTCTGGTCATCCCGATCAAGGAAATCCACCTTAAAGCCCTTGATTCCCATCTCTGCATATTTCCGGCAAGCCTCGTCCAACTGTGAATCCAGCACATTGAACACCGTCCAGAGTACCATGAGCTCCACTCCCTTGCTCTTTCCATATCGAATCAATTCCGACAAATCCAGTTCAGGAATCACTGTCAGCATATCCCCGCTCTTCGGGTCATACCAACCTTCATCCAATACGACATATTCCAACCCGTTCCGGGAAGCAAAATCAATATAATACTTATATGTATCCATATTGATACCTGCTTTGAAAGATACCCCTTTCAAGTTCCAGTCATTCCACCAGTCCCATGCTACCTTACCCGGCTTTACCCAGGAATAGTCTCCAATGCGGTTAGGAGAAGCCAATGCATATACCAGATTATTCACTGGCATTTCCGTATCTTTCTCAGTTATAGCCAAGATACGCCACGGATACGTACGGTTTCCTTTTACGCGTGCAATGTAATTCTCCGCTTCCGTCACATACTTCTGCTTACGCCAAGGATAGAAATCCGTCTTTTTCGGATAAGGAGCAAACACACCTTTCAATGCCTGCTTTCCATCCGGCTGCACAAACATTCCCGGATAAGCTTCCAAGTCCGACTCCAGCAGTGTCACCTTTGCCTGCTTGCAGTCCACCGTTACCGGCAAAAAAGCCAGTTCCTGTGGAGCCTCCGACAACGGTTTCATCTCATACGTATTTTGAAAAGCCATTGCCATCGGTTTTTCCTTATTCGTAGAATACGGCAAATAAGCTGTATAATTCCCCGCAAACCGGAATTCCGCAATTTCATTTTTGATAATCAAATTCTCCTTGGAAGAGGTATAAAAACGATAAGCCACTCCTTCGTTGTAGACACGGAAATACACTCCATAGTCACCTCTCAGGCTTCAAGTTCATTTCATTGCAAACTGCCTGAAACGACTTGAAGCGATAAAAAGGTGCATCAATGTCCTGAAAAATCTTTTTAGTCTTGGCAGAAATCACTTTTGCCACACCCGCCAGAGCAGGTGTCTTTCCTTCTTGAATTAACCCTAATTTACTATCAACAACAATAAGAGAGTCTTTATGATATACAGAATAAATCAGTCCGTCCGTACCCGCAGAGATTTCCACTTTCAACTGCTTGCCGGGCGACTGCACCACATATACTTTATTTCCGGCCGCCATCACAGAAAGACAACCACAAAGCCATAAAACAGCACTTACGATTAACGATGTATTTTTCATATTATAGAATATTTTTCCAATTGCAAAGAAAAAGGATAAACGAATAACTCCCTGCCATTGAAGTCTGAAACGATAACAATATTATCCCAAAATCGCCCCTCCTGCACTCAGGAGAGGCGATTCTATACTATTTTTTCATCCTATTGGACGATTTTTGCCTGATTGGAACTTTTTACGAAATACTGATTGAAGACGATTCCCAACACAATCATCACCAGTCCGATGTAAGTAGTAAACACAATCTGCTCGCCCAGCACGACAGAAATGAAGAACAATGACATGAAGGGCGACAAGTAACACAACTGGTTTATCAATGCCGGATTGGAAGTTTTCCGCATAGCCAGCCCGAAGAATATAAAAGGAATTCCCATTTCAAATCCTCCGACGTACATACCCGACAGCACACCGGTCAGCGAGCTCAAGTTCAACCCGCAGAACAAAGCTCCTACCGACAAATAAACCGACCCAAACAAGAAGGTCAGAAACAAAACCACACTACCATCCGTCTGTACTTTATTCCGGTTGTTCAGCATCCAATAGGTAGCCCACAGCACAGCACTCAGTGCCGCCAGCAGAAACCCCTCTGTTGATACACTCATCTCTCCGTTAAATCCGGTACCGATTGAAATCAATGCGACTCCCGCCAAAGAAACAAACATACCGATATATTTCTTCTTAGGTATAGGTTGTCCGGCAAACAAAGCCAATAAAATCAGCAGCACAATCGGCCAGGCATAATTAATAGGCTGCGCCACCTGCGCAGGAAGCAAGTCGTATGCCTTGAACAGCACCAAGTAATAAGCCACCGGATTCAGCAATCCCAGTCCGGCATAATACAACCATTGTTTCCCCGTCAGATTCCCAAGCAATCTCCATTTCCGCTGTGCAGTCAGCAACACCGCAAATATCACCAGCGAAGTCAGGCTGGCTACCCACAACATCTCGAAATGCGTCAGATAACGCAAGGCCATCTTGAAAGCCGTGGCTACCGTCGACCAGGCTTAACACCGCCACACAAGCACACGCAATCGCTTTACTATCGTTCGTCATCTCATTGCCTCCACTTCTTCCGTTGTCAAAGGAATCTTCTTACCCAGTCTTCGTGCTCCGGTAGCCGTAATCAGGTAATCCTCTTCATTACGCAGTCCCGTAAAATCCCGATAGGTTTCCAGTTTCTCATAATTGATGAAATCAGTAAAACGGTGCTCTGCTTTCCAGTAATCCATCAGTTCCGGAATAAAATAGATACCCGGCTCAATGGTCAACACAAAACCCGGTTCCAGGCTTACGAGCCAAGCGCAACGACTTACGCCCGAACTGCGTACTCTTAGGCTGTCCGTCATAGCCAACCCATACCTCCCCGAGATTTTCCATATCATGCACATCCAGCCCCATCATGTGTCCCAATCCGCAAGGGAAGAACATGGCATGTGCCCCCTGCTCTACCGCATCTGCCGGATTTCCTTTCATCAGTCCCAGCCCTTTCAAGCCTTCACAAATTACCCGGCAGGACAAATCATACACATCACGGAAATACACACCGGGCTTCAAGGCATTCACCGCCGCCTGATGCGCAGCCACCTGAATGTCGTAAATATCCTTCTGACGACTGGTAAATTTCTTTCCTGCACAGATGGTGGAAGACATATCACCTGCATACCCCATGGCCGTCTCTGCACCAGCATCCACCAGCAACATATCTCCTTCCCTTACTGTATGCCCATGATAATGATTATGAAGAGTCTGTCCGCATACCGTGGCAATGGTCGGGAAAGACAAGTTACATCCATGTGCCTGAGCCACTGCTTCCAATGCCGCAGCCACCTCATGTTCTTTCATCCCGACACGCAGCACACGCATTACCTCCAGATGCATTTCAGCCGTCACATCACATGCACGTTCAATCTCCGCAATCTCTTCTTCCGTCTTATAATTCCGCAGATTCACAATTCCTTTGATAAACGGAACAGAAGGTATCTCCGCTCCTGGCTTTACCCCTAACAGGTCCATCAGTTTCAGGCGATGTTCTGCCCGATAAGGCGGAAGATAGTGTACCGTACGTTTCTGTGCCACCACCTTCTCTACGTACTTCTTCAGTTCAGCCAGTGGCAAGGTTTCCGTCACTCCTACCCGCTGTGCCTTCTCGTGTAAAGTTGGCTGCGTTCCCATCCACACAATATGGTCAATGGTCAGCTCATCGCCAAAAATGATTTCACGGCCTTCGTCAATGTCAATTACAGCCGCCAGACCAGCGTATGACAATCCCCAGAAATAGAGGAATGAAGAATCCTGACGATAATTATACGTGTTGTCTTCATAATTCATTCCACACTCGTCATTCCCTAAAAAGAGCAGTAAACCGGAGCCTATGCTCTCCTTTAATTGCCGCCTGCGAGCGACATACGTTTCTTTTGCAAACATACCCCAATAAAATTAGTTCTTTAAATCCGTTCCTTTCAGTCTGATGCGATAAGGCCACTGTGCATCTTTTTCCCCACTTTCCGGTGAGGGATTCATCCAATGCTCCTCCGGTGCTCCCATCACTACAAGCTACAAATATACGAACTTCTCGTTTTCAGGCATCTCAAAAGTGAGTTTTCCTTTCTTATCGGCAGACATTTCACCATATATACTCTTCCCGTCGGCTTTGACGGCTACAAACCCATATCGCCAACCAGCCTTTTCCGGATGCACCGATACATATCCGTCCTGCTTTCCATTTAATCCTTCAAACTGCAACTCCACCTTTGTTCCCGGTTCCGGCACCCTCAGCGGAATGGCATTAAATCCATAATTCTCCGGACAATTTTCGGCGGCCACCTGATACCATCCATCCGATTGGGCTGTCAACTTGCAAGTGTACTTGTTCGCATAAGGACGCGTGTTCTTCCACACCCTGTCAAAATCCCAGTTAATCAAATGCCGGCAGGCATCAAACATCTCATCACAGAAAGCTTCCTGCGACAATCCCGTCATGCGCTTGTAAGTCATCACCGGGTCTTCCCCTCTCTTGCCCCGACGGAAAAGCTCTGCAATAATCGGACGATCTCGTTTCATTCCCCAATATTCCAGAATATACGGTGAATGATAAATATTCTCTAAGTGCAGATAAGCCTTGTGCGTCAACTTTGTAAAAGCTTCCCAGTGATAGCGCTCATCTGTCTGCCAGTCCGGATTCACCTGCCATAACATCCACTGCGATGCCATTTCGAAAAAGCCGGAGCCACCCCAAGCCTCTCCTTCTCCGTCACATGAAATCTGTGCCTGAAAGCTATGTCCTAATTCATGTGCGACGCAGTTTAGCTTTTCATCTTGTATACGATTAGGAGCCGCCCATAGTGCACCGATCTGCTGGTCATAATCACCTCCGTAGGCTGTTCCTTCCAGCGAATAATTAATCATCACCATCATCCGATAACAGTCGCTTTTCGAACCCGGTTTCGTGAACTGTAAAGAATCACGGAAAAACGTATAAAAGTATTCCAGTTTGTCCGTCAGGTTATTCAAATCTACATGCATGTCATGCCCTTCCAATTGAGGAGGATTGGCCAAATCGTTGCCGAAACCTTTCTCCCAGAACACTACCACATTGTCCGTACAGCACATACGGTGATAGCTCCATTTAGATTCCGGATTCTGAAGGTCCATCCCCTGCAAATCTTTGGGGATGTAAATTTCTTTTCCTCTCAACTTATTGTTACATAAATCAACGGGACATACAGATTGAGAAAAAGCGGCAGTAAAACTGCCGCTAAAAAACAGGTCCCTATTAGTCGTTTGTTCATTTGATATCAATATTAAAGACTTAAGTACATGACAAAAATTTGAAGACATCGAATTTAGGTGTGTATGTCGGTCGGAAAATCACGTTTGAGATTTCCTTAAGACCATACTTGACCAATGACTTAGCCCTTCTCCCATGCTTCAGAATTTTTATCGGTTTGACATATATATCTTTATGTTCAACAACGAGATGCGTCCATACGAGAGCGATGCGGACCATCGCAGGCAGACGTGCGATGCGCTCTCTGTCTCGCGGGTATGTGTCCTCTATGTTGAAGCCCGAAGATTTTATGGCGCGGAAGGCCGTTTCAATCTCCCAACGCTTTTTGTAGCTCGCGACTCCATCTTCAGACCGGTTGAAACGGATCAGAATCTGAAGCTCGGGCACCCCGTCAGAGTTCTTGATTCGACTTCCGGCAGGATAAACATACTGCCCTTTATGCAGAACGGTTTTGTAGTAGAACTTCTCCTGTCCGACTTTGAGGGAATTAAAGAGCCACCATGCCCTGATTCTTTCTCCTGTGGAGGGCTTGACAATCCAAATGTCCTGCCGGATACGGATGTAGTATCGAATTCTGTTGTCGTTGAGCCATCCAATCCACTCCTTGCCGATAAACTCGCGGTCGGCCACAAGACAGTCGATGCAGCCATGTCCAAAAAGTCGGATGAATCGCTCCATTATAGCCTTGCGTTCCTCCCAATTGGAATCTCCGCGCTTGCCCAACAGGCTGAACAGCAATGGAACGGCAATGTCCTTTGTAGGTGACGCCGAGGGTGAGTATATTGATGTTGAACTCTCCGAACTTCCAGTTGGTCGGTCCATACTCAGAACCCAACCGTCCTTAACAGGAAGCAAAGAGAAGATCATCCTTGCCTGCCAGGTTGAGGTTCAAGGCATAGTTGGCGATGAACCGCTGAATGCAGCGCAGATTGGAATCGCGCTCAACCGACGCAGGCATCGCCGAAACCAGTTTGTGAAGGCTCACAGTCTGCACCCCACAAAGTGCATGCAGCATATAAGCCATAAGCTTAATGCGGGCCAGACTCATCGATTTTCCAAAATACTCTTGCATAATCGGGAGGATTTGGTTAACTTTGGCCAAGTCCTTGAAATCAGTAGTCTTCATAGAGAAAGCGGCTAACTTTTCTTTAAAGTTACTGATTTTCAGGGACTTTTGCAAATACAATCTATTGATAATTAAATGTTTAACAATAGAATTTTATTTTTTGTCATCTACTAAAATTTAAAGGTTAAATAATCACTCTACTTTCCATTCAATAATACCTCCAGAAGCTCCTTTCTGAAGCTGCGCCGAGATTTTCAATCCGGTAGTCTGGACTGGCTTGAAGTTTACTACATTGTATTTATCCTTTTCTACTCCATATTTATCACTTGTTTCTACTTCTTTCCAGCTATTTCCAGACTTATAATACAATGTCCAGCTTTGCGGTACACGGAAATCACCGTCGTAATGATCAAAATCCAGCCAGTAAACTTCCACTTTTGATACGGTGTAAGGCTTATCAAACTCGTAGGCCAGAGACTCCACTGTACCATTCTTCAACCACCAGTAGAAATAGGGCTTAGAAGTATCGGAAGAACGCTTCGGTTCCCATTGATCGTTCACACCCCAAGCGTAGGACATTACAGCTGCCGACTCGGGCGCATCTTTCTGGATTGCAGCCTGAATGGTGAATGTCTGTGCCTTCGAAGCAATGGTCGGCTCGGGAGTTGGAGTTGCATATTCTTTTGATTCCGGAATCCAAACTTCCATCTGGTCAGCTCCACGGTTGTTCCATGTAGAATAAGGGATAGCCTTGAATGCGACATCTTTTACCGTACCATCCTTCTCAACTTCCTTCGCAGTGCCTTTCAATACCATCACCCCGTTCAACAGATTGGCTTCGTAAGAAGCTTCTATCGGAGTATCATTCGGAATAAATTTATTGAATACGATGCTGTCAGGCTGATCCTTTCCTTCCAGGCAGAACATAATCGGTCCACGTTCAATGCTACCATTCCACGGTCTACTTCCACTTTATCGTTGGCTTTGATGCGGCGAACGTCCATCGGCATTTCCAGTTCAATTACATCACCAGCCTTCCATGTACGTACGATAGTTTCGTAGCCATCACCTTCCGCACCACGTGTAGCCGAGCCGTTTACCTTCAATGTATATTTCTTGGCCGCATCGGTATATGCATACAAGTCAGAAGCTACAGGAGCCGCTTTTGTCCATCCCGGGATACGGAGACGGATGGCAAACTTGCCTTCTTTTTTCAGGAGTAACCTTGATGGTTACCTTTCCATTCCACGGATATTCGGTAGTCTGTTCCAATGTTACCTTATTGTCTGCGGTCTGCATTTCTGCCTTACCCTGGATATAGAGGTTCACATAAATGTCATTCTGCTGGGTGGCATACGCATAGCTTGGTACGGAAGCCATAAAGCGGGTTACATTACCCGGACAGCAGGCACAGCCAAACCAGCGCTGGCGTTCGTGTTCGCCCATGGATTCCAGCGGATTGTCATAAAAGAATTTGTCACCGCTCAGAGAAACACCTGAAATCACACCGTTGTACAAGGCATGTTCCAGCACATCTACATACTTGGAATCACCCGTTGCTAAAAACATACGGTAGTTCCAGTATACATTGGCAATAGCTGCACAAGTTTCACAATAAGCAGTATGATTCTGCAACTCGTAATTCGGTCCGAAACCTTCTCCCTGCGCTCTGGAACCCATACCTCCGGTGATATACAATTTCTTGCTCACCAGGTTATCCCACAAACGGGTCAACGCATGAAAATAAGCCGTATCGTTTGTCAGGGCTGCCACATCAGCTACACCTGAATAAAGGTATCCGGCACGTACCGCATGACCGACAATTTCATCCTGCTGGAGAATAGGTTTATGATCCTGACTATATTCATTCAGTTTATGACCGTCTGTTCCACGTCCGGTTTCTTCCACAAAATAACGAGCCATGTCAAGGTATTTCTTGTCACCCGTTACCTTATATAATTTACACAATGCCATTTCCACGATAGGATGGCCCGAGGGCACATGTTTCTGTCCTTCACCCGGCCCGAACACCTTGCAAACCAAGTCGGCATTCTTGATAGCCACATCAAGGAATGTGCGTTTACCCGTAGCCCGATAATGTGCTACGGCAGCTTCATACATGTGGCCGCTGTTGTACAACTCATGACTGTTCAGCTTTTCCCATTTGGAACGTCCCCACCAGCCAGAAAGTCGGTAACACTTGTTTGTCACGCAGGTAGTCAGGTATCCATCCGGCTCCTGAGCTGCTGCAATAATATTGATTACACTATCCAGATAATGATCAAGCTGAGGATCGTATTTTACAGCTAATGAATAAGAAGCTCCTTCAATAACCTTATACGGATCGGTATCATCAAAAGAGAAATCACCACGATGTTCTCCTTTCTTTAATCCGCCTGCAATGGCGAAATTATCAAAACGTCCATTCTTTTCACATTCCTTAAAAGCGGAAGGAATAGAAACCGTACGGTTTGTTTCAATACGGGGCAACCAAAAGCCATCGTTAATATGCACTTGAGTAAACGGTACTTCCTGAATTGGAGCATCAGGTTGCTGGTAGGTCGGTTTCGTACAGGAAGTGATTCCCAGCACAGCGACACCACTCATCAATATTAAAAGCCTGTTCTTCATATTATATAAATTGGGTTCTTTATTCATTTGTTGCAAATGTAGAAGTTTAAAGATTGGAGTGATAAAAATATCATCCATTCCACTACCAAAATAGTCGGTATACTACGTATATCCAAAATAAAACAACATACTATATTTCAATTAGTTATATAATTGCATTAGATTTTTTTGATATGTTTCAGGACTATTTTAGCATCTATCATGCAGACACTCATTCTTCCTGCCGCCATTATTATACTGACAGCTGAACAGCATCAGCACCTTGTAAGAATGGTATCATAGTAATAATTCTTCCACACATCCTTAGATAAAGAAGGAAATATGGAAACAAATTCTCTGTTTCACACTGTGAAATACAAAAACCACAGTGTGGGATATATATTTCACAGTGTGGGATACAAATCCCGCACTGTGAAACAGAGAATATATCAGGGCATTTCACGGAATAGGCTGAAGACTTCTAAAAAATATACCGGAGAGTTCAAGACAATGCTCCGGAATCTTTAATTAGACTTTTACATTATTTTTCTATACTATTTTACATGCTTTATTCGTATGTTTTAGTCATCTTTGTAAAGATTTAAAAAGAAAACAACACGTATGAAATCCTTTTACTGTCTAATCATTAGCCTATCAATCCACCTATGTGGCTATGCTATATTACCTACCCAGTTCCATTTTCGCCATTATAATATTGAAAACGGAGTTTCATCCAATAATATTTCAACTTTATTCCAAGACCAAAAGGGATATATCTGGATAGGTACAGAAAATGGATTAAACCGTTTTGACGGTAACCAATTTACCCTTTACCAAAAAAAACAATCCACTCTATTCCAATTTCCACGCCAATTCAATCAATACCATTTGCGAAACTACCGACAAAGAGCTATGGTTAGGAACGGACAACGGCGTATTCATCTACAATCAAGTTAAAGATACATTTACCCCATTTGTCAAACAAACAAGTGACAAAACCTCTATCACTTCATGGATTACACATATTATTCAAGATAAAATGCTGGAAATATATGGATTGCCACACACAAACAAGGTATCTTTCTATTTAACACACAAACCGATAAACTCACCCAGTTTGAAATACCACAAAACGACAATATTGTAATCCGTATACTTAATGACGAACAAAACAATATATGGCTATCAGGCCCCTATCAACTTTGCAAACTAAATAAAGTAAACAACACATTTGAAACTTATACGATTGAAGGAGAAACAGAAGGCGTCTACTCCATGGCACTATGGGAAGACAATTCACACTATATTTGGATAGGAACCTGGGATAAAGGCCTCTGGAAACTCGACCCACAAACAAAACAAGTAGAGAAATACCTGACAGAAGGAAAAGGAATATTACATATTCATTCCATTCTTGAATACTCTCCAGAACTGCTGTTTATAGGTTCAGACGACGGACTGACGATATTTAATCCAGTTACTAAGGAAAGTTTTCTCTACAATAACTACGGAGATAGTGAAAAATCATTATCTGACAAATTTATCTATCCTATGTTAAAGGATAGAGAAGGAGGAGTATGGATTGGAACCTATTATAATGGAATAAACTATCTTCCCCCCTACTGCGGACAATTCAACGGCTACTCCGAATCCAGCGATATTCCTTACTTCAACAGTCGAATTATCAGCCGTTTCTGTGAAGGAGAAAACGGAAATATCTGGATTGCATCCGATGATTCAGGACTAAGTTGCTTCAATCCTTCCACAATGCAATTTTTAGATTTTAATGGAAGAGAAAAGTTGAATAAACATAACTTACATGCACTCTGCATGGTAGATAAGGATTTATGGATAGGCACATACGGAGACGGAATACAAATCCTAAATACACAAACCGGAGTAATAAAGAACTATAGCATCTCCAACGGACTGGATGAGAATAGCATCTATTCTATTTTTTAAAGATAGCCAAGGACAAATCTGGACAGGTTCAATGAATGGAATTTGTCAGTACGATGCCCAAAAACAGCGTTTTACCCCTATTAAACATTTAGAAGCACTTATTATTGAAATTGTAGAGGATGCCAAAGGAAATCTTTGGATTGCAACTCAAGGGAAAGGATTATTCCGATACTCTCCACAAAAGAATAAGGAATGGGAAAAATATGGCCTGGAAAAAGGTTTCAATAGCCTAACTGTCAACCATCTATGCATTAATAAAGACAATGAAATCTGGGCTGCAACCAGCGAAGGGTTATACTTATATAATCCGCTTAAGGATGTATTTACTTACCAACCACTTAGACATCCCAACGAATGCATCAATGCCATTTTAGAGGGAGAAGACTGTCTGTGGCTTACCACTGCCAAAGGACTGGTGAAATATACTCCAGCTACACAAGAGACTCAAATTTTCACCAAAAGCGACGGCCTGCAAAGTGAAGCATTCATCATGGCCTCTGCGTTGAAGACCCGTATCGGTGAGTTCTATATCGGAAGTATCAACGGTTTCAATACTTTCTACCCTCACCAATTGAAACTCAATACACAAAAGCCCAATGTAGTACTAACCAGCCTGGAAATTTTCAATCAGAAAATTGACACACAAAAAGACGGCATATTACCGGAAGCCATCGACCATCTGAAAGAAATTCATCTTTCTTATAAAGACAATGTCATTACCCTGAATTATGCGGCATTAAGCTATTGCACTCCACAGAAAAAATCAGTATGCCTACATGCTGGAAGGATTTGACAAAGGCTGGAACTATGTAGGTTCACAGCACAGCACCACCTATACCAACCTTCCGGCAGGTACGTACACCTTTAGAGTGAAAGCCTCCAACAATGACAATATATGGAACGAAGAAGGTACTTCCATCCGTATCATTGTACACCCGCCTTTCTATCTGTCTCTGCCTTTCAAGATTGGCTATGTGTTGCTGTTCTTGCTTGCCCTAGGTCTTTTGCTACGCTACGTCATACGGCGCAGTGAAAAGAAGCATGCTAAAGCCATTGACGAACTGAACAGTAAAAAGGAAATAGAAATCCACGAAGCTAAAATTAATTTCTTTACCATGATTGCGCATGAGATACGTACACCGGTATCACTCATCATCGGACCGCTGGAGAAAATCATGCAATCAACTCATATTCCTACCAACGAACGTCAGGAACTGGAGATTATCGACCGTAACAGCCAACGGTTGCTGTACCTGGTAAATCAGTTACTAGATTTCCGGAAAGTGGAACAAAAAGAAATGCGGATGAAGTTTACTTCACAATCTATCAAAGAACTGATGCAGGCTGTATGTGAACGTTTTTCGCCAACGCTTCAACAAAATGGAGTGAGTTTCTCCGTCACTTATCCTGATGAGCATTTCCATGCGGATGTAGATAAGGAAGCACTTACCAAGGTACTAAGCAACTTGCTGACCAATGCCAACAAATATACGCAAAGCAGGATTGAAGTCCGGTTTCAGGAACATCCCGAGAAACAAACCTTCTCCATCGAAGTAAAAGACAATGGAAAAGGAATGAATGAAGAGGAATTGAAAAAGATTTTCAAACCTTTCTATCAGGCTTCAGAGAACAAACCGGGAACCGGTATCGGACTCAGCATCGTAAAAGGGATTGTAGAAGCACATCATGGACAGATCAAGGTAACTTCCCAGCAAGGGCATGGTTCTTCATTCATGATTACTCTTCCTCAAAAACAGGAAAACCTATCAGCTGAAGAGGAAGAAAATCAGGCAGGCAATCCGCTTCCGGAAGATATTATCCCAGAGCAGAATGCCACAGCTTCCATGTCGCAGAAGGTACTCCCCATCATGCTGATTGTAGATGATAACGAAGACATGCTGAACTTCCTCTCTTCTCACTTTCAGACCAGCTATACCATTGTGACGGCTGTAGATGGGGTGGATGCGCTCAACAAGCTAAAGGAACAGGAAGTGGCCCTGATTATCAGCGACTGGATGATGCCGAACATGAATGGAATTGATTTGTGTAAAGCGGTACGAAACAACCAGTTGACCAGTCACATTCCGTTTATCATGCTTACGGCAAAGACCGATACGGAAGCCAAGATTACGAGTATGAATTGTGGTGCAGATGCCTATATAGAGAAACCGTTCTCATTGCAATATCTGGAGGCATGCATCAAGAACCTGTTAGAACTGCGTTTGCAGTTACGACAAAAGTTCTCACAAATGCCGACGGTTTCCATCAATTCCATTGCGGCCAACCAGAACGATAAGGTATTTTTGGAGAAGATGAATCACCTGATTGAAGAGAATCTGAACAACGAAGAACTGTCGGTCGACTTCTTAGCTGAAAAACTGTGTATCAGCCGTTCCGGATTATTTGTGAAAATCAAGGGACTGGCCAATACAACGCCAAATGAAATGATTCAGATTATCCGATTGAAGAAAGCAAAGCTTTCCCTCTTGCTGGAAAACCAGTACCGTATTAATGAAGTAAGCTACATGGTGGGATTCAATAATCCGTCTTATTTCAGCAAATGTTTCCAGAAACAATTCGGAATGAAACCGGGAGAGTATATAGCCAGTCATGCACATAAAGCAGAATGAAAATTTTGTGTATCTTTGCGTCACAAAGATTTAATTAAACCATGAAGTGTATAGAAATCACCCCACCGGCTGACATACAGACTTGTATTCAGTTGCCTTCTTCTAAAAGTATCTGCAACAGGGCACTTATCATCAATGCACTGGCGGGTAGTACATGCCGTCCGGAGAACCTGTCGGACTGCGATGATACGCGCGTAATGATAGAAGCATTGACACACATGCCGGAAACGATTGACATCATGGCTGCCGGTACGGCCATGCGTTTTCTGACAGCTTATTTGTCCGTAACTCCCGGTACACATGTACTGACTGGAACCGAACGGATGAGACAACGCCCTATCAAGATTTTAGTAGATGCCCTGAGAAGTCTGGGTGCACAGATTGAATACACGGAAAATGAAGGTTATCCCCCGTTAAAGATTACGGGAAAGGCTTTGGAAGGACATTCACTCTGCCTTCCGGGAAATGTCAGTTCGCAATATATCTCGGCCTTGCTGATGATAGGACCGATGCTGGCACACGGATTGAATCTGGAACTGGAAGGAGAAATCATTTCACGCCCTTATATCAACCTGACCCTGAAAGTGATGAAAGATTTTGGGGCAAAAGCTGAATGGACATCCGACCATACCTTGCAGGTGGCTCCACACCCTTACCATCCTATTCCTTACTACGTGGAAAGTGACTGGAGTGCGGCTTCCTACTGGTATGAAATCGTGGCGTTGTCCAAGCATGAAGCCGTCGTAACGCTTCCCGGACTGTTTGCACAGAGTCCGCAGGGGGATGCTAAAGTGGCTGAGTTGTTTGAGCAGTTGGGTATCTGCACGCAAAGAGAAGGAAACAGCGTGACACTAAAGAAAACACATCCGCATACCGACCGGATGGAATATAATTTCGTAAATCAACCTGATCTGGCACAAACCTTCGTAGTGACTTGCGCCATGTTGGGAATACCATTCCGCTTCTCTGGCCTGCAAAGTCTGAAAATCAAGGAAACCGACCGAATGGCTGCCTTAATTGCCGAAATGCGTAAATTAGGTTATGTACTGGAAGAAAGTGAAGGTTCTGTACTTTCATGGAATGGTACCCGATGTACTCCAGATAAATCGCCTGCCATCGATACGTATGAGGATCATCGCATGGCCATGGCTTTCGCACCGGCTACCCTCTGTAACAGTGCATTACACATCCGCAATCCGCACGTCGTATCCAAGTCTTATCCCCGATTCTGGGATGATTTACTGACGGCAGGTTTTCATATCACCCAACTTTAATCTGATTCATTATGTGGATTCTTGTCATTATTTTAATTGGAGTAGTCATTTTCGGACTGATAGCCAGATTCTTTTATAACCGATCTATCCAGAAGAAAATAGAACGAGGGGAACTGAAAGAAGCCCCCGAAATAAAAACCGTGGACGAAGAATGCTGCGGACAGCATCAAATCTGTGAAAAAGAGAGTCTGCTGGCAGCTGTCAGCAAACAAATAGAATATTACGACGATGAGGAACTGGACCGCTTCAAGGGACATCCGTCGGACAACTACACGGAAAAGGAAATCAATGAGTTTCGGGAAATCATGTACACCATGAAGGAGGAAGAGGTAGCCGGATGGTGCCGCAGCCTGCAACTCCGCGGAATAGAAATCCCTGACGAACTGAAAGATGAACTGTTCCTGATTGTCGGAGAACGTCGTTTTCACTAAGCTACGATTCACCAATGAATGTATTAGAACTATTTCATTATACTTTTTTCCAACATGCCCTGCTGGGAAGTCTGTTTGCCAGCATTGCTTGTGGAATTATAGGCACGTATATCGTCACCCGCCGACTGGTGTTTATCAGTGGAGGAATTACGCATGCCTCTTTCGGAGGAATCGGTATCGGCTTGTATGCGGGTATCTCCCCAATTTTAAGTGCGGCCATATTCTCTGTGTTGTCAGCTTTCGGAGTGGAATGGCTTAGCAAGCGCAGTGACATGCGGGAAGATTCTGCCATTGCGGTATTTTGGACATTTGGTATGGCAGTAGGTATCATCTTCAGCTTCTTGGCTCCCGGATTCACGCCCGACCTGTCGTCCTTCCTGTTCGGCAATATTCTGACCATCAACCGGAGTGACATTACACTGCTGGCTATCTTGAGCGTAGCACTTATTCTATTCTTTACGTTGTTTCTAAGGCCTATCACAGCCATTGCTTTTGACCGGGAGTTTGCCCGTTCACAGCGCATTCCTGTGGCTGCTTTCGAATATACACTCATGGCTTTCATCGCCCTGACCATCGTAGCTTGCTTACGTATGGTAGGTATTGTACTGGCTATTTCTCTGCTCACGCTTCCGCAGATGACGGCCAATCTCTTTACCTATAGTTTTAAGCGCATTATCTGGCTGTCGGTCGGCATTGGTTACGTGGGCTGTTTAGGAGGTCTGTTACTTTCCTACCAGCTTCGGGTGCCTTCGGGGGCAGCAATCATATTCATCTCAATTTTAATTTACGTAGGAGCCAAGCTAATTTGCATGCTACGCAAAAAAGCGGCTCATTAAGAATATCGGAATCAAGTTAAAATCACAGTATTATGGAAATAAAAATCAACTCACTGGACAATATCCATGAAGCTGCCAAAGAATTCATCGCAGCGATGGGAGACAATACGGTCTTTGCCTTTTACGGTAAAATGGGAGCCGGAAAGACTACATTCATCAAGGCCGTATGTGAAGAATTGGGCGTAACGGATGTCATCAACTCACCGACATTTGCCATTGTCAACGAATACCGCTCAGATGAAAACGGAGAACTGATTTACCACTTTGACTTCTACCGTATCAAAAAGCTGGAAGAAGTGTATGACATGGGATACGAAGATTATTTCTACAGTGGCGCTCTCTGCTTTATTGAATGGCCAGAACTGATTGAGGAACTGCTTCCGGGCAATGCAGTAAACGTGTACATTGAAGAAAAAGAAGACGGTACACGCACAGTCCGTTTCGACGAGAATAACGCATAAAAATGGGAATACACTATTTTATACAAGGGCTATTTGTCCTGGTTGGACTTTTGTCTGTACTGGCGGCTATCTGCAACTGGAACTGGTTTTTCACGGCACAGAACACACAGTTCATCGTGAGAAACGTAGGACGGAAACAGGCACGCTGGTTTTATGCCCTGATTGGCATACTGATGATGGGAACAGGAATCTTTTTTCTTCCTGTCCATTCAGGGTACGGTGTAAAAATAAACAGAGTTTTCAACAGCTTGTTAATAACTTTCTCCGGTTATTAACAGGCTGTTTTATTTTTCCACATCTCAGAAATCAAGGGAAAGCTGACCGTCGCCCAGCAAATTAAAGCTCATACGATGATAAGGAGTCGTGCCGTAGGCAGCAATGGCAGCCCGGTGTTTTTTGGTGGGATAGCCTTTGTTACCCTTCCAATCGTACATGGGATATTCCTCATGCAGACGGTTCATGTAATCATCACGGTAGGTCTTTGCCAGAATGGAAGCAGCGGCTATGGAAAGATACTTCCCGTCTCCTTTCACTATAGTGGTATGCGGAATTCCCGGATAAGGATTGAAGCGGTTCCCGTCAATCAGCAGATGCTGAGGAGTGACCTTCAACTGAGATACGGCTCTGTGCATGGCCAGAAAGGAAGCATTCAAGATATTAATCTTATCTATTTCCTCGGGTGTCACTACCCCTACAGCCCAGGCTGTAGCTTCTTTCTCGATTACCGTACGCAATTCATAACGCTGTTTTTCTGTCAGTTTCTTGGAGTCATTGAGCATTTCATTCTGAAATCCAGGAGGAAGAATGACAGCTGCAGCATAGACGGCTCCTGCCAGACAACCACGACCGGCCTCATCACAACCGGCTTCTATCAGGTCTTTATGTAAATAGGGTAACAGCATATATGAATCATTCTATTTTTTCGGACTGCAAAGGTAGTGCTTTTTTCAAGTGTGGCCATTTATTTTCAGCAGAAGTTATCCCTGTGTTATTCACCGATTTTCGTATCTTTGCCGCACTAAACAGAAACTTATGGTACAGATTGACGACGTAATAGTAAGCCTGGATGTATTCCGGGGAAAAATTTCTATGTGACTTGCACGCTTGTAAAGGAGAATGCTGTATTGAAGGGGATGCAGGTGCACCCGTAGAACTGGAAGAAGTGGAGAAACTGGAGGAAGTGCTGCCCGTAATCTGGGACGATCTGGCTCCGGAAGCTCAGGAGGTAATCAAACGTCAGGGGGTAGTCTACACAGACGAAGAAGGTGATCTGGTTACTTCTATCGTCAACGGAAAAGACTGCGTATTTACCTGCTACGATGAGAAAGGCTATTGTTATTGTGCCATCGAAAAAGCATACCGGGAAGGGAAATGCAACTTCTACAAACCGATTTCCTGCCACCTGTATCCGATACGCATAGGAGATTACGGCCCGTATAAGGCAGTCAACTATCACCGATGGGATGTATGTAAGGCCGCAGTTTTGTTGGGAAAGAAAGAGAACCTGCCGGTTTATAAATTTCTGAAAGAGCCGTTGATTCGCAAATTCGGTAACGAATGGTATCAGGAGCTGGAGAATGTAGCCAAGGAACTGGAAGCACAGCATCTGATTTAAAGCAATAAGAATCCCGCCACAAGATGCTCTCTCATGAGACCTCTGTGGCGGGATTTGTCATCTTTTATTTTGCTTTTTCTACACGTACTTTTTTCACCAGACGCAAGGCATAGTCTACGGTTTCTCCAGATTTCACAATTTGAGTATTATAGAAGCAAAAGGTAGAATTAAAGTCATTGCACAAATAGCGGCAATCATACTTATTGAAACGGTCTAATCCGTTTTCCGCCAACATATCACTAAGTTCTACAATCGTATCATCATACTGGTCCCGGAATTCTTTGGCTTCTTCTGTGGTAAAAGTTCTCCAGCCTGATATTCCATCCTCCTCATAAGCTTCAGAAACAGATATGGCCTCTGCTTTTTTCAATAACCATTGTCGGGGAGAAACAAGCGTAGCCAATACCTCATTCGCGGAAAGAGATTCTACCTTCCATACGAAAAAAGGTCCCCAAACAGTTTCTGATTCAGGTAATACTTCGGAAACAATTACGTCGGTATCCTCCTCTGTATCTTGCCCGTCATCTTCGTCCTCGTTGCCTTCCGTACCTTCTCCTCCATCAGGAGCATCCGGCTCTTCCCACTCTCCTTCTTCTGTCATATTCTCAAAGGGGAACTCTTCCGATACCTCCGGTGTCCAGCCGGCTATCTGAGTGTTTCCTTCCAAAGATATTTCCCCATCGCCCGTACTGATAAAACGATAAGGCCTTCCGGCTTCCAACGGATAATTAAAGAAATAGCCATATACCGTTTCCTCGGATGCAGTTTGAATATTCAAAGAAAGATGGGTTTGCAAGCCTTCTGAAGGTAATACATATATTGGTCCGGCTTTCCAAACTCCTTTTACTTTTTCACATGGTATGGAAGCAAACTGTCCGTCATTACTCAACGCACCCTCCAAAGATATTCCGGAACTGACGGGAGAAATACGGGCTTCTACCGAAATTGCCTCATCAGGAACTCCCCCAAAAAATAAATACAAAGCAGCTACTGCATAGGAAAGAGAAACCGATACTTTTACATCATTCTGCAATTTGACTACATTTTTCCCTATTACCAAAGGGGTTTTAGCATAATTTCCTTCAGAAAAAGTTAGAAATTGCTTGGAGTTCAAAGCCATCGGAGGAAGATAGTCTCCTGAAGATAAGCCAGATATAACCGAAAACACATACTCCCCTTTCGGCATGGAAAGTGCAGGCCATTCCGGTTGGCTCAAGACCTCCTCCTCCCAAGAAACAGCTCCCTGAGAATCAAAAAAATAAAGATGTAAGGGATACAACGAAGTAAACAGCTGGGCATTGGACAAGGTTACATCAACTCCGTACGGACCAGATGTTTCGGTTTCTTCACTTTCTTCTACCTGATAAGAGCCACATCCTGCCAAAAAGAACAAGCAGGCCAGCATAACAAAAAACGATTGAGTCTGATAGCGCAATTCCATAGTCTTTTTTTCTTTTGATTAACGCAATCAGACTCAATCGTCTACCTTTACAGCCTAATTATTTGCTGTTAAAAATATTTTTCTAGTTTCTTAATCATCATTCCCAGACAGAAAACTACAACATGATCGTTTTCCTGAATCATCGTATTACCAGTTACCAAAATACCTTCTCCATTACGAATCAATCCACCGATTGTCGCCCCCTTAGGCAACCCTAAATCTTTCACCGGCTGCTTGGTTATCTTTGCTCCCGGCTTGACCGTAAACTCAGCCACATCGGCATTGGCAAAAGTCAGACATTTTACGTTTGAGACATCGGCATCCAGCATCATCTGGTAAATATGACTAGCTGCGATAAACTTTTTATTGATTACTGTACCAATATCCAAACTTTCGGCCATACTGATGTAATCCACATTCTCCACTTCAGCCACCGTCTTAGTTACACCCATTCGCTTGGCTGCCAGACAGGCCAGAATATTGGTCTCGGAATTACCCGTTAAAGCAACAAAAGCTTCGGTATTTTTTATACCTTCCTCCATCAGTAGCTGAATGTCACGGCCGTCGCCATTAATTACCATTACTCCATCATCTACCAGTTCGGTCAGACGATTGCAACGGGCAATATTACTCTCAATGATTTTGGCCTTCATGTAATCGGGCATGTATTGCACTGTACGTACGGCTATGCGGCTTCCTCCCATAATCATCACGTTACGGACATCAGCTTCATTTTCTTTTCCAGAAATCTTACGAATATAAGGAATGTACTTTTTCGTCGTGGTAAAATAGACAATGTCATTCAACTTTATCACATCATCTCCACGTGGAATGATTGTTTCGTTTCCTCTCTTAATGGCTACAATGTGGAAAGGAATGTTTCTTCCTCCCAGTTCATGTAAAGGAACATTCAGGATTTCTGCCTTTTCGCGCATTTTAGTTCCTAACAAGACCAATGCTCCTCCGGCAAATTCCCACCACTGACGAATCCAGCTCATTTTTACGGCATCCACAATATCGCGGGCCGCCAGCATCTCTGGATAAATCAGCGAATGCACCCCAGCTTGGCAAAGAACTCTTTATGCTTAGGCAGCAGATATTCATAGTTGTCAATACGAGCCACGGTTTTCTTGGCCCCTAAACTTGTAGCCAGCATACAGGCCGTCATATTGCGACTTTCATCAGGCATAACTCCGATGAACAAATCAGCCCCAGCTACCCCGGCTTCTTTTAATCCATTAATCGAAGTGGGCGAAAGATTGACAGTCATAAGTGTCCAGGTTGTTTCCCATAGCACTCAACTTGCTCTCGTCTTCATCCATCAGGATAATATCCTGCTTTTCACCCGACAACAGTTTAGCCAAGTGAGTTCCTACGGCACCTGCACCAGCTATAATAATTTTCATAAATTCATTATCTGTGTAATTGAACTAAATATCCCCTTTTCATCCAGACCGCAAATGGCATACAAATCATTGACTGGTCCGTGTTGTACAAAAGCATCGGGAAGTCCCAATCGCTGCACACGGTTTGTAACCATGGTCACACAAGAATTCAAGTACAGCACTTCCCATGCCGCCATTGCGTACTCCGTCTTCTATGGTCAGTACTCGCGTAAATTTCTGTCCTACTTCATGCAGCAAATCTTCATCCAACGGTTTCAAGAAACGCAAATCGTAATGTGCGATGCTACATCCCAGCTCTTTTTCTGCAGAAGCAATGGCTGCTGCGGCTTTATTTCCTATCGGACCAATCGTAATCACCGCCAAGTCATTACCGTCTTTCAATTTACGTCCCTTACCTACTTCTACAGCTTCCAGCGGACACTCCCAATCTGTCAGTATTCCTCGTCCGCGAGGATAACGGATGGCAAAAGGACCTTTGTCGGGCAACTGAGCCGTGTACATCAGCTTTCGCAGCTCATGTTCATCGTACGGAGAGGCAATTGTCAGGTTAGGTATCGGCCGCAAATAAGCCATATCAAAGGCTCCATGATGCGTTGGTCCGTCTTCACCCACCAATCCGGCACGGTCCAGACAAAGTACCACATTCAACTTCTGAATAGCTACATCATGAATTATATTATCGTATGCACGCTGCATGAACGAAGAATACACATTACAGAAAGGCAAAAGCCCGTCTTTCGCCATTCCTCCAGAAAAAGTTACAGCATGTCCTTCCGCAATTCCTACGTCAAACACACGATCAGGCATTTCCTTCATCATAATATTCATGGAACATCCGGAAGGCATAGCAGGAGTTACTCCCACAATTTTCTCATTCTTACGGGCTAATTCCAGCAGTGTATTTCCAAATACGTCCTGAAACAACGGCGGCATACCACTTGTATCCGAGACGATACGTTCTCCCGTTTCCTTGTCAAAGATACCGGGTGCATGCCACAGAGTTGCTGCTTCTTCAGCTGGTTTAAAGCCCTTTCCTTTACGGGTATGTATATGCAGCAGCTTCGGGCCCTTCATGTCCTTTATTTCCTTCAGGACCTTTGTCAAGGCAGTGACATCGTGTCCGTCCACCGGACCGAAATAACGGATATTCAGTCCCTCAAAGATATTCTGCTGCTGCATCAGCATGGACTTCAGGCTGTTGTTGAAACGTATCAGGCTCTTACGCCGTTCATCGTTCAGAATTCCCCAGCGATAAAGCTTTCTCGATAAGGCATTTCTCAACCGGTTATATCCCTCGGAGGTATGCAGATTCAATAAATACTGTTTCATTCCACCCACACTGCGGTCGATAGCCATATTATTATCATTCAGGATGATTAAGAGATTATTGGGAGTAGAAGAAGCGTTGTTCAATCCTTCAAAAGCCAGACCGCCACTCATGGAACCGTCGCCAATAACAGCCACCACATGACGGTTATCTTCTCCTTTTCGTGCAGCTGCTACCGCCATACCCAGTGCAGCCGAAATAGAATTCGACGCATGTCCACACGTAAAAAAGTGTCATACTCACTTTCTACAGGAGAAGGGAAAGGACAAATACCATTCAACTTACGATTGGTACAGAAACGGTCACGACGGCCAGTCAGAATCTTATGTCCGTATGCCTGATGTCCTACATCCCAAACGATACGGTCGTAAGGAGTCTGGTACACATAATGAAGAGCCACAGTCAACTCTATCACCCCCAAGACTGGAACCAAAATGTCCCGGATTACGAGACAACTCATCTATAATCTTATTTCTAAGCTGATTACAGACCTCTGGCAGCGCTTCGACAGAAAGTTTCCGTAAATCCTCTGGGCTATCTATCTTATTCAGCAAATCGTATGAAAGTAGTCTGTTCCATCCTGTTCCTTATTAACTTTAATCGCACAAAAATAGCATAAATATATATAATGTACTTACATTTGCAGTAAATTTTCTCTTGCCATGGAATTCAGAACCAAAGTTGAACTACGCCAAAGGCCCCAAAATTCAGCATACTGACCGGCTGATGATATGGGGTTCCTGTTTTTCCGAACATATCGGAAACTTGCTGGCCGAACGTAAATTCAGTTGCGACGTGAACCCTTTCGGGGTTTTTATATAACCCCATGTCAATAGCGACTTCCATACAATGCTTGTTAAAAAAAGCCCTCTACAGGGAAAAGGATTTACGTGAGGAGCAAGGAATATGGTACAGCCTGATGCACCACAGTACCTTTTCGTCTCACAAAGCGGAAGATTGTCTACAAAAAATCAATCAGCGCATCGAACAAGGACATGAGCATCTGAATCAAGCCGACTGGATTATTTTCACATGGGGTTCATCCTTCGTCTATACCTGGAAAGAAAATGGAGAAATTATAGGAAACTGTCATAAAGCTTCCTTCTCGGTTATTTGAACGTAAGATGGTCAGTGCCGATGAAATAACTGCCATATATTTACCTTTATTACAAGAGCTGAAAGCAGTACGTCCGAATCTGCAATGTCTATTTACCGTCAGCCCGATACGTCACCTCAAAGACGGTTTGCATGGCAACCAGCTCAGTAAAGCGAATTTACTCATCGCAATTGACCAAATTTGTCATCAGACGGATTTCTGCCACTATTTCCCTTCTTACGAGATTATGATAGATGAACTGCGGGATTATCGTTTTTACGCTGACGATATGATGCATCCCAGTCCGCTTGCCATTCAGTATATCTGGGAGTGTTTCAGTAGTTGTTATTTTACACCTTCTACTCTCTCATTCCTGAAAGAGTGGAATAAAATACGTCAGGGACTAGCCCACCGCCCTTTTAATCCCGAATCAGAAGCCTACCAAACCTTTTTAAGTCAAATACTGTTAAAGATAGAGGACTTAAAAGAAAAATTACCGTACTTAGATGTTCAAAAGGAAATAAAGTTATGTCAAGCACAATTGAAGAAATAGCCTCCATTTTAGGAGCTCAACGCATAGGAACTACCTCCTCTACAATCGACTGGATTCTAACTGACAGCCGGTCATTGTGTTTTCCGGAAGAGACGCTGTTCTTTGCCTTAAAGACAAAACGCAATGACGGACATAAATATATCCCGGATCTTTACCAGAAAGGGGTACGTAATTTCGTAGTCAACGAAATACCGGAAGCGGCCTCATCATATACTGATGCAAATTTCCTGATTGTACCCAACCCGCTGAAAAGCTTACAACGTCTGGCATCCAAACACAGAGAACAATTTCAGGTGCCGGTCATTGGTATCACAGGAAGTAATGGAAAGACTGTGGTAAAAGAATGGTTATACCAGATACTAAGTCCGGACCGTACCATTACCCGTTCTCCAAGAAGCTATAACTCACAAATCGGAGTGCCTCTTTCCGTATGGCTGATGAATGAACATACGGAATTGGGTATTTTTGAAGCCGGTATTTCCGAAATGGGTGAGATGGAAGCATTACGCCCTATCATCCAACCCACCATCGGTATTCTGACCAACATAGGAGGAGCACATCAGGAAAACTTCTCTTCCGTACAAGACAAGTGTATGGAGAAACTGCAGTTGTTCAAGGACTGCGACGTGATTGTGTACAACGGTGACAACGAACTTATCACCAGCTGTGTGACCAAATCACTGTTCACAGCCCGTGAAATTGCCTGGTCAACCAAAGACTCCGAACGCCCGCTTTTCATTGAGAAAATCCTGAAAGACGATACGGGAACCACCATCAAATACCGCTACTTAGGATTCTTCAAGGAATATCGCATCCCATTCATTGACGATGCATCCATTGAAAACTCACTCAACTGTCTGGCCGTAGCACTTTACCTCATGGTACCCCCTGAAACAATTGCCGAACGAATGCTTCATCTGGAGCCCATAGCTATGCGACTGGAGGTAAAAGAGGGTAAGAACGGTTGTACATTAATTAATGACAGTTATAATTCAGACTTTGCCTCGCTCGATATCGCACTCGATTTTATGATGAGACGCTCGGAAGATAAGAACCGGAAGCGTACACTCATCCTGTCGGACATGCTGGAAAGTGGACAAACAAGCAAACTATTATACAGACAAGTAGCCGACCTGGTACATAGCCGGAAAGTAGACCATATTATCGGAGTCGGCGAAGAAATCTCTGCTGCAGCCAATCGGTTTGAAATACAGAAAGACTTTTTTGCCAATACTTCCGAACTTTTAAATTCCGGTTTGCTGAACCAGTTGCATAACGAAGATATTCTGATAAAAGGGGCACGTGTATTCCACTTTGATGACATTACAGATGCGTTGGAACTGAAGGTACACGAAACCATTCTGGAAATCAATCTGAATGCACTGGTAGACAACCTGAACTACTACCGTAACAAGCTGAAACCGGAGACTAAAATCGTTTGTATGGTAAAAGCCTCAGCTTATGGGGCCGGTTCATTTGAAATTGCCAAGACACTGGAAGACCAGCGAGTAGACTATCTGGCTGTGGCTGTGGCCGATGAAGGAGCCGATTTGCGTAAAGCAGGTATCAACAGTTCCATCATCATCATGAATCCGGAAATCACGGCTTTCAAAACGATGTTTGATTATCGTCTAGAACCAGAAGTATACAGTTTCCATCTATTGGAGGAACTTATCAAAGCTGCGGAACGTGAAGGAGTCAGCAATTTCCCGATTCATATCAAGATTGATACAGGTATGCACCGGTTAGGATTTGCTCCAAACGAAATCCCGCAACTCGTACAGCGCCTCCAGAAACAGAGTGCAGTCATCCCTCGCTCCGTATTCTCTCACCTAGTAGGCAGTGATGCAGAACGCTTTGATGCCTTCACACGCCATCAGATAGAAACCTTCGAAGCTGCTTCGACCACGCTTCAGGAAGGTTTCAAGCACAAAATTATTCGCCATATCTGTAACACAGCAGGTATTGAGCGTTATCCGGGTGCACAACTCGACATGGTCCGCCTGGGAATCGGATTATACGGAATAGATCCGTTTACCAACAAGATGCTGCACAATGTCACAACCCTAAAGACAACTATCCTGCAAATCCACGAGGTACCGGCAGATGAAACTGTAGGCTACAGCCGTAAAGGTGTACTGACACGTGATTCACGCATTGCGGCTATCCCCATCGGATATGCCGACGGATTAAACCGCCATCTGGGTAACGGACATGCTTACTGTCTGGTGAACGGACAGAAAGCCCCCTACGTAGGAAATATCTGCATGGATGTATGTATGATTGATGTAACAGATATTGATTGTAAGGAAGGTGACAAGGCCATTATCTTCGGCGATGACCTCCCGGTAACAGTACTTTCCGATATACTGGAAACGATTCCGTATGAAATCCTGACCAGCGTGTCAAACCGTGTAAAAAGAGTCTATTACCAAGATTAATCTTCTATCTCATTCATAACAATACGGCCCTCAACGAAGAAATTAATCATCTTACGTCGAGGGCCGTATTTTATTCCTAAAAGACGACTCATCAAATAGAACAAAAGAATGTGACCAGAAACGGCACACTGAAATCTGTCACAAAGCCATGAAATATGGCGACTACCACAAACTGCTGCCCTGAGCAACGAGTAATGATAGGCAACGTAGTATCCATAGTAGTAGCCCCCAGCCGATATAGGGGCCAGATTACCAAACCAACGCACCAGCAGAGGAGCGCAAAGTAAAGTAATAATCTCACGCATAATGTTGGAAAGCAAAGCAATGGTACCCAGCTCCGGTCCCTTATACTGCGTAATAAAAATACTGGAAAGAGAATAATATCCGAACCCTGCTCCCACAGCCATACAATCAGAAGCACTGCGATGAGGAAGCATTAAGCTTACCAGAGCTGCGGCAGAAACAGTGCCCAATATAGTAGCTACCGGAAGAAAGATCAGACGTGGATTCAGCGAACGAAAATTCTTCAATGTCTGCGGATCATGTCCCACACTCAATCCTACACTAAACATCAGGGCGCATAAAGCATAGAAACTGATATTACTTTTACTTATATCAAAAGGAATCAGATGAAAAAGGCCACACAATGTGCCCAGAATAAAAAAGCCAATAATAATCAAACTTCCTTTCATGCCTTTTCTCCTTTCTTTTTATACAGTAAGTACCATAATCCCCAGGCTAGAATACAGCTGCCCAGCACACAAGCTAATGTAATCACAAAAGCCTCTACCCCCAAAGTGGCAAGTCCTTCTACAATCTGTCGATTACCTCCGACCTCTATTCCCAACAGAAACAACAATGCCCAAATTAACAAGGTAATGACTTTACCAATCCACGAAAACTCCTGACGGCGAAGGAGAAATCCTATCAACATCCCCCCCAGCATAACTCCAATAACTGTAAACATGTGTTCTTATCTGAATTTTGCGGCAAAAATAGCGAAATATTCCAAAATCGAGTAGGAGGAACGGGATTAATTCCCGTTCCGACCTCTCACACCACCGTACGTGCCGTTCGGCATACGGCGGTTCCCTAATTATCCTTTAAACACAGGATGATAGTACATCTTAAAAGTAGGGTAACCAGCTCGAAGCAAACGCTCATCCGACAAAGCCGCTTGCACAGTGGGATGACTTGCCATTCGCCAGTATTTCTTACGACAAAAAGGCAGCCATTCGCACACGGCTCTCATCGGGAATAAATTTTCTTCAGATTTCGATACCGGGTTCGGACTCGTTTCCAAGACTTCCAAATACACATCCGTATGCGATGACGGAGCCAACCGTCCCATTCCTTTATCCTACTTTTGAGACCTGCAAACTTAAAATAGTTGAGCCAGCCACGGATATACCAAGTCAAACGTTGTTTACGATATGCGTAGCTCCAGCCGTTATTACGGCTGGTGAGTTCACGTATCTTAATCTTCATCTTCTTGATACTATCGACATGGATGTAGAATTGGCATTTGCCATTTCTACGACCAAAGGCATAGGAAAGGAATTTGATGTCACGCATATAAGCAACATGGGGCTTGTCCTTATTCACCTTTAGAAAAAGTTTCGTTTCAATAAAGGGAAGCAGATTATCCAATGTGCGTTGGGCGGAACGACGGCTTTTACAAAAGATGACCAAGTCATCAGCATACCGAACGAACAAATGCCCACGTCTCTCCAGTTCCTTGTCCAACTCATTAAGCATTATATTGCTTAATAAGGGGCTCAACGGACCACCTTGAGGAACTCCGACCGGACTGGCCTCTTTCTTGCCTCCTATAAGTACACCGGAGTTCAGATATTTATGAATCAGAGAAATGACACGACCGTCTTTGATGATACGTGACAGGATTTCTATCAACTTACTATGGCAGACTGTATCAAAGAATTTCTCCAAATCCATATCGACCGTGAACACATAACCGGCAGAGATATATTCGCCACATTTTAATAACGCATCATGAGCACTACGATGAGGGCGGAAACCATAGCTGGTTGGTGAAAATTGAGGTTCATAAAGAGGTTGAAGCACTTGTGAGATGGCTTGCTGAATCAAACGGTCAACAACCGTGGGGATACCCAAGTTACGTGTCTTCCCATTCGACTTGGGAATCTCCACACGACGCACGGGGTTCGGATGATAGTTACCATCATAAATGGAAGTTATTAGCTTATCCTTGTGGCAACGAAGATAAGGAAGCAACTCGTCCACTTCCATACGGTCAATGCCGCCAATACCCTTGTTACTCTTTACCTGTTTATAAGCAAGGTTTAGATTAGAAGGAAAAGAATGTATTCCAATAACTCTCCTTTTTCCTGTTTAATGGCTGTAAGATGATTTTCAGTTATCCCAATGAAAGTCTGCATACCAATCAGCACTTCAGGTTCCACCCTCTGCGACGATTGGTCGGATAGAGTTTCTATGTTCTGCTTTCTTCCCATCATAAGGTAACATTCAGGTATCTTACATAATTAAGGTTCAGCCCTTCCCCATTATGGTGAGTAACAGGTACTATGGCTTCGGCTGACTTCTCACGACAAATCTTGTTTCAACCAGATACAGTTGTGGTGCATCTGTCCGTGAGACCTCCCAGATAAGAACGTACGCTTTCATCTCATATACCCTCTGATTCTACTACATAGGGATTCGGATAGTTATAGGACTTTATTTTGTTTAGCAAACTTGTCCTCCAAATGTAGCCTTATAATCAGTTTCTGTTCGTAGAGCCGAGAGGTTGCCGCCAGCTTCCTTCAGATTCATCCTCGCGAAGGACACCCTTGCATTGGGCTAACGATTCCCACTATCAGGGCTCGTTCGGGACTTACACCCTATAGCGCACGCCCATGCTGGGCGTACTAAAAAAGGACTACTGCTCACGCGGTAATCCTTTTTTATTTAGTTAGTAATTTAATTTTGAGAGAATTGAAACTTCACAGCCTCGTTGTTGTTTTAAGTTTTAATAAGCACTAACTATTTATATAAAAGCAAATGACAATGTTCTATCTATTACTGTTTTCTTCCAGTTATTGCTTCAAAATAATTTTCCAACTTAGGAATCATACCTCCTTGAATAACGCCGTCAGCAACGTATTGTTCGAATTCGGCACGGGTAATCTCAGGGATCACACTATCGTCATCATTCTCGTCACGCAGCACACCTTTCTTCTCGAAACAGTATACCAATGTCACATCAAACAGAGCCGACAACGCTTTGCTGTTTCCCCAGCAATGGTATCTGCATTCGTATTCAACATATTGCCGTGACCGTCGTGCGTCAATGGAGCCATCACGGGAACAACGCCTTTATGTATCAAATCCGACAATAAAGTGGCGTCCACCTGTTCCACATCTCCCACGAACCCGTAGTCTACTTCTTTCACCGGACGTTTCACCGAACGGATTACATTCATATCCGCACCGGTCAATCCAAGTG